>Ga0172362_10000150_pt1 | contig 49630 bp, 40 predicted proteins | sample LakKivs1_kivu2a2_FD_114534 | JGI IMG/M metagenome (GOLD analysis project Ga0172362, IMG submission 114534) | Sediment microbial communities from Lake Kivu, Rwanda - Sediment s1_kivu2a2 | ecosystem: Environmental > Aquatic > Freshwater > Lake > Sediment | place: Rwanda: Western Province, Lake... | reverse complement strand
CTCCCTGGTGCAGGCCTTCAGCGACGCTGGGTCATCAAAGCTCCCCTCGCGCTCCAGGCAGAGGACGTACGCTTCTGCCTTGCGCTGAGCCTCGGCCAGGGCTTTCCCTGCATCGTCACCTGCTACGACAGCCTGGAACGCTTCGTCGAGCCACGGGCAAGCATAGGCCAACCAGGGGACCTCCCAGCGCAGGCGAAAGATGGCGGTACCATCATATTGGAGAGTGGCCTGATACGCGGGCAGTGCCGCTTCGCCTACCTGGCTCTGCCAGCGCTCGGATGCAGCCACGCTGCGCCTGGCAGGCAGCAGTTGCACTACCTCCGGCTGGCCGGTCAGAAAGGTCAACCATTCCCAACAGACCTGGGGTGCAGCAGCGTGGGCCGAGATGTAGCAGGCCCTGACCTCGAATTCAGTGCTGGCCTGAGAGCCTGCCGGCAACGGGGCAACGCCTGTTTCAAAGGACAGCGGTGGGGCAAGCGCATGGTTGCCGACGTAGTCAATCCACAAGCCTACCTGGCCGGTTTCGACTCCGGCTGGATGGATTCCCCACATCACGCCGTCGGGCCAGCCGCTTTGCACGGAAGGCGTGGCTGGCGACAGGGGATGCTGGCGAGATATGCCCGCATATCGCTCCAGCGCGGCAACCGCCATCGAATCGTCAAAGGCAGGAGTCGGCGGCTCACGCGATGTATCCACCAGGCGAGCGCCCATCCGTTCCAGGACGAAGAGCAGGTCGCCGTCAGCCCCTTCGCGGGTGGTGAAGCCGTACTGGCCGTCACCGCTGAGTGCTGCGGCAGCATTCAAAAAGCCGTCGAAACTCCAGCCCGGTGCGGGCCAGGTAGTCCCAGCCCTGGCAAAGCGCTCGCGATTGTAGTAGACCATCAGCGCGTCGGCCTGGTAGGGCAACCCCCACAGCTCACCGTCGTACTGCAACGGCTCTACCAGCGAGGGGTAAAAGTCAGCCAGATCGAAACTGGCGTCCGCCTCCGACAGCGGCCCCAGGCTGCGGACATACTGGCGCACTTGTGGGTCACGGACGGGGAACGTCCCCCCAAAGCAATCGCTGGCCGCGGCCAGCTCCTCCAGGCTAAAGGAGGCTGGGACCACGTCTACCCGGACCTCAGGACGTTCCTCATGGAAGGCAACGGCCAATGCGCGGTAGGGGGAGAGATCCTCGCCAGAAGCCGGAGCGAAGGTGATGGCGACCTGCACACCGGCAGGCGTAGGTCGTGGAGGGGAGACAGGCTGTGGCACCGCTGGCGTGGCCGCCGCCAGACCGGCCTGCTGCTCCAGCGCCTGCGATTGGGCCGTCGCCAGCGCCTCTTCAACGCTGGCTTGCCCTTGAAATACATCGGATATGGCCTGCACCAGCGGAACGTTCAGCGGATTGGCGGGAGGTGAGGGGTGCGCCAGGGCGTACTCGAAAACGGCCTTCGTGTCCCCATCCAGCTTTCTCCACCAGGGCAACCGCTCGCCGACGGAGCGACGGCCTGGCAGTGTGCCATCCAGGACAGGCCGGTAGTTCTCGCTGAGGTAGGTCAGCCAGCGCCAGGCGGCGCCGGGATGAGCGGTGCCCGCGCTGGCAAAGAAGCCGTACATGGAACGGGGATTGGCAGCGGCCACGCCCTCCGGGAACGGCACCAGGCCCTCGTCCGTTCGCTGGGCATGGTAATCATAGTCAAAGGCAAAACCAGTCCATAGGCCTGCTTTCCCCTCGTTGACGAGGGTGAAGGCCATCACATTGGAACCGATCTCCGGGACAGGCATGACCTCGTCGCTCAGAGCCAGGTCTGCGTAATGGTGGAAGACCTCGGCCACTGCGGGGCGGTCAAACAGGGGGCGGGACGGGACGGGGTGGTCGTCCCACAGGAGAACGCCGTGCTGGTGCAGCATCGCCAGTATGGTAGCGTAAGAGTAGGAGTCAACGAACCCGTAGCGGCTCACTTCGCCCCCTGCGCGCCTGGTGAGCCGGGTGGCGGCTGCCAGGAAATCGTCCCAGGTCCAACCGATCTGGGGGTATGCCACGCCGGCCTCGTCGAACATCCCTTTGTCGTAAAAGATCAGGACAAGCAGCACCTCGGCCGGCAGGCCATAGAGCCTGCCCTGCCAGCGCAAGGCGTCCAACGTGCCAGGGTAAAAGTCGTCGGCCGGGAAAGAGGGGGCATCGTCTACGAAAGGTTGCAGATCCAACAAGTACGACCATTCGGCAGGGCGGAGCCGGGCGAACCAGACGAAGGTGTCGGCGGCCACCGCCAACCGTTCGATCTCATCGCCACTGGACGACACTGTGCTGCCCTGCCGTTGCATCCCCGACGCTTCGTCGGCCGAGACGAACTGCACGCGGACGTCAGGATTGGCCCTCTGAAAGTTCTGCACCAGGCCCTCATATTGGCTGCGCTGGTGGTCCAGGCAGGCAAACGTGATGGTCACTGGCTCCGCAGTCGGGGCCGGCGCTGCGCAGGCGGCCAGCAACGACTCCAGCACGATTGCTGCCAGCAACAAACCACGCCACAACTTACGACGTTTCACGACCATTCTCCCATCCTACAGCGCTACCACCAACCCATTACGTAGATTCTGACAGCTCGTAGTAACGACGCCAGCCGTTGCTAGAGTGGAGGAAGCGACTAAAGTCGCCACTACAAACCCCACCAGGTGATTGTACAGGTGGCGGAAGCAATAGTCAAGGTTGGCTATTTGCCGATTTGCCAGTTTTGTGCTAAGGTTGGGCGGAACCACACAATCAAGGAGGTCACACATGCCCATCAAACTTCCGTGGCTCAAGGGGGTCTTTCCCGCGCTCGTCACCCCCTTCGTGAACAAGACGGAAGAGGTTGACGAGGAGGCCTACCGCCGCCTGATCCACGCTTGTCTGCCGCACGTGGACGGGCTGGTCACGAGCGGCACGACGGGCGAGTTTCCCTATCTGACCCGCGCCGAACAACGGCGGCTGGTCGAGATCGGCGTCGAGGAGGCCGGCGGCAAGCCGGTCATCGGCGGCTGTGGCGCTTCATCCACACGGGAGGCGCTTGCGCTGGCGCGTGACGCCAAAGAGGCCGGCGCATCGGCGGCCCTCATCGTCACTCCCTTCTTCCTCCACCCCTCCGACAAGGGCGTCTACCAGCACTTTTACGACGTCGCCAACGGCGTGGACCTGCCCATCATCCTCTACAACATCCCCCAGGTGATGGACCGCTACCTGCCGCGCACCGTCGTCGAGGACCTGGCCGACCTGCCGAACGTGGTCGCCCTCAAGGACTCCTCCGGTGATCTGACCTACACGATGGAACTGCTGGAGTACGTCGGCGACCGCATGGATCTGTTCGTCGGCCACGACGAGGTCGTGCTGCCTGCGCTGGCGGGCGGCGTGAGCGGCGTGATTCTGGCCAGCGCCCAGGTCTACCCGGAGGTCTGGCAAAACGTCATCCGCCTGGTCGGCGAGGGGCGTCTGCAGGAGGCCCGCGCCCTCCAACGCAGCGTACAGAAACTGTCGCGCATCTTCTGCCGGCACGGTGGGGGGGTGGCCGTGAAAGCCGCTCTCAAGATCATGGGGCTCGACATGGGGCCGCCGCGCCGCCCGCTCAAGGCCACCGGCGGCGCGCTCGTCCACGAGACCCGCGCCGAGATCCAACTGGAACTGGAGAAACTGGGCAAAATACCGGCCGAGGACGTGCCTTTCGAGTACCCCGATGGCCCGCTGGCATCCCGCTTTGGTGACCTGGAGATCACGCCCGACGTCATCGCCGCTCACCGGCTGCGCGTGGGGAGTGGGGTGGCCGGCGAAGGGTTGAACAAGGTCCAGGTTGACCTCATCGCCGGAGGGAAGGAGACAGCGCTGGGCGACGCCTACGCACTGCAACTGACCTACCCGCTGCACGGGCGCGAGGCACTGACGGGCATCGTGGAACCTGGGCTCACCGTGCGCCCCTCCACGCTGCTCCTGCCCACGCTGCCGCAGAGAAACCTGCGACAGGCCAACATGATCTACGGCCCCACCCAGTCCGCGCTGGGGCGGGCGATCGTGGACGCGCTGGAGGCAGGGCACATCCCGCCAGCGGCGGTAGAGGACGAGGTAATGATCGCACTCGTGACGGTGCACCCTCGCGCATTGGACCGCCACGCACTCTATCAGAGCGTCCACGCGGCTGCGGGCGCGGCGCTGGGGCAGGTGTTTTTGGGGAGTGGGGATCAGGGATCAGGGACCAGGGATCAGGAAGTGATGAGGTAGGGGGAACACGATGGGTTACAAGACTGAATGGTTCAAGGGGATTTTTCCGGCACTGGTGACGCCTTTCACGCCGGACGATGAGGTTGATGAGGCGGCTTACCGCGAACTGATCCGCTTCGTGCTGCCCCACGTGAACGGGGTGGTGCCCTGCGGCACGACAGGCGAGTTCTCGTACCTGACGCTGGAAGAGCGCAAACAGGTCATCAAAATCTGCCTGGACGAGGTAGCCGGGCGCGTGCCGGTCCTGGCCGGCACCGGGTGCACCTCTACCCGCGAGACGGTGGCGCTGACGCAGTGGGCCAAACAGGCGGGCGTTACCGGCGCGTTGATCGTCGCTCCCTACTTCCTCAAGCCCACCTTCAACGAGGTCTACGACCACTTTGCGGCGGTGGACCAGGTGGGGCTGCCGCTCGTCCTCTACAACATCCCACAGTGCGCCGGCACCCATTTCCAGTGGTGGACCGCCGAGGGCATGCTCCTCAACTTTGACAACGCGATCGGCATCAAGGATTCCTCCGGCGACATCCCGTTCATGGAGGCGCTGTTCGAGAAGGTGAAGGGAAAGGTAGCCATCTTCGTCGGCCACGACGAGGTCGTGCAGGCAGCGCTGGCCGCGGGCGCCGATGGGGCGATCCTGGCCAGTGCCAACGTCATCCCCGACGTCTGGCAGCGTGTGTACCGCGCCACGCTGGAGGGCGACCTGGCGACTGCCCAATACTGGCAACAGCAGGTGCAGAAACTGGTGCGCATCATCGCCAACAACGGCTCGACTCAAGCGGTCAAGGAGGCGCTCTGCATGATGGGGGTGGCCGTCGGCCATTCGCGCCATCCCGTCATGCCCGGCGGAGCCTTCCGCCGCGAGGACCGCGAAGAAGTGCGGCTGCAACTGGAACTGGCAGGCATAGACAAGATCAGGAAGGCGCCGGTCACGTACGACCTGGGAGAGCGGCAGGTGGAGACGGAGGTCTTTGCCATACACCAGACGCCGCGCACGATCTCCGGCTTTGCGCTGAAGGTGGGCGAGGGGTTTGCCGGCCCACCGTTCCAGGAGCTGGCGCACGTGGACCTGTTGCTGGGGCTGAAGAATGGCCCGGTGGGGCGGGCCATTGAGCGCTCACTGGCCGGCTGGGGGGAGGCACGGGGGTTGCGCATCGTCAACGAGCGGCCACGCACGCTGCTGGTGCCAACGGTAACCGTCCGCACCGCCAAACAGCGCCGCCTGCTCTACGAGGACGCCGCCGCTGGGGTCAAGGCGGCCATCCGGCTGAGTGTCGAGGACGGCTTTCTGCCCGAGGCGATCCTGGACGACGTCGTGCTCATCGCCAACGTCTTCGTGCACCCTGCCGCCTCCATCGCCAAGCGGGTGGAGCTCAACAATTACAAGGCCATGCGCCAGGCCATCCGCAAGGCATTGGAGGGGCGGCCGACGGTGGAAGAACTGGTCCATGAAAAGGCATCCGCGCGCCATCCGTTCCGCTACGCGCCGTGAGCGAAGCCAGAGGGGAAGGAAGGGAGGGAAGGGAGGGAAGGGAGGGAAGGGAGGGAAGGACTTGTCCTGTATGATAACCTCCCAGCATAGTGATCGGGGACAGCAAGACGCTCCCAGCCCCCGTCTCGGGGGCGGCCTATGAGCGGGCAGTTGCAGGTCCTCGTGAAACAGGTCTGCGCACTGGCGCAGCAATGCCTGCCGGACTATTGTCCGGCAGGAGCCGTGATGGCACAGGAGCCGTGATGGCGCAGGGGCCGTGATGGGCGCGCTGAAGCAGCAAGGCATCCAGGTCAGTCTCTAGAGGCGCACGATGATGCCTTCCGTGGCTGAGCGGTAGGCCGCCAGAATCAGGCGCAGCGTCTCCGTCGCCTCAGCGACCGAGTGGAGCGGCTCGAACCGTCCCTCAATGGCGTCCACAAAGTGGCTGATCTGGGCGACGAAGGTGCGGTCGTAGTCCCAGCCGGGGTATTCGATCGTCGCCGGGGTCTGGAACCCGACCGGCTGATAGTAGAGGCGATCGCCCTCGCCCCACAGTTGACCGGCTTCCCCTTCGACACTGAACAGGATCGGGCGCGCACCCATGGCCCGGACGCCCCACGAGGTGAAGAGCGAGCCCATCGCGCCGCCTGCGAACTTGACCGAGAGCAGGCCAGTGTCCTCCCGTTCCATCGAGATGCGGTACGTGCCGAACATAGCCACGACTTCGACCGGCTGCTGTCCGGCCAGGAAGAGCAGGCGATAGGCAGCGTGATAGCCCGTGTCAATCAGCTCGCCGCCCCCCATCTGAGCCGGGTCGGAGCGCCAGGTGGCACGCTGTGCGTCAGGCCGGCCCCAGGTGGACTTGTCGAGGCTCAGCCGTGAGCGGCGCGCACCCGCGTCAATCGAGTGAATCACGTTGATCTTGCCCAGGTCACCCATCAAGATCATCTGCTTGGCCTGCAGGACAGAGGGAAAGAAGAGCTGGTTGTGGCCGGCCATTGATGCCGCCGCATCCGATCAAACCGACTCGCGGTGTCATCGTCGAGTTCTCCTTTCGCTGCAGTAAAGAAGGTGAGTACACCCGATGGCCTAAAGCCCCGCCGCCTGCCACAAGCGCTTCATCGCTTCGGCGGTGATCTGGGCGGCCTGGAGCGGGTCGTGCGCGGCGATGTCGTTCAGAGGCGCGCTGAACGGCTCCGGCGTGACCGGCCCATCGTAGCCCAGCGCAGCCAGTTTGTTCATAAAGCCGACCAGGTCAATCACACCGGTCTCCATCGGCAGGCGGCGCACATTGTCAATTTGCTCATCCAGTGGAATACCGGCGGGTGCATCGTTGATGTGCACGACGACAATGTCCTGAGCCGTGATCGCGTCCAGCGCGTCGAGGCTTGCGCCAGAGGTGTAGAGATGCCAGGCGTCCAGTAGCAGGCCGACGTTTCCGGTATCAATCGCTCCGGCCAGTTCCATCATCCCGTCGAGCGTGTAAATGAACTCGTACTTGCGCCCACGCCGCAGCGTCTTGGGTCCGATGAACTCAATGCCCAAGCGACAGCCGTGATCGGCCAGGACTTGCGCGATGGGGCGGAAGTGGGCGACGTGCCAGGCAAAGTTCTCCTCGAAAGGACGCACGTCAGAGGCGGGAGGGCACCAGGCGGCGGTGCGGGTGCAGCCGAGTTGCCGGGCCAGCGTCGCCAGCCGCGGCAGGTGCTGCAGGTCCTCCTGCCAGCGCTCGTCGTCGTGCCAGGCCACGGGCAGGCCCCACGAGCCTGGGCGCACGCCGGCGTCCTCGAATAGTTGGCGCACAACGCCAACGCCATCGCGGTCCGCGAGTTCGGCCGCCTCGCCGATATTCAGGTCAACACCGGCGAAGCCGGTCCTACGCGCCAGATCGAGCGACCGGGCGAGCGAGAGGCCCCGAATACCGATCGCTCCAGGGCTGAGGTTCTTGAACATGGTTTATCCCTGATGCGAAGCGGCTGTGGCGTGGTTCCGGCACCAATCTGAGATCATGCGGATGCGCTCGATCGCCTCGTCGGCCGGCGCGCCCTGAGGCACTTCGTCGGACACGCCCAGCACCAGCCGCGGATGGAAGAGTGCGACGATACGTTCGACCATCTCCATGAGCGCCTCGCGTGGGTACCAGGGCAGGAACAGCACGGCCGGGATGCCGTCCAGCAACACCTTGTCGCCGATGTGCGCCTTGATCTCCTCAATCTCCACGTCACCCTGCGGGGTCGGCGTCAACGCCTCGATGCCGTCGAAAGGCAGGTCGGCAAAGTAGCGCAGGATGGAGCGCATGAAGCCGTCAATGTGCACGTGGCTAAAGATGCCGGCCCGCTTCAATTGACCGGCGCGCTTTTCCCAGAACGGGAGCAGGTAGCGCTCGAAATAGCGCGGAGAGAGCAGTTGGTCGTGGATGTTCTCGCCGAAATTGACGATCCGCACGCCGCTGGCGGAGGTCAGTTGCTCGTAGAGCAGGTCGTACGAGTCGTCAATGGCACGAAAGGTGTCCTCGACTTGTGCGGGGCAATCGGCCAGCGCGTAGATCAGGTCCTCCAGCGTCATCCAGTTCAGGGCCAGTGCCTGATAGGGGCTCTTTGGCACCCAGAACTGTGGCTCACCCCGCTCGCCGACGAAATGGCTGCCCTGCTCAAAGCGCCCGGCGGAGAATGAGTAGCGCGTGTGCTGGTATAGCCAGCGCAACTTGTGCAGGTCGTCGCAGTTCTTGACCGGGAAGCCGACCGTGCGCCACGTCTCGTCCACCGTGAACCGGCGTCGTTCGACGAGTTCGCCCAGCGGTGTGTCATAGATGATGGTTTGTTCACGCGCGTCGCCTTCCTCGCGCACCCGGGCCGGCGGCAGGAACTCGCGGACGACCGGGTCCGGCACCGGCGTGTAGTAGTGGATGTAGCGCATCGAGCATCCCAGGTCGTCGTACGTACCCAGCAGGCCCAGTTTCTGGTACTTGTCGGGCAGTGCGCCAGCGCGTTTCTGCCAGTCGTACCAGGGTTCGAAACGGGGTTGGAAAAAGACGTGCGGCACCGGCCGGCCGGCAAAGACATTGAGGGTCATCTCGCGAAAGTTCATGGCAGGCTCCACTGATAGACCCTAAAGGTCTCCCAGACCTTTAGGGTCTTGCCGCTCTCACCGCGGACGCTAGATGGCAGGCCACGCTGCGATGAGCGCGTCTCTTGGCGGGACGCTGACCGACAATGCGGATGAGTACATCCGGTCGTCAGCAAGACGTAGGGCGGACGGCTCGCCTCGCAGTACCCGCATTTGGTCCAGACTCTGATGATTCGTGGCCAGTGTGAGTTCGGCAGAGCAGGGCTTACCGTCCAGGTTGATGGCCCACAGGAAGTAAGACTCCGGCGAGGTCCACAATCGGGCCAGCATCAACTGGCCGCCTCCGCCGACGTGCGGTTCTCTGCCCGTCCCAGGAAGCAGTCCGCCAAACCAGCTTAGCCCTATGTCGCTCCGGCGCTGCTCGTAGGCATAGGCGGGCATCGAGCCACCAAGCGTGACCGAGCCGGCGCCATGAGCCTTGCGCACGATGGCCACGCTGCCGTCATCGTAATGGCCCAGGGCGTTGCCGCCACGCGCCTGGTAGCTCTGCCAGTAGATGCCGCACGGCATATGGCCCACTTCTGTCCGGATGTGGAGGTCATCATGTCGGTCCAGCGCAAACGACACACTCCGCTCCACACAGCCAGCCGCCTCGGCCAGGCCTCGGTTCGGTTGCTGTGGGAATGCGTGAGCCAGGTCATTAAAGTAGGCGGCGCAACCCTCGAGCACGAGATGACCACCCTGGTGTGCCCAGGCCAGCAGGTGGCTGAGTGTCGCATCACCCATCGCCACAGGCATCGGCACATACGCGATGGCGTAATCGTGGATTTGGTCCGGTTGGGCAAGGTCGCACTGCACATTCCTATGGGTAAAAGCGCGGTGAGCACCGTACACCGAACGTGCATAGGCTTCCGTATCGCCGTACATCGCATAGCAGAAGGCTTGCGATTCTGCGATGAGCACGCAAGCAACGTCGCCACGGACAGGCCGTGCCTTCCACAGCGCTTGTACATCCCGCTGATTGGCCCACCGCGCCAGGGCAACGATCTCGGCTGAACGCTCGGTGCGACTGCCGTCCATAGCGTACCAGCCAAAGGCGCCGAAGAGCGGGCCATCGAGCAATGGCCGCCAGCGCGGAGTCTGGTAGGCCCGCGCACCACAAGCCAGGCTCAGAAGACAATCGAGCCGGATGTTGTCTGGATCGGCCATGGCATCCTTTTCCGGCTGAGGGCAGCCCAATCGTCGGCCTGACCATTGGGAGTTGCCTACGGCTTCGGCCCGCCAGAACGGCTTGCCCCGCGATGCGCCGCGAATGAGGTCACCGGCGAATACCGGATGGGTACCGCTGGCAGGAGAGTGTGTGTAACCGAATACCTGCACTTCCGCCGCAGCCTGCCAATCGTCCCCGCAGCAGACCACGGCATCCCGGTGCGTCCGAGCGACACCGTGCGCGATGATCAGATCGCCTTCAACCAGGTCCGGAACTCCTCCTGGCAGGCATCGCAGAAGCAGAGTCGGTCGGCAGAATACACGGTGCACTCGTTCCATACGTCATAGCCCAGCAGCGCTGGGTTTTCGCGGTAACGACGGGCCAGCGCGCTGAGAAAACGCTCCGCTGCCTGCCGAACCTCGATATGGTTGAGACAGAGTACCGCATGCCCCCCCGTGAAACTGCTTACGTGCATTTCGCTCTCGCGCTTATGGCCGTTGGCCATCTCGATGCGTGCCTCCGGGTGACGGGCGATCAACCATTCGGGGAAATCTATCAGCATCTCCGCCAGCACAACGCGAATTCCATGGCGGTCCGCCAACTCCAGCATCCGGTCATAGTCAGCCCAATCGAACTCCCCTGGAGCCACCTCGACCGCGCTTCAGGAGACCCAATGGCGAAAGAGTGTATGACCGTCCTCCGCCGCGACTCCATGGTCACGCTCCCAATCCGCTCGCGGCGGATTCGTCTTGCGGAAATACACCGCGCCAAAATAGACCTGATCTGACATCTCTTCCTCACTTGTCTCGACTGAAGCTGGACGATGCGGATGAGTACATCCGTGCGGATTGACGCTGCACGTCGCGGTCTATTTAAAGCCTGTGGTGGCGATGCCCTCGATAAACGTCTTCTGGCCGAAGAAATAGAGGACCACGGCGGGCAGCGTCGTCAGTGTGGAGGCCGCCATCAGCAGCTCCCAGAAGGTTTCCTTGTCCGAGCGGAACTGCAGCAACCCCAACGAGAGTGTCCAGCGCTCCATATCATTGATGTACAGGAGCGGTCCCAGAAAGTCGCTCCAGGTCCACACGAACTCGTACAACACCACCGTGATCAGCGCTGGCTTGGCCAGCGGCAGGATGATCTGCCAGAAGACACGAAACTCCGAGCAGCCGTCGATGCGCGCCACCTCCGAAAGCTCAGTCGGAATCGTGCGGAAGAACTGGCGCAGCAGGAAGATAGAGAAAGCGTAGCCCAGCCAGCTAGGCACGACCAAGGGGTAGTATGTGCCTATGAGGTCCAGGCGAGTCCACGTGATGTACAGGGGGATCATGGTCACCTGGAAAGGCAACATCATCGTCGCCAGCACCAGCACGAAGACTGTGTCACGCCCGGGCCAGTTCAGACGCGAGAAGCCATAGGCCGCGAGCGAGCACGACAGCACCGCGCCGACGGCCTTGGCGGCAAAGAGCGTCAATGTGTTGCCCATGTAGCGGAAGAACTCGACCTCTTCGACCACCCGGATGTAGTTCGACCATTGCCACTCCTTAGGAAAGAGTGGTGGGGGCATCATCATGATCTCACCCGGCGTCTTGAAGGAGGTTAGAACCAGCCAGGCAAAGGGAAAGAGGAACAGCATGCCCAGCCCGCTCAGCGCCAGGTGCTTCAGGATCTTTGACACCGTCTTCATCCAGAAATGCGGCCAGGCCAACGATGGTTCCGCGGGTATGGCCGTACTCGTTGTCGTCATGTTTCACTCCAGATCTGTGTGTCCGGGTGTATGCCGGCACATAGGCCCCATCTTCACGCCTCGTAGTGAACCCAGTGCGTCGAGCCCCGGATCAGTAGGATGGTCACACCCAAGATAATGATGAACAGGATCCAGGCCATCGCCGAGGCATACCCAAAGTCGAGATATACGAAGGCCTGCCGGTACAGATATAGTGCATAGAACAGCAGCGACTGTCGTGGCGCGCCGTCGACGGCATAATCACCCGTCCCACCGATTAGGAACGCCTGGGTGAACAACTGGAACGTTCCGATTACGCCGGTGATCAGGACAAACATCGTGACCGGCGAGATCAGAGGGATGGTGATGCGCAAGGTGCGCTGGAACCAGTTGGCCCCGTCCAACCGCGCGGCCTCGTAGAGCTCGGTGGGGATCCCCTGTAGGCCGGCCAGGTAGAGCACGGTGCTCTGGCCAGAGCCCCAGATCCCCATCAAGATCAGCGCTGGCTTCGACCACGTGGGGTCAGAGAACCAACCTGGGGAGCGCACACCAAAGGACTCGATGGCGGCGTTGAGCACGCCACGCTGGGGATTCAGCAGCCACATCCACAGCAATGTCCCCGCCACGGGCGGCACGACGGTGGGCAGGTAGTAGATCGTTCGGTACGCAGACATGCCCTTGACTTCGGCGTTCAGGAGCAGCGCGACCAGGAAGGAGAAGATGATCGTCGCAGGGACGCCGATGGCCACCATGTACACGGTGTTGGATAGCGACTTGAAATAGCGGCGATCGTTGCTGAACAGCTTGACATAGTTCTCCAGCCCGACCCACTCCATCGACTTGATCGACTTGTCGGTAAAGCTGTAGTAGAACGAGGCCGCCATCGGATACAGGGTAAAGGCCAGGAAGCCAAGGATCCACGGGAGGATGAACAGCAAGGCCACCGCCGTGTCCCGGCGCACCTTCTTGGACCGCCACACGCTCGCCAGCTTCATACTCATAGCACCTCTCTAGCTAGCTTCCCGGAAGCTCCCCGGTTCGTCCCTATGTCGGGCGGTGTTGGCGAGCTTCCGGGAAAGCCGATAGCGTTGTCTAGATCCCCAGGTCATCCAGGGCCTTGTCAAGCAGAGGCTGGATCTCGTCCTTCACGGCCTCCATCGCTTCGAGCGGGTCGCGCCCGTCCTCGAGCACCTCCTCGCGGGCGAGGCGGAAAGCGTCCATGTAGCGCGCGCCGACCGGTGTGTTGAGTGTCATTGACTTGACGTTGCCCTCGGTCCACGCCACCTCCAGCAGCCACCTGTAGAGGGGGCTGGTAACGCCGGCAAGCTGGATGGGGATTCCCTCCTTGACCGGCGAGGCGTTGCCGACAGTGGTGCACATCTCGCCGCTGTTCTCCGGGCGGGAAATGAATTCGATGAACTTGAACGCCGCGTCTGGGTTCTTGGCATCGGTGGGGATGACGAGGGGGTTGGAGTTGGCCGTCATGGTACCCTTCACCGCGGGCTTGGACGCGGGATAGGGCATATAGGTCACGCCTACGTTAACTTCCATGTCCCCCTGCAGCCGCTCGACGAAGGAGGGGATCCACTCACCGTTGACCACCATGCTGAGGTCGCCGGTGTAGAACGGGTTGGTCGGGGCGTCGGCGCCCATGTTCACGCTCTCCTGCCAGCGGCGGATCTCGTCAGCTCCGTACTTCTCGTAGAACTGCCGCATCCAGGTCAGCGCTTCGATGTTGGCCTCGTCGTCCGGCGTGACCTGGCGCAGGTCATCGCTGTAGATCGAGCCGCCAAAGCAGTAGCACATGGTGGCGGGGTGCCTATCCTGGCCGGACAGTATGCCGTAGCCCCACTTCATGATGGCGCCGTCCTCGAGGACGGTAATCTTTTCGGCCGTCTCCCAGGTCTCCTCCCAGGTCTCGGGCGGCTTCTCGGGATCCAGCCCGGCGGCCTGAAAGGCGTCCTTATTCCACCAGAAGCCGCTGGTGATATAGTTGGTGAGGGGCAGCCCAATCTGGCGGATGCCCATGAGGTTGCCAGCTTTCACGCCCATAGGGTGCAGCGCGTCCATATCGAAGCCGGTGCCCTCGATGTACGGTCCCAGGTCGCGCAGCACGCCCTCAAAGCCCCAGCTACCCACGGCGTTGGCATCCCAGGTCATCAGCAAGTCAGGTGGGTTGCCAGCGCTCATCGAGGCAATCATGCGTGCGTGGTCGCGGATGGGCAGAAAGCCGACGATGATGCCCGTCTCCTCGGTGAACTTTTGCACCTGCACGAGCAGCGCGTCCGCTTCATGGCCGCCCCACTCGGGCCAGAAGACCATATCCTCACGGCCAGCCTCGACTGGCACTTGGACGGTCTGCTCGACCACAACCTCCTTCTCGACCTCAACCTCGACTTCACGGGTGACCTCAATGGTCTTTTCGACGACTTGCGGGGCACACGCCGCGAGCGCCATCCCTGCTGTGCCCAGCATGCCCATGCGCAAGAAATCGCGCCGACTCAAGTGATTGCGGTTCATGCGGTTTCCTCCTTGACTACAAGCACATAGTTTGGTAAACTATAGATGTGTGGACTGCTTTTCCACACGGGTGTACAGGCCCTTGTCGGGAGCTTCTCACAAGCCGGCCAAAGGCAAGGGCCTGTGCCACAACCTGACCAGTTCGAGATAAACGCACATCACCTCCTTTCGTCCGATGCTCCGATGGAAAAGGAGGGTGGAACACCGTTGGGCTCACCGCTGCCGCGCCGGACGTTCGATCAGACGATGCGGCGATCACGCCGTGAGGGTGGGCGAGCGAATGGCGGCCGCGGCGGTCATCTCTATTGTAGCATAAAGTGGCCGGAAATGGGGCGTCTTTCGGCTATTGAGCGGACATAATTCGGCTACGATTCGGACATGCTAACGAGAGAAGCGTTCATCCGCCATCTGCGCAACGATCTGAACCATCTGCAGGACCCCGATTACCTGCGCCGCAGCCCGTTGGCTGCGCTCTTCGGCTTGGCCAACCGCTTCGACACTCCTGCGCGTCTGCATGCGATCCTGGTCGAGGGGATTGAGGCACTGGAGCCGAGTTCTGAGGAGCCGGAGCAATCGCGCGCCTGGCGCCTGTACGACGCCCTCTTCTATCGCTATGTGCAGCGTTTCCCCCAGGAGGAAGTGGCACGTCAGTTGGGCGTGTGCACGCGGCACGTGCGACGCGAGCAACAGGCGGCGCTGGAGGTGCTGGCGCTGCACCTCTGGGAGAAGTTCGATCTCGATGCCATGCTCTCTCAGACAGCGAGCACGCCGGAGGGCAAAGCACAGGCCCAGGCGCTGAGCGCGGAACTGGCGTGGCTGCAGGCCGCCCCGCCGGAGGTCCCGGCTGACCTGGATCAGATACTGGGCGAAGTGCGGGAGTTGATGCAGTTGCTGGCGGCCCAGCATTCGGTTGAACTGCGGGTGGCGGTGCATGGGACCTTGCCTCCTGTGCCAGCGTATCAAGTCGCGGTGACCCAGGCGCTGCTCAACCTGCTGAGTGTGGCGATGCAGCGGGCAAAGGGAGGCGCCGTGGTCGTTTCAGCCTGGTCTCTCAGCGCGCAGGTGCAAGTGCGCGTGGAAGTCGAGCCGGGCACGGCCAGAGCGAAAGTAGTGCCGGCACGGAGCGATGACACAGCCAGTTTGGCGATGGCGCGCACACTGATCAACACCTGTGGGGGGGAGATCGAGTTAGCGCCGGACGGCGAGCCGTTTCGGGCGATCGTCCGGATGCCTGCGCTCGGGGGCTTGCCGGTGTTGGTGATTGATGACAACGAGGATGCACTCGAACTGCTGCAGCGCTACGCCTCGGGCACCCGCTATCGCCTGGTCACCACGCGTGACCCGGAGCAGGCGCTGAGCCTGGCGGAGGAACTGGCCCCGTGCCTGATCGTGCTCGATGTGATGATGCCACAGGTGGACGGCTGGAAGGTGTTGGCGCGACTGAAACAGTCGCCACGGACGGGGCACATCCCGGTGATCGTCTGCACCATTCTGGCGCAGGAGGAATTGGCATACGCGGTCGGGGCGAGCGGATTCCTGGAGAAGCCAGTCACGCGGCAGGCATTTCTGGCTGCACTCGACCGTCAGTACGCTCCGGCGGGGACAGCGCCTCGCTGATCGCCTGGATGCAGGCCAGGAGGTCACGCCCCGAAAGCCCCCCGCCGCGTGTGACGGTCAGCATGTTGCTGAGGATCGGTTCGCCGGCCGGGTCGCGGGACGTGATCACCACGGTCGGAATGTCCCGTATGGCGGGGTCGTGGTTCTTTTCCTCCAACACCTGCGTGCCGTCCATCCCCGGCATAATCAGGTCGAGGAGCATGACGTCGGGCCGGCGTTCGCGCAGCAGGTTCAGTGCCTGGCGGCCGTTTCTGGCACGCAGGACGTGGTAGTCCCGTTCAGCGTTGGAGAGCATGCGCCCAAAGAGGTGCAACACGTCAGGTTCATCGTCCACCAACAACACGGTGCGCACGTGCTCGCCCAGGGCTTCCACTGCCCCCAGCAGCGTCTCGCGCGAGATGGGTTTCACCAGATAGCGCGTCACTCCCAGCCGACGAACCGCCTCTTCCTCCCCCGGCACCCAGCACGCGATGGTGGGTACTCCGAACGGCAGGTCGGCCAGACCTCCCAAGGTGCTTGTGAACTCCTGCGAAGGGAGGCCATTGACGACCAGTGCCTTGGCCGGGGAGCGGTTCAGTTCCTCCAGTACCTTGCTGTTGTCCCGCACGACCGTGATCTCGACCTCGCCCAAATAGCGCCGGAGCAGGCGTTCCATCGCAGGCTCCTTTTCCAGGAGGACAAAGCGCGGCCCCGCGCCGGGCAGAGGGGCCTTTGAGGGCCGGGTGCGCAACCGATACCCATACTCGCTGTAGGGGCTGAACCACCGCCGGGCATCTTCGGTATCGAGCCGTGTAGGCGGGGCGAACCGTGTCGGCAGGCTGAACGTGATGGTCGTGCCCACTCCCTCCTGGCTTTCCAGCCATATCCTGCCTCCGTGCATCTCGACAAACTGTCGGCTGATCGAAAGGCCCAGCCCACTGCCGCCGTGGCGGCGCCGGATGGAGCCATCAAGCTGTGAGAATGGCTCGAATATCTTGGCCTGGTCTTTGGGTGCGATGCCCGGACCGGTATCGCTGACGCTGACCAGCACCTCGTCATCGGCGCTCCACGCCCGCACGCGCACGCCCCCGCGCTCGGTGAAACGCCCGGCGTTGCTGAGCAGGTTGAGCAGCACCTGCCGGATGCGCGTGATGTCGCAAAAGATGGGCGGCATGTCAAGCGCAGTCTCGGCGTCGAGCGCAAGTCCTTTGGACTCAAAGAAAGAGCGCACCGCCAGCACCGCCTCGTTCATGATCTCACGAATGGTTGTCCATTCCTTGCTCAGCGCCATACGGCCGGCTTCGATCTGACTGAGGTCGAGCACGTCGTCTACCAGTTTGACCAAGTGCTGGCTGTTGCGGCGGATCGCGGCAACGTCGGCCAGCAATGCCGGCGGGAGGCCATCGCCGTATATTCGCGGAGCCTGCATGATCATGTCGCTAAAGCCGATGATCATGTTGAGCGGCGTGCGCAGTTCATGACTGACGTTGGCGACGAACTGTTCCTTCGCCTGGCGCGCTTCCTCGGCTGCCTGGTGCGCGGCTTTCAGCCCCGCTGAAAGGCGGGCCAGCTCACGATTGGCCAGGATCAGGTCCTCCTGAATCTGCTTCAACTCTGCCTGCTGCTCGCGCGCCTCGCGCAGTTTTTCAGCGGCTTGCTCGAGGTAGTGCGATGCCCAGAGCGCCAAGCCGAGTAGCGGCTGGGTGCCGGCCCAACCGAGCGCACCCAGAAATGCGCCGACAGCGACGGTCGCCAAGGCGTAGGGAGCCGAGAAGGGGAACCAGTGCGGCCTGAGCGAAAGCCACGCGACCAGCACAGCTACCAGCCCCTCTGCAACCAGGCCACCCGGCCAGCCCACTGTGATCGCGGCCAGCAGCGGCAGCAGCGGGGAGAGGAAAACGATCTCCGGGCGTTTGAAAAGGTACAGCGCAAGCCCGATGATGGACGCGATACCGGTTAGCCAGATGACTTGAGCGGCCAGCAGGCGCTTCGGGAGAAAGTACAACGCCAGCGCGATCGTCGCCACAGCGACCGGCGTAATGAACCAGACGCGCAGGCCGAGCCGCACTGGCTCGTGCACGGTGGCCCCCAGATGCCACACGGCGTAAGCGAGCGCTGTGACGGTGATCAGGCTGCGGGAGACGGACCGTAGCAGATCCCAAACCGTAGCGGTAAAATCGGGATCGGCCTGCGAGGACATGCGCAATCCATACCACATGGTGACCTCCAAGGGTTACGCGCTGGACATAATCATACAGGCACGGCCCACAGCCTGCCGGATGCGGTGTGCGATCTACTCAAGATACGGCGCGTCGAAGTACGAAGCGTGCGGTTTGACGTCCAGCACGGGCGAGCCGTCCAGCGCGTCCAACCCGACGACCTCCAAGACGTTGCCTTCGACGCGCTGGACGCGCACGACGGTCAGGCCGACGGGATTGGGCCGGTATTGGCTGCGGGTGGCGAACACGCCCCGGAGCGGCCGGCTGGGGTCGCCCCGGGGGTGGAGCTGCAGGTCGTAGCCGGTGGATTCGTGGAAGTAGAATAGTACAACAATGTCGCTGCCAGGCTCCAGACCTAGCAGGCCATCGGTCAGTGCCGGATCGAGCACGATACGAGCCGGGCGGTCGCGCAGTTCGTCGCCCGACAGATCCGCATCGCGCTCATCCCGCTCCACGTAGCCAATGGGAGTGAGATCAATCAAGTCCCTTCTTCCCACGACGACAGGTACTTTTCCTGTTCGGGCGTCAGCACGTCAATTGCGACGCCCATCGCGTGCAACTTGAGGCGGGCGATTTCCTGGTCAATCTCCTCCGGCACGTCGTAGACGGTGTGCTCCAATTCATCGGCGTGCTGCCGCATGTACTCGGCGCACAGGGCCTGGTTGGCGAACGACATGTCCATCACGGCGCTGGGGTGACCTTCGGCGGCGGACAGGTTGACCAGGCGGCCTTCTGCCAACAGGTGGATGTGCCGCCCGTCGGCCAGCGTGTACTCGTCCACGAAGGGGCGGACGCGGCGCGGCGCACCCACGGCCAGTTTCTCCAGCGCGGGGATGTTGACCTCGACGTTGAAGTGGCCGGAGTTGGCGACGATCGCGCCGTCCTTCATCACCTCAAAGTGCGGCCGGTCAATCACGCTGATATCGCCGGTGGAGGTGATAAAAATGTCCCCCTGTGGCGCGGCCTCCGACATGGGCATGACCCGGTAGCCATCCATCACCGCCTCCAACGCGCGCAGCGGCTTGACCTCGGTGACGATGACGTTGGCGCCCAGCCCCTTGGCGCGCATGGCGATGCCCCGGCTGCACCAGCCGTAGCCGGCGACGACGACGGTCTTGCCGGCGATGAGGACGTTGGTGGCGCGGATGACGCCGTCTATGGTGGACTGGCCGGTGCCGTAGCGGTTGTCAAAGAGGTGCTTGGTAAGCGCATCGTTGACGGCGACGATGGGGTAGCGCAGCACGCCGTCGCGGGCCATGGCGCGCAGGCGGATGACGCCGGTGGTCGTCTCTTCGGTGCCGCCGATGACGTTGCCGATCAGTTCGGTGCGCTCCTTGTGGAGCGTGCTCACCAGGTCAGCCCCATCGTCCATCGTCATGTGAGGCTTGTAGTCGAGCGCGGCGTGGATGTGCTTGTAGTAGGTCTCGTTGTCCTCGCCCTTGATGGCAAAGACGGGGATTTCGTAGTAGGAGACGAGCGCCGCCGCCACGTCGTCCTGCGTGGAGAGCGGGTTGGACGCGGTGAGCACGAGTTCCGCCCCACCCGCCTGGAGCGTGCGGGCCAGGTTGGCCGTCTCGGTGGTGATGTGGAGGCAACCGGCGAGGCGCACGCCCACCAGCGGTTTTTCGGCGGCGAAGCGCTCACGGATAAGGCGCAGGACCGGCATCTCCCGCTCGGCCCACTCGATGCGCAGGCGGCCGGCGGGGGCCAGGTCGAGGTTTTTGATGTCGTGGTCTATTGGCATTTGCTACTCCTTGTGTAGTGGCTTGTTGGTTAGCTGGTTGGATCAGGTTTTCCGTATGCATAAGAGCCAAAAAGGATGATCCTTTCAGGTTGGTACTTCGCTGTCAACACCGCGACAATTCTTTCCAGAAGAGGCTGCACATCCCTAGCCATACTCCCCTCCGTTCAGATGCGCACGTTAGTGATCAGGGAGAAGAATTCAAGGTATCCATATCTCCCTTTTGCCCCATCTATCTGTGAAAACGCTGTGAGATAATTAAGAGCAGATCTAATGTCAGACTCTATCGGGGGCCTACAAAGCAGACTCCAGGTTTGAAATGATGGACTATCCGGATCGAGCAAGATGATTCGCATGTTGCACCCTCTCTTTAACTTACTCTCCATGAAACCCTGGTTGCGAATAAGCAAGGATATAGCAGAGATCGCAACAATGCAAATCTCCGAGGTATAATATGCCTGCGCCTCCACTGACGGAATATCAGCCTTCGTTACCAATCCCCGTCTCACTGGTAAGCTATTCAGTCTAGCCTCTATATTCTCGAGCAGGCCAAGACGTTCACTAAGCGCGTCTCCAGCTAAAAGTGCGAGCAAAGCAATAACGATCTCCTCAGACGTATCCAATCGGAGAACTTTGAGAAAGGAAAGGATAATAGCTGTACCTGCCCCTAGGATTGTGAGAAGTGGAATTAGGCGGCTCGGCCTAAACCACCGTTTCCATCGAGACGGTGAATTGGTAGATTGCATCTGGAGTACTCCTGTCCTTGGCAACCAACTAACCAACACTTAGTGACCAGTTGTCAACACTCAAGGTCAAGTCTGATAGATTTCCAGGCGGGCCAAGTCGATGACTGCCCCAACTTGTGTGAGAAAGTCCATCCCAATGATGCCGTCTATCTCGAAGCCATAGTTCATCCCGCCAACTTCAATCTCGAAATCGTTGACTTCAAGCTCGCCAACTGATAGAAGGTCAACCTTCTTTGTGAAAATGAACTCTGCGCCGCCTACACCGCGAATACGATGAATGATATCGTCGGCTTCGTATCGCAAGCCAATCAGCAGAACCTTGTCCGTCGAGAAGATCGTTCCGACTGAGCCTGTGTCGAGCAGAACATTGTCGAGTATAAGCTCCTGGTCGCGATATGTAAGAGACATCGTAACGTATGGTAACCCACCTCGCAGTTGTATCTTCATTGTATCCCTCGAATGCCTATCCATCGGCGTTCCGTGATGTCGAGCGTCTCGCGGCTGGTGTGGAAAACGTATAATTCGCGCTCTGGGGCTTCATGGTGCAGTTGAGTGTAACTTCTCATAGCGGTGACCGAATCGGGAAAGGTGGCTACAACTGCCAGTTGCTCCAGGATTCGCTTGTTTGCTTCGGAATGGGCTTTGATAGCCTCGATCAAAATCCATTGCTGTGGATAGTGTTCACGGATTTCATGCCATTTCATCTCGATCCTCCTGTGGTCATTCCTTCCGCCGCGTTGGTTCGTCGCGAAGCGGCGGGACATAGTCGTTGAGATTGCTGGCTTACCGCGCAAGCAGCACGTCTAGCGCCCCGCCATCGTCAAAGTGCTCGCGGAAGCGGGCGACGAACTCGGCCAGCGTGTAGCAGTGATTCTGGGGACCGGGCTGCTCGAGCGCATAGGTGGCCGCCAGCGCGCCCATCCGCCCGGCCAGGCTCCAGGGCAACCCCAGCGCCAGCCCCTTGATCAGCCCTGCCCGGAAGGCGTCACCTACGCCGGTGGGATCGTCGGCCTGCCTGGGTGGCGCCGCGGGAATGACATGCAGGACTGGTCCTTCCCACACGTGCGCCCCTTCGGCCCCCAACGTGACGACGCATGCGCGTGTCGGAGTGGCCCGGATTTCTTCCGCGCTCAGTCCCGTCTTCTCCTGCAGCATCTCGAACTCGTACTCGTTGACGACCAGCAGGTCACACCCGGTGAGCCCGGCCCGCAACTCTTCGCCGGAGAGGCGGATGATCTGCTGGCTGGGGTCGTACAGGTACGGGAGGCCGAGTTCCCGGCACTCGGCGGCATACTTGACCATCGCCTGTGGGTCGTTGGGCGAGATGACGACCAGGTCCACGGGGGAACGACTGAAGTCGTTACTACGATCGTTGGGCAAGATGGAAGAACGACTGAAGTCATTACTACGATCGTTACTACGGTCGTCACTATGGTAGTTTACACAGTGGCTTACCAGGCTGTGGAGCGAGAGGTCCCGCGCGCGGGCCATCGCGCCGGTGTAGAAGCTGGCGATCTGGTTGCCATCCCGGTCGGTATTGACGAAGAAGGAGGCGGTGAACAGGTCGGGCTCGTCGCGCGTGAGCGCGGTATCCACGCCGTGCTGCTCGAGCCAGGCGCGGTACTCGCCAAAGTCCTGCCCCACAGTGCCCATCAGCCGCGGCCGCTCGCCCAGGAGCGCCAGGTTGTAGGCGATGTTGGCCGCACATCCTCCGCGCTGCCGCCGCATCTCGTCTACCAGGAAACTCAGGGAGATGCGGTGCAACTGGTCGGGCAAGATGTGCTCGACGAAACGGCCCGGAAACGTCATCAGGTAATCGTAGGCGATAGAACCAGTGACGATGACGTTCATACTCTCCCCCTGTCTATTTCTGCGGTCAATCCCCGAACCTCGTCTTCAGGATGACCCACAATGCACGGAGACCGGTGTGGAACGGCATATTGAGCTTTTTTCCTTCTTCGACGGTACGGGGATGATAAGCAACGGGTACCTCGACGACGTCGTAGCCGCGCTTCAACAGTCTACAAGGCAGTTCAAAGTCCAGGCCCCATCCGGAGTCACCCAGGTTCAGCGAGCGCGCCACGTCTAGCCGGACCAGTTTGAGGCCGACAGCGATGTCAGTTAACCGGCCGCCATAGAGCAGATTGGCAAGCGTGGTGAGAAAGCGCACGCCCCAATAGTTCTTGGCATACCTGTAAATCTTGCGCCCGCCCAGGGTGCGCGAACCCAGGACGGCGACAGTCTTGCCGGGGACAATGGCAGCAACCATGCGCGGCAAATCGTTCGCCTCATATTCCAGGTCGGCGTCAAAAATGACGAAATAGTCGCCGCGGGCCTCGGCGATAGCCGTGCGTACCGAAGCCCCTTTACCCAGGTTACGTGGATGGAATATGACGCGCACGTCCGGCAGGCTCACCGTGTGGAGCAACTCGCGCGTGCCATCGGTAGAAAAGTTGTCCACAACGATAATTTCCTTGTCCCATGCGGGGCCGAGGTCAACGGCGTGGGCCTGACGAATGGCGTCGAGAATTGTCCTGCGTTCGTTGTAAGCACAGATGATGATGGATAGTTTCATGGTAGATCAGTAACCTGGTAAATTGGTAGAACGGTAGATTGGTCACAGACGCGCAAAAAAGTCGTTGAAGGCGGTGAGCATGTAATCTATGCGGGTGTCGTCCAGGCCCGGGTAAACGCCGACGAAGAAGGTGGAGCGCAGCACCAGGTCCGAGTTCGGCAGGTCGCCCACGGCGCGGTGCTCGATGTGGCGATAGCCGGGTTGCCGGACGATGTTGCCGGCGAAGAGCATGCGCGTCTCGATGTTGCGTCCCTCGAGCCAGTCCATCAACTGGCGGCGGGCGAACGGCGCGCCGGGCCGCACGGTGATGGGGAAGGCAAACCAGGAAGGATCAGCTCGCTCGCTCCAGGCCGGTCGGAGCAGGAATTCTTCGTAAGGCTCAAGTCCCTCGTAGAGGCGGGCGAAGTTATGCTTGCGGGCGGCGACAAAGCCCGGCAGTTTGTCCAACTGCGCCAGCCCGATGGCAGCCTGCACGTCGGTCATCTTGAGGTTGTAACCGATTTCGACGAACAGGTAGCGGTGGTCGTAGGGTTCGTTCAGGCCGGGGATGTGCCACTCGAAACGGCGGTTGCAGGCCCCCTCCGGTGGGCTGTTGTAGTTGCAGTTGCAGTCGCGGCCCCAATCGCGGATGCTGTGGGCGATGCGCGCCAGGAGCGGGTCACGGGTGAGCACGGCCCCTCCCTCGCCCGTCGTGATGTGATGGGCGGGGTAGAAGCTGAGCGTGGCCAGGTCGCCAAAGGAACCAACCTGATGGCCATCGTAGGTAGACCCGAGCGCGTCGCAGGCATCCTCAACGACGTACAGATCGTGGGCGCGGGCGAATGCCATCAGCGGTTCTATGTCCACCGGGTTGCCGAGCGTGTGGGCTAGGAAGATGGCACGGGTATGGTCAGAAAGGGCCGGCTCCAGTTGCTGTGGGTCCAGGTTGTACGTCCCCAGCTCACAGTCCACGAAGACGGGCACCAGGCGGTTCTGCACGATGGGGGCGACGGTGGTGGGAAAGCCCACGCCTGGGGTGATGACCTCGTCGCCGGGCTCCAGCGGGCGCTCGAGGCGGCGCGAGCAGAGAGCGGTGACAGCAACCAGGTTGGCCGAGGAGCCGGAGTTGACGGCCAGCGCACGCTGCACGCCGACGGTCTCCGCCAGCCGGCGCTCGAATACGTCGGCGCGAGGGCCAGCGGTGAGCCAGAAGTCGAGGCAAGCATCCACGGCGGCCACGAGTTCCCGCTCGTCGTAGACGCGGCTGGCGTAATGGACGCGCGTCTGGCCGGGGACAAACGTACGATGGGCGTGAGCCTGATAGTAGTATTCGGCCACCAGGTCAAGGGTACGTTGACGAAGAGCATTGGCTTCAGAACTGGTCACGGAAAGCTCCGATAGATCTGACTCCGATGGAGTACACGACGAAACTCAATCAGGTGACGATCGAAATCCAGCCGCAGACCGATACGATAATCACCTACACGGATGCGGTAGTAATCTTCATACCCCTGGAGTTTGACCATCTTGCCTCCAGGCAATGGATCCTGCCGAATTTCCTCACCGAAGGCGATCCGTCTCACGCGCCTCCGGACTGATTTAGGGAGGCGTTCGTAGTCCTTTAAGAACGTGCGAGCATAAACCGCCTCCCACATCACAGAACTCCCTGAGCCTCTATTTGCTCTACATAGACCATAGCTGCTTCTCTGGAGAGCATGTCATCATTTTCTGTCTCGGCGATCAAAAGACCGAGGAAGAGGTCTTCCAATGCCTCCAGCACCTCTTTCTGCCGATCGGCAGATAATCGCTGTATGGCCTGGACAATCTGTTCCACACCCAACTCCACAGAAATCGTAACCATGTCTTACCTCCCCTTGCTCCATTCAATGACTCGGCACAACCCTTCCTCTAAACCTATTCGCGCCCGCCAGCCGATCAGGGCGGCAGTGCGGTCAGCGTCGGCCACCAGGTGCATCACTTCGGCGGGACGGTAGGGCAGTGCGCCGGGCAAGATACGGCCTTTGGGCAAGTTAGCAACTTGCCCTACATGTTCCCAGATCTGTTCGACGACCTGGCGGACGGTATGGGCCTGCCCCGTCCCCAGGTCGAGGCTCTGCCCCTCGACGCCCGGCGCTTCGGCGGCGACCCGCATCCCCTCCACCACGTCATCCACGTAGATAAAGTCCCGCTCCTGCTCGCCCGGCGTCATCGGGAAATCCTCCCCCGCCAGCGCCGCACGGACGGCGGCGGGGATCAGTGTAGGGGCGGGTTGTCCTGGCCCGTAGATCTGAAAAGGCCGCACGGTGATGGTCGGCATGCCATACACGCGCCAGTACATCCTTCCGAAGGCCCAGGCGGCGACCTTCGAGGCAGCGTAGACGTTGAGCGGGTCCAACCCCTCGGCCGCTTCGCGCGCCCCGTACTCGTAGCAGGTGCCGGCGAGCACTACCCGCTGGACGGCCAGCCCGCGCAGTGCTTCTAACAGGCATAGGGTACCGCCCACGTTTACCGCCAGCGCCAGGCCCGCATCCACGCCAGGATCGGTGACACCGACGGCAGCCAGGTGGAAAACGACCTGTGGCATGGACTCAGCCACGGCAGCCTGCACTGCACCGGCGTCGCGTAAGTCGAAATTCAGCCGGTGAGCCTGTCCGGGCAAAGCGGCCACCCGCTCGGGCGGCTCACCGGGGTAGACCCCGGCCCAGACCTCAGCGCCAGCCTCAATCAAGCGCAAGGTGAGACACTGACCGACAAACCCCGTCACACCAGTGATCAGCACTCGTCGCTGCGTCCAAAATGGAGACGGCCTGGTCACCGGGTCTCCTTGTCCCCTTGTCCCCTTGTCCCCCTGTCTCCTTGTCTCCTCGTCTCCTTGTCCCCCAGGAACTCCCGATACCATTCCAATGCCTCCCGGAGCCCCTCCTCGAGAGAGTAACGAGGGGCCCAGCCCAACACACGACGGGCCTTACTGCTGTCCAGGTACTGGGCCGGGATTTCGTTGGGCGCGTTGGCCAGCACCAGTGGTTCCAACTCCGGGTGGTCGGAAACGGAGATGATGGTGCGCACGATCTCCAGGACAGACTTGGGATCGTCCATTCCGAAGTTAAACGGTTCGCCCTTCACCTCTGGCCCGTCCAGATGCTCAGCCAGCGTGAGGTAAGCGTTTACCCCATCTCGAACGTAAAGATAGTCGCGCAGCATGGTCCCATCGGAACGAATGACGGGACGCTCGCCGCGAACGACGCTGCGAATTGTACCTGGAAAGACGCGGCTCCAGTTCAGGTCTCCGCCCCCGTAAAGATTGGCGCAGCGGGTGACGGCGACCGGCAGATCATAGGTAGCGACGTAGGTGCGAGCGATGAATTCGGCGCAGGCTTTGGATGCATCGTAAGGATAACACCCCAGCAAGGGGGCATCCTCGGTGTAGGGTAGCTTTTCCTGTATGCCGTAGGCTTTGTCGGAGGAGGCGATCAACACGCGGGAGACCTTGGGCGAACGCCGGGCCGCCTCCAGCATCGTCCAGGCGCCCTTGATGTTGGTCTCGAAGGTAGAGAGAGGGGAGCGATTGGCGATGGGGACAATGGTCTGGGCCGCCAGGTGAAAAACGGTATCAATCTCGTGTTCGGCGAGTACCCGCTCCATGGTCACGCGGTCAGTCACATCGCCGTGCACGACGACGATGCGATCCTGGTAGCCGGACCTGCGCAGATGCGAGAAAGGTACCTCGTCGCGAATCAGACCAACGACGCTGGCCCCCGCCTCGACCAGGGCAATGGTCAACCAGGAACCTAAGAATCCGGCACAGCCGGTGACGAAAACCGGGCGGTCGAGCCAGAAAGAGGACGAATGGTGAATGGCGAATGGCGAATGGCGAAACAGGGATTGCGAGTTAAGGGTCATCAGGTTTTTCACTCCCAAACTTTCCACGGGGCGCTTTCGCGCCAGGTGGCATCCAGTTCCAGCGCGTCCTTGAAGGTTTTCATCGAGCGCCAGAAACCGGTGTGGCGATACATCATCAATTGCCCATCAGCAGCCAGACGGGGCAGAGCCTCTCCTTCCAGATGAACGTTCTCGCTGCCGGACAGGTAAGACAACACGCCACGCTCAAAGACCATGAAACCCGCGTTGATCCAATGGTCCAACTCCGGCTTTTCAACAAATCGGGTCACCTGTCCTGTCTCATCTGATTCAAGGATGCCATATTGTGAGCGAGGGTGTACGCCGGTCACAGTCGCCAGCCGGCCGTGTTGCCGGTGGAACGCTAGCAACGCATCCAGGTCTATATCACCCACCGCCTCACCGTAAGAGACGAAGAAGGTATCGGTGTCAATGTACTGCGCGGCGCGGTAGACACGCAAGCCCTTCTCTATATATCGCCCCGTCTCGGTATAGAGGCCGGTATCTGCCAGCGTGACCTCCCAGTCTCCCTCCATATTGGGCTGATGATAGGAGATGGCGCCCGACCGGCCCAGGCGAATGGTGAAGTCGCAGCTCATAGGCTCGTACTCGAGGAAATACCGCTTGACCGCTTCAGCCTGATAGCCCAACGCGAGAATGAAGCGAGTATGGCCATAACTGGCATAGATTTTCATCACGTGCCATAGTATGGGCCGGCCACCAATATCCGCCAACTCCTTCTTCGCCAGCATCTCGCTCCCCATACGAGTTCCCTGCCCTCCGCAGAGAACGACGACAGGGAGAGAAGAGGTTTCAGATTTCAAGGACAGCCTCCGCAACTTTCCGCAAGCTTACCTCAAACGGCGGGTAGGCGATGCCGTTTTCGGTCACGATGCCGGTGACGTAGCGGTGCGGCGTCACGTCGAAGGCGGGGTTCGCCGCGCGCACCCCCTCCGGCGCAACCGGTTGTCCTTCGTAGGCGATTCCCGTGATCTCTTCGGCTGGCCGTTCTTCGATCGGGATGTCGTCTCCGGTAGGGAGCGAGAGGTCAATCGTGGAGACAGGCACACATGGGTAGAAGGGAATACCGTTGGCCTGTGCCACGACCGCCAGCTTGTAGGTGCCGATCTTGTTGGCCACGTCACCGTTAACCGCGACCCGGTCGGCCCCGACCAGCACGACATTGACCTGCCCGGTGCGCATAAAGTGGCCGGCGGCATTGTCGGCGATGAGTGTGAACGGGATGCCCAACTGCTGCAATTCCCAGGCGGTGAGCCGGGCTCCCTGGAGGCGTGGGCGCGTCTCATCTACGAACACGTGCACCCGCTTGCCCTGCTCGTGCGCAGTACGGATGACTCCCAGCGCAGTGCCATAGTCCACCGTTGCCAGTGCGCCGGTATTGCAGTGGTGCAGGATCGTATCGCCATCCCGGATGAGCGCAGCGCCGTGCTGCCCCAGCCGTTTGTTCACCAGGACGTCCTCGTCGGCCAGCGCCTGTGCTTCGGCCAGCAGCGCACCGGGAATGGCGACATGGTCGCTTTCGGCCTCAGCCCGTCGCAGGAGGCGCCTGACAGCCCACGACAGGTTGACTGCCGTGGGGCGGGCAGCACAAAGAACTCCGGCCGCCGCTCGCAGGTCGGCCAGCAGACCGTCACGGTTCTGTGCCATGCTCTGACGTGCCGCCAACGCCATCCCGAACCCCGCTGCCGCACCGATCGCCGGTGCGCCCCGGACCACCATCGTGCGGATGGCGCGGGCCACCTCGCGGTAGTCTTCGTACTCAACCAGGCGAACTTGGGCCGGCAGGAGCCGCTGGTCAATCATCCGCACTTGGCCATTGTACCACTCAACACTGCGCATCACAACCTCGGCTGCACTGCGTCGTTACAACACACAGTATGCTATGGTAACATGGGCGAACCGCTTTGTCAAACACGTCGCAGATGCTGAGCCGCGCAGAGTCGCACCACAACAATAGCGCGGCAGCACCCCAATTGGCACTGCCGCGCGTGTAAAGTCACCTCTTTCAGATCTGACGGGTCTTTTGAAGGCCCGTCAGATCCCCAAATACTGAAATTACACCGCTGTGGCCTCGGTTTCCTCCAGGATCTCGGAGGTTTCGTCTGCAATCGCCATCCCCGTTTCAACCCCTTCCTTTTTCACCCAAGCGGTCACAGAAGGTCTCAACGATATGCCCTCGAAACTCTCGATAGGACCATCCGCATAAAGATTGTCGCCTCGATAGCCAGTACCAGCCGGTATCAGTTTACCGATGATGACGTTCTCCTTCAGTCCCTGAAGCGGGTCTTCCTTGCCCTCAATCGCTGCACCAGACAGGACCCTGATCGTATGCTGGAAGGAGGCAGCCGAGAGGAAACTGTCGGTACTCAGGGATGCTTTGGTAATGCCCAACAGCACGGGCCAACCCTTGGTGGGTTTTCCACCCATTTCGACCACCCGGTTGTTGATGTCCTCCAGTTCCAACCGCTCCACCATCTCGCCCGGCAGGAGGTCTGTATCGCCCGAGTCGGTAATTTGCACTTTACTCAGCATCCTGCGGAAGATGACCTCAAAGTGCTTGTCATTGATGTTCACACCTTGCGAGCGGTAGACCTGTTGCACCTCCGAGAGCAAATAGCGCTCCGTGGCCTCACGACCCAGGATACGGAGGGTATCGTGAGGATTCAAGACGCCCTGGATCAGTTGTTTACCGGGTTCGATACGCTGGCCCTCTTCGACCAGCAGCCGGCCAGTCGTGGGGACTTCGTACTCTCGTTCCTCACGCCGTTCATGGACGATGGTGATATGCCGGTCATCGAGTACCACTCGCCCACTCTTTTCCGCCACGATGTACTTTTCGTCGCGCCAGGAGGCAAGCGCGGTACTGGCTTTGACCTCGTCGCCATCTTCGACCAGGATCTTCCAACCCTTTTTGATCTCGTATTCAAGCCGCTCGATCTCGCTATCTGCGACGACGACACGGCGCTGGTCGTTGACCCTGACGATGTGGACGACACCGCCAATTTCAGACATTGAGGCCTCGCCTTTGGGCTTCTTACGGGCTTCAAACAGCTCTTCGACGCGCGGCAGACCGACAGTGATGTCGCCACCTGCCACCACACCGCCAGTATGGAACGTGCGCAGGGTCAACTGGGTGCCCGGCTCGCCGATGGACTGCGCGGCAACGATGCCGACCGCAGCGCCGATGGCGACCATCTCGCCACGGCCCAGGTCACGACCATAACACAGCGCACAAATGCCCTGGCGGAGCTGGCAGGTCATCGGGGAGCGCACCAGGACAGCCTCAATCCCGGCCTTCTCGATTGCGGCGGCGACGTCCTCGTCAATCTCTCCATTACGCTCGACGAGCACCTCGCCGGTTTGAGGGTGAACCACAGGCTCAGCAGCCACCCGCCCGACCAGCCGCTCGGGTATATTTTGCCCCCCCACATCATCTGCGGCGCGGATCCAGACCCCGCTCCGGGTACCGCAGTCGTGGGCGTTGATGATGACATCCTGAGCCACGTCTACCAGGCGGCGTGTCAGGTACCCTGCGTCAGCAGTACGCAGGGCCGTGTCAGCAAGACCCTTGCGCGAGCCGTGAGTGCTGATAAAGTACTCCAGCGCCGATAGGCCCTCACGGAGATTGCTGCGGATAGGCAACGGGATAATCCGCCCAGACGGATCGGCCATCAGGCCACGCATACCGGCCAACTGAGCAACAGGACCAAAACCGCCCTTAGACGCTCCTGACTGGGCCATAATGGCCACTGAACTGGTTGGAACAAGCGCCATAGACACCGCTTCCGAGACCAACTCGCGTGCCCGCGACCACAGTTGAATGGTACGAGTATACTGCTCTTCCTCGGTCAGTAAGCCACGGCGATACTGCCGATCCACCTCGGCCACGACGTTTTCCGTCTCCTCAATGATGGCCGCCTTGTCAGGCGGGATGACCAGATCGGAGATCGCAATGCTGGCACCAGAACGGGTGGCATACTCGAATCCGATATTCTTGATGTGATCCACCAATTCAGTCGTCGCCTGGCTGCCCAACTGGCGATAACACAACCCGACCAGTTCCTGAAGTGAGCCTCTTTCCATCGCCCGATTGATAAAGCGCAGTGCATCAGACAGAGCGCGGTTGAAAATACAGCGCCCTACCGTAGTCTCAACCGGCTCCGGTGGACGAGGCCTGTTATCGTATACCTGCATCACAGTAATAGGCGCGTGCAGGTCTATATGCCCCAGCGAATAGGCCAGCTCCACCTCGTCCAGGTCAACGAATGTTCTGCGCTTCTCGTTGACCCGGGCCGGGTCTTCCATCGTCAAATAATAGGCACCCAGGCACATGTCCTTGGTTGGACCAACGATCGGTTGGCCGTCAGCCGGCTTGAGCAAGTTGTGGCTGGCCAGCATCAGTTCGCGAGCCTCTTCGACGGCCTTCTGCGAGAGTGGCACGTGGACAGCCATCTGGTCACCGTCAAAGTCCGCGTTAAAGGCAGCGCAGACCAAGGGGTGGATCTGGATTGCATTGCCCTCGACCAACACAGGCTCAAAGGCCTGAATGCCCAGGCGGTGCAGCGTAGGCGCACGGTTGAGAAATACCGGGCGATCCTGGATCACCTCCTCGAGCACTTCCCACACCTCGGGCCGTTTACGGTCAATGATACGCTTGGAGGCCTTGACATTGCTGGCATAGTTGTACTCGACCAGTTTATTGATCACGAAGGGGCGATAAAGTTCGAGCGCCATCGTCTTGGGCAAGCCACACTGGTGCAACTGAAGCTTGGGGCCGATGACGATGACAGAACGGCCAGAGTAGTCCACGCGCTTGCCGAGCAGATTACGGCGGAAGCGGCCTTTCTTGCCCTTCAACATATCGCTCAGCGACTTTAGTTCGCGGCGACCACGACGAGAGAGGGCCTTACCACGCTGGCTGTTATCAATCAGACTATCTACCGCTTCCTGGAGCATGCGCTTCTCGTTGCGCACGATCACATCGGGCGCCCCCAGCTCCAACAAGCGCTTGAGGCGATTGTTGCGATTGATGACCCGGCGGTAAAGATCATTCAAATCGGAAGTGGCGAAACGCCCGCCATCCAGTTGTACCATCGGGCGCAGTTCAGGCGGGATGACCGGCAAAACGGTCAAGACCATCCACTCGGGCCGGTTATGGCTTTTGCGCAGCGCCTCAACGATGCGCAAGCGCTTGGTGGCTCTCTTGGAGCGCTGCTTTGAAGCGCCACTGCGTACTTCACGCCACAGTTCCTCGGCCAACTTGTCCAGGTCCAGATTGCACATGACCTCATGGAACGCTTCAGCCCCCATGCCAGCTTTGAAGACCTGGCCCCACTTGCTCTTCAGCTCTCGCAGACGGGGTTCGTTGAGGAACTGGAGTTCGGCCAATCCCAGCAGTTCGTCCCGATCTGATTTGAACCTGGCGTGTAGCGCGTGGATATCTACGGCCAACTGCTCTTTGATGTGGGTGATCTCATCGGTCGTCGCCTGGCGCCAATGTTCCAGGTCTGCTTGCGGAGAAACGACCATCTCCTCCTGCCGCGTCCGCACCTCGGCTTCCAGTTGGCTGAGATAATCCTGGACGGTTTGATTGAGCAGCATCAAGTGTTCACGCCCGACCGCGACGTCTTTTTCGACGACGATGGCGCCAGTGGGCTTGAAGACGAGTGGGGCTCGCAGCGTCTTACCATGGCGATCTTCGATCTTATTTTGCAGGGTCTGGGCTTCCCTGATCACCTGTTCAGTAGCAACTGCGAGTTCCTCATCGAGCCGCGCCTGGATCTCCTTCAACTGCCCGTTGATGCGGGCGTCTTCTTGGGCCAACTGCTGTTCCAATGCCGCGGTGCTCTCCTGAGCCACCGCTTCCAGTTGTTCCTGCTTCTCCTTGAATTCTGCATCCAACCGCTTCAGAGCCTTCTGACGTGCCTCCTCATCCACACTGGTGATGACGTACTGGGCAAAGTATAGCACGCGGTCCATATTGCGCTTGGAGACATCCAGCAGGATGCCGAGGTAACTGGGGACGCGGCGGGTATACCAGATGTGGGCAACCGGGGCAGCCAGTTCGATGTGGCCCATACGTTCACGCCGCACCGATGAGCGGGTCACCTCAACACCACATTTGTCGCAGACGATACCCTTATAACGAACGTTTTTATACTTACCGCAGTAACATTGCCAGTCCTTCTCAGGACCGAAGATTGCCTCGCAGAAGAGGCCATCCTTTTCGGGGCGCAGACGACGATAGTTGATCGTCTCAGGTTTCGTGACCTCGCCGTAGGACCAGGAACGAATCTGGTCCGGTGACGCCAGACTAATGCGCAGGGCGCGGAAATCTTGCGCTTCTAGCACTTGTTCTTCTTGATCATTCATTGTCATCACCTGATGGGGAACCTCACAAAGCATGCACAAAAGAAGCGCCAGAGGCTTCTCGCTCAGCGCTTCATCGGGTAAATCGCCATTAGTAGGTTATATTATAAGGACTTCCGCCGTTTTGTCAAGTCGCACAACGAACGAACAGCAGCTATTTACACTTGACTCTAATGCACTTATCCTGTATAATAATATCGCTGGTGGGTATCGGACCAAACGCTACGTGAAAGGAGGTGTCCTTGAGCAGTACGACGGCTGTTCCCACAACTGCCCTAAAGCGCTCGCCCGTTTGGCATTGGATCAGACGTGTCACCTCAAACTTCCTGGTGCGAAGGCTGGCCAAGGCGCTCTTTACCATCTGGTTCGTGACCAGCCTGATCTTTTTCCTCGTCCGCCTGATGCCCTCCAACCCCGTCGAAGTATACATCAACGAACTCATCATGTATTATAGCCTGACTTACGCCGAGGCCAGAGATCAGGCGGCCTCTCTGTTTGCCATTGACCTGGACGCTCCCCTATACCAGCAGTATTTCGAGTACATGGGCCAGTTGCTCCACGGGAATCTGGGCACTTCCCTGCGCTCGCCTGGAACGCCGGTGATGGAGATTATCGTCACTTTTCTGCCGTGGACGATCTTTAGCGTGGGCATCGGCCTGCTGGTCAGTTTCACGTTGGGCGTCGGGTTAGGCATGCTGATGGCCTACAAACGGGAGGTATTCTGGGAACCGATTCTATCCGGCATTGCCTCGGTCCTGAGCTCCATCCCCAGCTACATCATCGGCATCGTGCTGCTCGTCTACCTGGGTGTCTATTGGGGATTGGTTCCGATCCACCAGATGCGCGGCTCCAGGTCGCCCGGCATCCCGCCTGGCTTCACCCCGGCGTTCATCGCCGACATATTCTTCCACGCGGCCATGCCAATTGCCACCTACGTGCTCGCCACGATTGGCACCTGGATCCTCTCCATGAAGAGCAGCACAATGAGCACGCTGGGGGAGGATTACATCACCGTGGCCCGGGCGCGCGGCCTTTCGGAAGCGCGGATCACCACTGCGTACGTGGGCCGCAATGCCATGCTCCCTCTCGTCACCGAACTGGCGATCAACCTCGGCTTTGTCGTCGGCGGCTCGATCCTGATCGAGAACATATTCGTTTACCAGGGCATCGGTTTTCGCCTCCTGCAAGCACTCAATACCCGCGACTATCCGCTGATGCAGGGCATCTTCCTGATGATCACCGTTTCGGTCATCTTTTCCAACCTGCTGGCCGACTTTATCTACAGTTGGCTCGACCCCCGCATTCGCATCGGTGGAGGTGAGTAGGCGATGACAGAGGCAACCGTACGCGATACAAGGACCACGCTCAACCGGATCGGCGGGCTCTTTCTGGCATTTGGCGCATTCTTGAAGAACATGAGCCGCAACAAGATCGGCTTCGTGGGCTTCTTGATGTTCATCGGCTTCGTCCTGCTGACGACCGTGGGGCCAAAACTCGTCCCGGAAGCGAACCGCGCCGACCTCACGGCCATCTACCAGCCCCCCTCACGGGAGCATCCCATGGGCACCGACAGCCAGGGGAAGGACATCTGGGCCCAGATCGTCCACGGCGGCCTCGACATCCTGGAGATGGCGCTCCTCACCGGCGTGATTTCGACCTTCATCGGCATCACGCTGGGCTCGCTGAGTGCACTCATCGGCGGCCGGCTTGACTCTTTTCTCACCACGCTGGCCGACGTGTGGTTGACCATCCCACGCTTTCCCCTGCTGGCCGTTCTGGCGACGCTGATCCAACTCAAGAGCATGCTGACGCTGGCGCTGATTCTCTCGGTGCTCTCGTGGGCTGGCCTCTACCGCGCGATTCGCGCCCAGGTGTTCTCGCTGAAAGAGCGGGACTATGTGGAGGCGGCGATAGGATTGGACATGGGAATGAGGCACATCATCTTCTCTGAAGTCATGCCGAACATGATGAGCTACATTGCCATCAGTTTCACCTTCGCCATGACGGCGGCGATCTACGCCCAGGTAGGCCTGGTCTTCCTGGGCCTGGTACCTCTGACCCGCAACTGGGGCGTGATGATCAACCTGGCCTGGACGCAGGGCGCGATCTTTTTCCGCGATAGTGTCTACTTTATCATGATGCCCGTCACGGCCATCGCGCTGTTCCAGTTGTCTATCGTCTGGATGAGCCGTTCGTTGGAAGAAGTGTTCAATCCACGATTGCGCAGCGGGTGATTGCCGATGAAGAACGACATCCTGAACCAGAGTGCCAGTCAGAAGAGCACAGAGCCCCCTCTCTCGGTGCGAGACCTGTGGGTGGAGTATCAGATCGAGCGGGGTATGGTGAAAGCCGTGCGCGGCGTGGCCTTCGACCTGCGCAAAGGGGAAAGCCTGTCGCTGATCGGGGAGAGCGGCTGTGGCAAGACGACGCTGGGGCTGGCGCTGATCCGGCTACTGGTCAAAGCGGCCACGATCCGCCAGGGCCAGATCATCTACCGCCGTGACGGCCGGACGATAGACGTGCTTGCGCTCAAAGAACGGGACATGCGCTACTTCCGCTGGCGCGAGTGCGCGATGGTCTTCCAGTCCGCGCTCAATGCCTTCAACCCGGTGCTGCGCATCTGGGATCAGATCTACGACACGGTCAGGGCCCACGGCGGCATGTCCAAAGACCAGGCACGTGAGAGCGCGCTGCGCTTGTTGAGTTACGTGCAACTTGATCCCGCACGCGTCATTGACGCATACCCACACGAACTGAGCGGCGGCATGCGCCAGCGCGTCTTGCTGGCGATGAGCCTGCTGCTGGACCCGCAGATTCTCATTCTCGATGAGCCCACGACGGCGCTGGACATCCTGACGCAGCGCACGATCCTCGACCTGATGGGCCGACTGAAAGCAGAGATTGGCTTTTCCATGATCTTCATCTCGCACGACCTGTCCATTGCGGCCGAGTTGGCCGACCGGGTGGCCACGATGTACGCCGGTAGCATCGTCGAGCTGGGTCCGGTCAACGACATCTTCTATCGCCCGGCGCATCCGTACACGTTGGGCCTGATCCGGGCTGTGCCCACCGTCACCGGCGAATTCGAGGACCTGGTTTCGATCCCTGGCTCGCCGCCCGACCTGATTGACCTGCCCTCTGGCTGCACATTTCACCCCCGTTGTCCCTATGCCACAGACCACTGCCGGGAAGAGGAGCCAGTGCTTGCACTCTACGAAGAAGACCACGCCGTGGCTTGCTTTCACTCAGATCAGGTCCGGCGCGAGGCCGACGTGATGTGGAAGCGACACGATGACCACCAGGCAGGAGAGACGGGATGACCGAGTATCTCATCGAGACGCGCAACCTGACGCGCACGTTTGGCTCCCGCCGGGAAAAGGTGACGGCGGTGGACAACGTGTCGCTCGGCATCCGTGAGGGAGAAGTCGTCTGCCTGGTGGGTGAGAGCGGCTGCGGCAAGACGACCACCGGCAAGATGATCGCCGGCCTGCTGCAGCCGACGGGCGGGCAGGTGTTGTATCGGGGACGGGACGTGTGGGCGCAGGATAAAGCCGGCTTCAAAGACTACCGGCTGGGGGTACAGATTATCCACCAGGACCCTTATGCCTCCCTGAACCCCTCGCACACCGTCTGCCAGATCCTGAGCGCCCCGCTGTTGCACCACGGCCTTGCTACTGACCACCAGCAGGCGCGAGAGCGCGCCGCCGAACTGCTCGGGATCGTAGACCTGACGCCAGTGGAGGATCTCTTGACCAAGTATCCTCACCAGTTGAGCGGCGGCCAGCGCCAGCGGGTGTCGGTGGCCCGCGCGATCACCGTCAATCCCAGTTTCATCGTCGCCGACGAGGCAGTCTCGATGGTGGACGTCTCCATTCGCGTCGGCCTGCTGAACATGCTCTCTCGTTTGAAGGAGGAACTGGGCGTTACGTTCCTGTTCATCACCCACGACCTGGCGGTAGCCAAGTTCTTTGCCTGGGAGGGACGCATCGCCGTGATGTACGTAGGCAGCCTGGTCGAAGTTGCTTCCACGCCGCAGTTGGTCAACGACCCGCTGCATCCTTACAGCAAGGCGTTGCTGGCAGCCGTACCGGAGGCCGACCCGCTGCTGACGCGGCACAAGGAGCGCGTCCAATTGCGCAGCCAGGACATTCCCAGCCTGTTGGACCTGCCGTCCGGTTGCCGCTTTCATCCCCGCTGCCCCTTCTTCGAGGAGGGGCTGTGCGACGTGGAATGGCCTGCATTGATACCGGTAGGTGACGGCCGGTACATAGCCTGCCACAAAGCTGCGCAGGGGTAAGGGGACGGCCATGATCAGCCCACAGATGGGCCGGGCGGTTTTCAGAATCGCCTTCTTCATCACGTCAGTATCGGCCGTGCTGATGCTCTGTTTGAAGCCGGGCAGCGCCGAGTTCGTCGTCGCGGGGATGGCGCTGGCAGTAGGATTGGTCTTTATCGTGCTCATCGCTTTGGTCGTGCGGCGGCAGTCACGCTGAAAGCTCTTATGTAGGGCAAGTTGCCAACTTGCCCAGAAAAGGAGGTGTGTATGAATCTATGCTGAGCATTTTGGTTCTACGAGCCCACCTGGGCAAACGATCAACACACAAGTATACCTCAAAAGGAGGAGGATAAATGAACAAGCGACATTGGCTCTGGGTCGTGTTGAGCGCCGTGCTGGCGCTGGCGTTCACGGCCAGTTGTGCGGCACCCACGCCGGAGAAGATCGAGGTGCCAGTCCAACAGACAGTCGAGGTCGAGGTACCAGTCGAGGTGATCGTCGAAGTACCCGTCGAGGTGACCGCTGCGCCTACCGGCCCCGGCGTCTTCGCGGGCGCCTATCCGTACTCGGTGCCCCCGGTCGGCCACCTGAACATGTTCGTCACCAACGCCATCACCCTCGGCATCTACCAGGCGCTCTTCCAGCCGCCGCTGGCTATGTACTACTGGGCCGACGGCACCTGGATGCCGCTGCTGGCGACCAAGTGGGAGATTGACCCCGCAGCGTCCACACTGACCGTTCACCTGCGCGAGGGCGTCAAGTGGAGCAACGGCGACGACTTTACCGCCGAGGACGTGGTCGTCACCTTCATGTGCCGCCGCCTGGTGAAGGGCACCGTCTGGCGCTTCCTGGACAACGTCGAGGCGACGGACGATTACACCGTCGTCTTCCACATGTCCCAGCCTTCCACCGTCGTCGAGCGGTACGTGATCCGCAACGAGGCGATCATGGATCGTGCGACCTACGGTGAGTGGGCCGGCAAACTCCAGGCGCTGATTGATCAGGGGCTGGACAGCGATTCGGACGAGTGGAACGCACTGCTACAGGAATTCAACGCGTTCCGCCCCGCGACACTGAACGCCACCGGCCCATACGTCATTGACATGGCCAGTATCAACGAGGCCCGCCTGACGCTGGTGAAGAACCCCGCCTCGTGGCTGGCTGACACCGTCAAGTTCGACCTGGTCTACATGTACAACGGCGAGACGCCCACCGTCACGCCGATCGTCCTGGCCCAGCAGGTGGACTATGCCACGCACGGCTTCCCGCCAGCGACCGAGAAGGCGTTCGTTGATGCTGGCGTGCGCATCATCCGCCCGCCCATCTACTCTGGTCCGGCGCTCTACTTCAACCACACCATCTATCCCTTCGACGTCAAAGAGGTACGCCAGGCCATCGCCTACGCCGTTGACCGCGCCCAGAACGGCACGGTCTCCTTGGGCGAGTCCGGCAAGCCGGTCAAGTACATGGCTGGCTTCAGCGACAACATCGTGCCGCTGTGGGTGGCTGACGTCAGCATCCTCAACACCTACGACCTCGACCCCGCCAAGGGGGCCAGCCTCCTGGAAGGGCTGGGCTTCACCAAGGGGGACGACGGCGTGTGGGTGACCGACAAGGGCGACCGCATGGAGTACGAACTGACCGTCCCGGCGGAGTACGCCGACTGGTCGGCGGCAGCCGAGAACCTGGCCGAGCAGTTGACCGCGTTCGGCATCAAGACGATCATGCGCGGCGTCGAATTCCGCCAGCATCCCATCGAGGTCAACAAGGGCAACTTCCAACTGGCCATCCGCGGCTGGGGTTCCGGCAACCCGCACCCGCACTTCTCCTTCGTCCAGGATCTCTTCACCCACAACGTCGAGGCGGCCGAAGGGCCAGGCATGAGCTACCCGCTGGTGCAGGCGACCGAGTGCTGCGGCGAGTTCGACTTTGAGACCAACATCGAGAACCAGACTATCGGCCTGGACCTGGAAGCCCAGAAAGCCATGGTGGCCGAGACGGCCAAGGCGTTCAACGAACTGCTGCCCATCGTCCCGATCTGGGAGCGCTACGGCAACAACCCGGCCATGGACGGGCTGCACACCTGCGGCTGGAAGCCGGACGGAGATCCCATCTACAAGAATAGTCCCTACGCCGACTCCTTCACCGTGATGATGATCCTCGACGGCACGCTCTATCCGTGCAACCAGTAGCACCACCACGTGCGCTGGCAGGCGGCCAGGCCGCCTGCCAGCCTTTCCTACTGTGAAGGACAGACCTCCGAGGTCTTGGAGACCTCGGAGGTCTTGTGGACTTAGAAACGAAAGGAAGCTATGATGAAACGTGTGGGCATCGTCGGCGCCGGGGTGATCGGGACCTGGCACGCCGCGCGCTGGAGGCAGTTGCCCGTCGAATTGGCCGGTTTTTACGATGTGGTGGCCGGGGCAACAGCCAAAGCCGTGGAAGAGTTTGGCGGGCGCGCTTATGAAAGCCTGGATACCATGCTGGCCGCGGTGGACGTGGTGGACGTCTGCACGCCCACGTCCTGTCACCAGGCACCCGTCCTGGCCGCTGCCGCTGCGGGCAAAGACGTCGTCTGTGAAAAGCCGTTGGCCCGTCACCTGAGCGACGCCGAAGAGATGATCGCGGCCTGCCAGTCGGCCAACGTACGGCTGTTCGTGGCCCAGGTCGTGCGCTTCTTCCGCGAGTTCTCGCAGGCCAAAGCGATTCTGGACAGCGGTAGGCTGGGCCACCCCGGCCTCATCCGCACGGTGCGCGGCGGGAGCCCCCCCTTCATCCCCCCCAGTGGGGGGGATGAAGGGGGGGAGCGCTCGTGGTTTGCCGACTTTGAGCAGAGTGGCGGCGTGATCATGGACCTCAGCATCCACGACATTGACTTCGCCCGCTGGTGTTTCGGCGACGTCGAGCGGGTCTTTGCCCGCGGCCTCACCGATGCTGACGCCCAACTCCACAGCCACGCGCTCATCGTCCTGCGCTTCAGGAACGGGGCCATCGGCCACGTCGAGGGGAGCTGGGCCGACCCACCGGGCCGCTTCCGCACGCTGTTCGAGATCGCCGGCGACCAGGGGCTGATCGAATTCGACGGCCTGGCCCCGGCACCGCTGACAGTAACGCTGAAAGCGAACGCAAGACGAATGAACAATGAACAAGCAATCAGCGTCCCGGGGGCAGAAAGCCCCTTGCACCCGACCGACGATCCGTACTACCGGGAGCTGGAGCATTTTCTGAACTGCCTGGAGAACGGCGACGAGTTCCTGGTTTCGCCGCAAGATGGCCTGGAAGCGGTGAGAATCTCACTGGCGGCAATCGAATCTATCCGCACCGGGCTCCCCATCTATCTGGACGGGTTCGAGGAGGAAGCGGCATGACGATTCGAATTGGGATGTTGAGCTTTGCCCACATGCACGCTTACAGCTATGCTGCCTGCCTGAAGCAGATACCCGGCGTAGAACTCGTCGGCATTGCCGACGACGATCCGGCACGGGGACAGGAGATGGCCAGGCGGTTTGGCACGCGCTTCCTTGCCAGCGCTGAAGCACTCTTGGACGAGAAACTGGACGGCGTGATCTTGTGCGCCGAAAACGCCAGGCACCGCTCGCTCACCGAACTGGCCGCCCCGCACACGCCCCACATTCTGTGCGAGAAGCCCATCGCCACGACGCTGGCCGACGCCCAGGCGATGATTGAGACCAGCGCCGCCCACGGCGCCAGGCTGCAGATCGCCTTCCCGGTGCGCTTCTCCCCACCGGTGCAACGGCTGAAGGCCGTCCTCGACGAAGGCGCGCTGGGTCGCATCTATAGCGTCAAGGCGACCAACCATGGCCGCATGCCGGGCGGCTGGTTCGTGGACAAGGCACTGTCCGGCGGCGGGGCAGTCATAGACCACACCGTCCACGTGATTGACCTGCTGCGCTGGTTCTGGAACACCGAAGTTACCGAGGTCTACGCCGAAATAGGATACAGCCTGCTCCATCCTGACCTGGGCATAGACGATGCCGGGATGCTCTCCTTCAACCTGGCCACCGGCGCTTACGGCACGCTCGACACCAGTTGGTCGCGGCCCACGAGCTATCCGACCTGGGGTGACGTGAAACTGGAAGTGCTGGGGGAGAAGGGCGCCGCGAAAGTAGACGCTTTCAACCAGCACCTGGCCGTCTATAGCGATCAGACTGGCAGGGGCGAGTGGGTGAACTGGGGCAGCAACATAGACCTGGGGCTAATCCGGAATTTCGTAGACACGATCGCCACAGGCCGGGAGCCATTCATCACCGGTTACGATGGGTTGAAGGCGCTGGAGGTAGCGCTGGCCGCCTATCGCTCCGCCGAGACGGGCTTGCCGGTATCGCTCCCGCTTGGAAGCACCTGATCTGACGGGTGCGTAGTGGCGACTTGAGTCGCTCTTTCCGTTTTGTCAACGACTAAAGTCGTTACTACGATCTTTACTACGGAGTTGCTCTTTCTGTTTTGTCAACGACTAAAGTCGTTACTACGATCTTTACTACGAGGAGGTAGCACTTGAGCAAGCAGATTGTCCTGGAGGCGTGTGTGGATTCTGTCGAGGCGGCAATGGCCGCGCAGGAGGGCGGTGCAGACCGCGTCGAGTTGTGCGCTGACCTGCTCGAGGGCGGCACCACTCCCAGCGCGGGGACGATCCAACTGGCCCGCAAAAACCTCAAAATTGGGCTGAACGTCATGATCCGGCCACGCGGCGGCGACTTTTGCTACTCGGGCGTCGAGTTCGAGGCCATGAAACTCGACGTTGAACTGGCAAAACAGTCAGGCGCCGATGGCGTGGTCTTTGGGATCCTGAATGAAGATGGCTCAGTGGATGTGGAGCGGACAGGTGTGCTGGTCGCGCTGGCCCGCCCCCTGAGCGTCACGTTTCACCGCGCTTTCGACGTGACGCGCGATCCTTACGAAGCGCTGGAAGACCTTATCGAGTTGGGTATAGACCGGGTCCTTACCTCCGGTCAGGAACCTTCGGCGTTGGAGGGACTGGACCTGATCGCCGACCTGGTGCGAAAAGCGGGCGACCGCATCATCGTCATGCCCGGTGCAGGTATCACGGAACGGAACATTCAGAAGATCGTCGAACAGAGCAGCGCCACAGAGGTGCACGTCGCGGGGCCGGCGAGCGTCGAAAGCCGCATGAAGTACCGCAACCCGCGCTGTTTTATGGGCGGCGAACTGAGGCCGCCTGAATTCACACTCACCGTGACCGACCCCCAGCGGGTCAGAGAATTCGTGCGCCTCATCACCCTGTAGGGGCGCCCCTTGCGGGTGCCCGTAGAGGCGCCTCTCGCAGGTGCTTACTGGAGGTTTTTCTATGCAAGTATCCGCCATTGTCCCCACCCGTATAGACCTGGCCGGCGGCACACTTGACGTATACCCACTTTACCTCTTCGAGGGCGGCGGGCTGACCGTAAATGCCGCAGTCAGCATCTATGGCCACGTGACCGTGGAAGAGCGAGCCGATGCCCGCATCCATATCCGCTCTGAAGACATAGGAGCCGAGGAGACGTTCACCAGCCTGGCCCACATGCCGGTGGGTGGTGACCTGGACCTGGTCAAGCGCGCATTGCACTTTTACCGGCCCCACCGTGGCCTGAACATCACGCTCCGCAGCGAAGCGCCGCACGGCTCCGGGTTGGGAGCGTCGTCAGCGCTGCTCATGGCGCTCTCGAGCGCATTGAACGAGATCGAGCGCCTGGGCCTGAGCCAGGATCGCCTGATTGACCTGGGAGCCAACATCGAGGCTCAGGTCATCGGCATTCCAACTGGCAAACAGGACTACTTTCCACCGCTGTTCGGCGGCGTCTGCAGCATCTGGTTCGACGTGGACGGCCACCGCCTGGAGCGGCTGGGCGAAGGGAACGACCTGATAGACCACCTCAACGAGCGGCTCATTCTCACCTTCACCAACATCAGCCGCTTCTCCGGCGTCACCAACTGGGCCATGCTAAAAAGGTACATCGAAAAAGAAGGTGACACCGTGGCTCACATGCGGCGCATTAAAGAAGTAGCCCGGGCCATGCGCCAGAGCCTGGCCGCCGGCGACCTGGACGAGTTTGCCCGCTTGCTGGCCGTGGAATGGGAGAACCGCAAGGCGCTGGCCGAAGGGGTCACCACGCCCGAGATTGATGCGATGATCGCCGCGGCCCAGGCCAAAGGCGCTCGCGCCAGCAAGCTCTGCGGTGCGGGCGGCGGCGGCTGCATGATCACCTACGCCGAGCCGGAAGACGTGCCGGCCGTGAAAGAAGCGCTGGTGGACGCTGGGGCCACGCTGATGCCGTTCCACATCGTCGCAGAGGGGATTCAAATGGCAAATAGCAAATAGCAAATGGCGAATGACGAATGGCGAATGGCAAATGGCGAGTTACGCATTACGAATGGCGAAGAGTGCGAGTCAGGAATCTAAGGGTTTAAAGGCGATCATACTGGCCGCCGGCAGAGAGGTCACCACCGCTGAGAGTGAGCCGATGGTGCTCCAGGCCCTGGGCGACCGGAAAGTCATTGATTACGTCGTCGAGAACGGGCTGCACCTGGTGTCGCCCACTGACGTCTATATCGTCGTAGGCCATCTGCAGGAGGAAGTACGGGCACACCTGGAACGGGAGGGCCAGGGCAAGCCTTGCCCCTACCATTTTGTCGTGCAGGAGCAGCAACTCGGCACCGGCCACGCCGTCCTGCAACTGGCGCCCTTGCTCCAGGATTTTCACGGTGACCTGCTCATCCTTTATGGTGACACGCCTCTCTTCCGCCCGGCCTCCATCCGAGGGCTCTTGAACCGTCACCGCCTGCGCCAGGCTGGCCTGACACTGCTCACCGCCGTGGTGGACCATCCGCTGCCCTACGGACGCATCATCCGCGATGCCTCCGGCCGGATCATGGACATCATCGAGGAGACCGATGCTTCGCCGGAGGTGCGCCAGATCCGCGAACTGAACGTGGGCGCGTACGTCGTCCGCGCCGAGACCATCTTCCCTGCGCTGAGGACGTTGCCCCCTTCTCCCAATGGCAAGTATCGGCTCACCGACTGCGCCCATCGCCTCATCCACTCCGGCCTGCGAGTAGAGAGCTACCAGATCTACGACCAGGATGAGGTATTGGGCATCAACACCTGTGACGACCTGGCCCAGGCTGAGTTCATCCTCCAGAAATGGCTCTACCGCCCTCGCCGCCACGAGGAGCAGAACCTGATCGCCTTTGGCACCGGCGGCTGGCGGGCAATCATCGGCGAAGGGTTCACGCTGCACAACGTCCGGCGCTTGTCCCAGGCGCTGGCCAACGAGATCACCCGCCAGGGCCAGGAAGAACGCGGCGTCGTCATCGGCTTCGACCGTCGCTTTCTCTCCGACCGGGCAGCCGAGGCGGCCGCCGAGGTCTTCGCGGGTAACAACATTCCGGTTGTCCTGCTGGCCGAGGACGCCCCAACACCGCTGATCACGTACGCGACTGCCACACAGGGCGCGGCTTATGGCCTGGCCTTTACCGCCAGCCACAACCCGCCCGAATGGAATGGCCTCAAGGTCTTCCGCGGCGACGGCTCGCTCCTGCTGGACGAAGAGACGCGCCAGATCGAGGGCGAGACCAATGGGCTGACGCCGGACGACGTGGTGAAGATTGACCTGGACCTGGGTCTGGAAGCAGGTATCGTCCACCGGCGGGATTTTACCAACGAATACGTGGATGCCGTAGAGTCACTGATCGACCTGGAGGCGATCCGCAACGCCGGCCTGAAAGTCATGGTGGACCCGATGTACGGCGTGGGCCAACTTACGCTGGGGATGATTCTGACCGAGGCGCGTTGCCGGGTGACGTTCATCCACGAGCGGCACAACCCTCTCTTCGGCGGGCGTTCTCCAGCCCCCAACCTGGACGCGCTGCGCCTGCTGATCACTCACATCCAGGAAGATGGCTACGACCTGGGACTGGCCACCGACGGTGACGCCGACCGCATCGCCATCGTGGACGAGCAGGGCGAGTACGTCACGGTGAACGACATCCTGCTCCTCCTGTACTGGTATCTCCACGAGGTACGCGGCGAACGGGGCGGCGTGGTGCGCAACATTGCCACCACGCACCTGCTGGACCGGCTGGCGGCCCATTTTGGTGAAGGCTGCTACGAGGTCCCAGTCGGTTTCAAGCACATTTCGGCCACGATGGTCAGGCGCAACGCGCTCCTGGGGGGTGAATCGAGTGGGGGCCTGACGATCCGGGGGCACATCCTGGGCAAGGACGGCATCTTTGCCGCCGCGCTGGTCGTGGAAATGCTGGCCCGTACAGGCCAGCGCATCTCCCAACTGCGGGAGCGGGTCTATGAGATCACCGGCCGCCTTTACGTCGTCGAGGAGAACATCCCGGCCACACCGGAGATGCGCATCGTCGTCCCCCGCCGGTTACAAGAGATGCCTGCCGACCACATTGGCCCTTATCCGGTCGTCCACGTCTCTCACCTGGACGGCGCCAAGTTCTTCCTGGCGCACGACAACTGGGTGCTGCTGCGCTTCTCCGGCACCGAACCGGTATTGCGCATCTTCGCCGAGGCGGATTCCCCGGAGAAGGCCCACGAGTTGATCGAGTGGCTCAAGAAGCTCGTTCAGGCCGAGGTATGACCCGTGCTCGTGCAAAAGGAGCAGCGGAACATCGTGAGGCCTCGCGCTTGCCACTGGCCTGTCGTGGCGTTGCTGATCGTACAACTGCTGAGCGGGATCGTACTTCTCCCACAAAGATCCTTCTTTCCCATCTATATGGAAGAGCGGCTGGAGTACACGATGGTCTCCATCTCTGCCTTTGTCGCGCTGGGGCAATTACTGGGCATGATCGCCTCGGTAGTCGGTGGTACGCTATGCGATAGCATGGGACGCAAGTGGACACTGGTATTGGGGTTGACCGGTTTTATCTTCGGTAGCCTGGCATACCTGATTCGTGCGCCCTGGCTGGTCATCCTGCTGTGGTCCATCAGTGGCTTTGGGGTAGGATTTCACACGCTGGGAGGGCAGAGCTATCTGATTGATGCTGCCGGTCCAGAACGCCTCGGGGTGCTCTCGGCGCTGTACAACTGGGGTTTCACCATCGGTGGCACACTGAGTAGCCCCGGCGCAGGGATTGTCCTGGACAGGAGGGGCTTTAGCGCATTTGGCATGGTTCTCCTGGTGCTCTCTCTGGTGGCGACGTTGGGAACGATGGCCTTCCTGCCCCGTCTTCAGAACTCGGGGATTCGCCGGGGACTCGGAGGTCTGGGCGGCTACCGGGACATCGTCCGTCGTCCGGTCGTCGTCATACTGGGACTCCTGCGTTTCCTGCCTACATGCTATTATGGCATGGCGACTGTGTTGATCCCATTGCTGATCAACCGGACAGCCGGGAGCAAGACTGCGGTCGCCTGGTATGCCACGTTCAGCCTGATCATGGCCTCGTTGGCTCAGGTGCTGGCCGGTCGAGCGGCCGACCGTTGGGGACGCCGGGGGCCGACGCTGGTGGCGTTCGGGGTACTCGTCATCTCCGCTGTTGGCCTGGCTGGTTCCGCTGCTCACCTGTGGAGTTTCTATACCTTCGGCGTGCTGGAAGCCTGCGCGGCATGGTCGTTGTCCACGTTGACACCCTGTCTGGTCTCCGACGCGACGGCCGTCGAGGAACGCGGCCGCGTGTTGGGAATGCTAAACCTGTTGTGGAACGTGGGCATGATGGTCGGCGCCCTGATCGGCGGGGCGTTGGTAGAAATTGCTGTCGGGCTGCCCTTTTTTGTCGCCGCATGGTTGAACCTCGGGGCTATCATGCTGGCAGCCTTTTTCTTTCGCCTGCCCGCAGTGCAAGGGAACCGCATAGCGTAAAGACAAGGGCAATCGTACTCATACGACTCAAATCTCTCAGGAGGTTAAATGGCTCACTATTTGTTACCCCAACCTAAAGTGCTTACGTCGCTCGACGGCGCGTTCTCATTCGACGCCGACACGCTCATCCTGATCCCGGCCCAGGCCGGCGACGAGGCATTCTTTGCTGCCAGCCAACTTCAGGACGAGATATACCAGGCCAATGGCCTGGCGCTGCCCATCGTCAAAGCGTTCGCCCCGCCCCGCTCCAGCAACCTCATCCTGCTGACCTGCGGCCGGGTGCAGGCGACAGCCTTCGGCGTCGAGCCAGCACGGAGCGAGGCCCCTGACGCCGTCGCCGGCCAGTCCTACACGCTCACCGTTGCCCCGGCGCGCATCGCGCTGTACGCCGAGGCGCCCGCCGGCCTGTTCTATGCCGTCCAGACGCTGCGCCAGTTGGTGCGGCTGCACAGCCAGGCCCTGCCCGCACTGACCATCCAGGACCGGCCGACGCTCCCTTACCGAGGCCTCATGCTCGACGTCTCCCGCCGCAAAGTCCCGACGCTGGCGACGCTCAAGCAACTGGCCGAAGAGCTCAGCCACTACAAGCTCAACGTGTTGCAGCTCTACATCGAGCATACCTTCCAGTTTCCCAGCCACCCCAAAATTGGGGCTGGCTGCGGCTCGCTGAGCAGCCAGGACGTGCTGGAACTGGATGCATTCTGCCGCCAACGTCACGTCGAACTGATGCCCAACTTGCAGTCCTTTGGTCACGCCCGCAATACGCTGGCCATCCCTGAGTACCGGCACCTGGCAGAGACGGAACTCCTGCAGACGCTGAGCCCTGTCTTCGAGGAGACGTATACACTGCTGGATGAGCTCTACGCCAATATGCTGCCCGCCTTCACTTCCACGACCTTCAACGTGGATTGCGACGAGACGTGGGACCTGGGGCATGGGGCCAGCAAAGCCATGGCTGGCGAGATCGGCGTGGGACGGGTCTACCTCAACCACCTCCTGCGCGTGCGCGAGCTGGGCTTGCGCTACGGGCGGCGCATCCAGGCCTGGGGCGACATCCTGCTCCATCACCCTGAGCTGGTGAGCGAGGTGCCCGACGACGTGACCTTGCTCGACTGGCATTACGATCCCGCCGACGAATACCCCACCGTCAAGGTCTTTGCCGAAGCGGGGCGGCGGTTCTGGGTCTGCCCCGGCGTTGGCTCCTGGAACAGCATCTTCCCGCGCCTGTACGGGGCGAACGTCAACATCCGCAATTTCGTGCGCGACGGCGTGGCTGCCGGCGCCGAGGGGATGCTCAACACCGACTGGGGTGACTATGGCCATTACCAGCCCCTGGGCCTGTCCTGGTACGGCTACGTTTTCGGCGCAGTCCAGGGCTGGACCGGCGGCACGACTGACGAAGAAGATTTTGACATAGCCTTCGGCCCGCTCTTCTTTGACCTGGACTGCGAAGCGATCATGGTCGCACTCCACCACCTGGCCCGCACGAACGACCTGCCCAACGTCCATCGCGGAAACCGCTCCCACACCATCCTGGCGTTGTTCGACGAACCGTTGAGCGGATCCACGGTAGAAGGCGAGGGCGCATTACCCGCTGAGACGCTAAAACAGATGCGCAGGCTGGCCGAAGCGGCCGCCGATACGTGCGATGATCTGGCCCCTGACCATCCCCGCGAAGTGACGCTGTACGAGATGGCCTCTGCCGCTCGCCTCACCGCCTATGCTGCCCGCAAAGTTGCACTGTCTCAGGAGATCCGCCAGGGGCTGCGCGACCCGCACCTGGACGCGGACCGCATATATGGGTTCATCCTGGCGCTCAAGGCACTCGACGCGGAACTGGAAAAGTTGCGTGCAGAATTCGAAATGCTCTGGCTGGCCCGCGCCCGGCGCAGCGAGATGCACGTCGCGCTGGGCTACTATGCCGGCCTGCGCACCCGCTACCGGGCTGCGGTTGCCTGGCTGGAGGAGCAGCGCCAGGCGCTTCTGAAAGGCCAGGCGGTGGATGCATCCTTGAGCACCTACGATACGGGCAATTATCGCACACTGTGGCAGGCCCGGGACTAAGAAACCAGGTTTTTTCCGAAAAACCTGGTTTCTCCATCGTAAAGGAGTCCTATGTCCCACCCCATCGAAGCTGTCATGCTCGGCGCAGGCAACCGG
>Ga0172362_10000149_pt1 | contig 49669 bp, 33 predicted proteins | sample LakKivs1_kivu2a2_FD_114534 | JGI IMG/M metagenome (GOLD analysis project Ga0172362, IMG submission 114534) | Sediment microbial communities from Lake Kivu, Rwanda - Sediment s1_kivu2a2 | ecosystem: Environmental > Aquatic > Freshwater > Lake > Sediment | place: Rwanda: Western Province, Lake... | reverse complement strand
CTTAAGGGAATAGCATGTGTAAAAGGAAAAAACAGAGCAGAGGTTCAGTTTTAATCCTTTCACTTGTAGTATTGAGTGTTTTGCTGCTGTATTCAAGCATATTTCTTTTGCTTTCCATCGGCAGTTACAATTTAACCGAAAACTCGTCAGATGTATTGAGGGCAAAATGGATAGCCAGGGCAGGCATCTACAGGACGCTGTGGGAGTACCGTTATGATTACTATACGCATCACCGGCAGGTAGTGGAGGAGGATTTTTGCGGAGTGACTATACGCCGGGGAACCATTTCTCTGCGCGGGCAGGGCATAAACGACAGCTTAATCGTAAGCGTGGGGGGTTATGGCGGAACAACGTCTGCGATGATGATGCAGACTTCGCTTTACAATGTGACTGATTATGCCATGTTTTTTCCGCGCGATACTTTTATCTCTTATCCTGACCTTGATACTGGACTTGATGAGGGGCCCGGGAGGTGTTATACCGGGCCCATACGTTCCAATGGCGACCTGGTTCTGATGACATCAAAATACGGCGGGCCCGGCACTCCTCCATCAGAGAATACGCAGCGTTATGATTATATGAAGTCGGCAGATATGCGCGGACCTGTTCTCAGCGCAGCAGGAAATATTTATCTTGCCGCTTCATTCAGGGATTACGACGTTATTCCTCCGGATCCGTTTATGAATCCGTTTCCGGGTTACATAGATTGCACCATGTTTGTGGGCATTGGAAATCCGCCGACTACTTATAACAGTCTGCCGACCAATGCAAATTACCGGCAAAGATTCAGATTTAACATTGAGCGTTTTCCCAGAATCAAGGGGCCGATTAAGGCTATGGCTAAGCCTCAGTGGCACGATATTTTTGACTGGCAGTACGGTTATGTTGTCCGGGCAATATTCCACGAGGGATTTATGCCTTTTAATGTTCGTAAGCTTCCTGCTCCTCTTTCATTTATCGCGTGCGGGGGAAATATACATAATCCCTATGACCCTGATATAAGCGGCACCATCAGTGAACTTGGAGGCGACACCGATTATTTTCACCTGCCTATAGACGGATGGTACGGCCCCAAGGACACCGATTGCATGCCTGTTAACGAAGTTGGCAATAAAAAACCCGTGTATCTTGTTCAGGACAAGAACCACGGAGCATATAAAATGCGGCTGCCGTTTAAGGAAACTGCGGTTTCCGATGTTACAAAAGTTAATTACCAGGAGATGCTGGTTGACCCGTTGAAAGATTATTATCAGGGATTCATTGATGAGGACTGGCATATAAAAGCGGGGAATGAGGACAACTTTTTCATGAATGCCGGTAAATACTGGAAAAATGTTATAGGTTACGGACAATGGGACCCGCCGAACGGTGCGGCGGGATACAGCAATCTTAGTTATCAGCTGCCTCCTGATTATAAACTGGTAGCTATTCCGCCGAGTTATGCTACTCCTTATGTCGATACAGCAGACGGTTATGACCCAAAACTTAACAATTATTATGGAAACAATGCGTATTTATCGCATCGCAGGTATGCAAAACAATATCCGACCACCAGGGGGACTTTCTGCCGGCTCTATATTTCCTGGCCTGAAAGCTGGCCTCAGGGTTCTAAATGGCCTGCTATGCGCGACACAATCAGCGTAGCTACGATACAGCGCGAAATCTACTACAGTTGTCCGTCTCCCGGCGGGCCGATTACAATATTTGCCAATCAAAGCAACGAAGATGGTGTTCATCCAACCATTCCTGACGGCTGGCAGTATCTGGTTAATAATGGACAGGTTCTAAACCAGGGGGTTGATTTCAGGTCTACTGCTTCAGTTAATGGAGGCGGCAGGAACGACCATTTGTTTTTTATACATCCGAATGAAATTAGAATCCCGGATGAGCAAAAACCTTTTTGCCCCGGCGAAATACCTCTGATTCCCGGCACCGCAGGTTTTTGTCTGCCTGACCAGGTTTTTCCGTCTATCAGGCCTGTTGACAGGATTTATTACACCTGTAATGATCCCGGAGGTAATACGGGTGTAGGTATCTGGAAAGAAGTTTATAAAGTGTCTTTGAGCGGCGGTAGCAGTGCTCCCCTTTCCGACATTAAAAGTGATACTGCTGTTGGCGGAGCAATATACCGCTATCCAGGAGCGGATGGTTTTCCTGACAAGGGAGACTGGCAGGCTACAGTAACCAATGGCGTCGGATACGTACCCGGAGGTATGCCGGGATGGCTGCAGACCAATACCTGCTGGTATGGCGCAGAGATTTTCATTGTCCTGTATAATCCAGACTCCCTGGGATATCCTGCAGCAGATAACGTAACACTGACCGGGCCATTGCAAAAATTTTCTCTCAGCCATCACCCTGTTACCAACGAGATAATTATTAACAGCTTTGGCCAGGTTTTAACCCGCCAGGATAAAGAGGTCGGAGATTACTGGGTGCAGGAGCCAGGACTTCCGGCTGACACCATAGACCACGCAACCATGTGGGGGCACATCCCGGGCGGTATAGTGAGTTTTTCAAGCGGACAGTACATCATTAATTACACTACCGGAGAGATTTATTTTAGAGATCCGGGGACCTATACAATCCAGTACTATGCGCTGGATAAAACTTCCATTGCATGTACCAAGAGGCCTCCTTCCAAGGGAAGTTACATTGCTGTCGACCCTGTAATCAAAGCCAGAAAAATAAATTTAAGCAGTATCTCGGACGATAATTGTCCGAAACACAGAGTTATTTTCTCTGATGTTCCGGTTCTGGTCAGCGGAAACCCGCAGGTGCCGGTTACGGTTGTTTGCATGGACGATATTTACGTGGCTGACATCAATTATAATTACCCGCCTGCAAGTGCTGATGCCCAGCCGGTGGGAATTGTTTCGGCCAGGACTATTTATTATGACCTGGCGCGGTGCAGGACTGCCGGCGGACCGTTGATTTTAAACAAGGTCGCCCTTTATGCGCAGGGGAATTGCACTGTTTTCGGGTCTGAATGGCCGCAATTAAAGTCCGGAGTGAATATCAACCACGTTGGTTCGCTTTTTCTTGGCAAGATGCTTTTCACCAGCGACTATTTACCAAAGGAGATAAGCCATGACATGAAAGGTTATCAACACTCTGAAGTTATAGGTCTTTCCTGTACAGGCGGTATCACGCAAAGCATTACTTTTCCGATAAGAAACCAGGGTTTGATTCTGCCGTATGTGGCAAGTTTCCGCGACACACCGCCGCCGCATATGCCCCAGGATTTACAGATTGCGCAGACAAGTCCTATCACACCGGAGATAGGTTCTAAATCTATAGAGATGATAAAGGAGCTGCTGGCCGAAAAATCTGCAAGCCAGGCCCTGACAGACGAAGAGTACGCAAAGATACAGGAGATTTACGACAAGATGACCTCCGGGGAAGAGTGAGAAAAGGGGACGTAATGCTTAATTCCAGGACGAAAAGCAGGTACAGGCACAAAGATAGGGGACACAAAACTTAATTCAAAATTATTATCATTAATATTTTATCTAGGAATTAAGTATTGTGTCCCCCTGCTTTTCCTTCTTTACAATGCCAAAAAATTATGTAAAAATATATGAAGAAGAACGGTGCGTGAAATGATGAAAAGAAAAAACATGTCAGGGCAGATAACCGCAGAATTAAGGGAAAGTGCGGCGTTGAAGGAATGGGCCGCGAGAAACCTTGTCGCTGAAATCCAGAAAGCAGTCAGGGAAATTACAGCGGCATTTCGCAGGGGAAGGAAGGTCATTCTTTTCGGCAACGGCGGAAGCGCCGCAGACGCACAGCACATAGCTGCTGAACTGGTCGGCAGGTTCATGCTGGAGCGCAGGCCTCTGCCTGCCATTGCTCTAAGTACAAATTCTTCTGTTGTGACGGCTATAGGCAACGATTATGGTTTTGAAACAGTATTCAGCAGGCAGATTGCCGGACTGGCAGAAAAAGGCGATGTGGCAGTCGGTATCAGTACGACAGGCAATTCCCTGAACGTGATTGAGGGAATAAAAACAGCAAAAAAAATCGGCTGCAGGACAATCGGCTTCAGCGGCGGCAATGGCGGAAAAATGAAAAACCTGACAGATGTAAAATTCTGCATTCCTTCCGGAAAATCTCCCAGGATTCAGGAGGCGCATATTACCATCGGACACATTATCTGCGCGATGGTTGAAAAGGAATTGTTCGGAAGATGAATGACCTGAAGAAGTACCTCAGGCGGTTTTCCGGCAAAAAAATGCTGGTTGTGGGCGATTTAATAGTCGACGAGTACATCTGGGGGGACGTTTCAAGGGTTTCTCCGGAAGCACCCGTGCCTGTGGTGGATGTGAAAAGCGCATCATTCCAGCCTGGCGGCGCAGCCTACGTGGCGAAGCTTGTCAGGCACCTCGGAGGTTCTGCATGGCTCACGGGAATAGTAGGCGATGATGCCTGGGCAGGGAGACTGCTGGGTCTGCTTGACGAGGAAGGTATAAATATAGACGGCGTGGTTCATGACCAATCAAGGCCGACAACCCTTAAGACCCGCATCATAGTGAGACACCAGCAGATTTCAAGGATCGACCGCGAGGACAGGACGCATGTTTCTCCTGCAACAATAAAACAATTAATGGAATATCTGGAAAGGGTTGTGAAAAAGGTCGACGGAGTGATTATTTCCGACTATGCCAAGGGCATAATGGTTCCGGGATTGATAAAACCCCTTATAAACCTGGCGAAAACCTCCGGAAAACCTGTTCTGGTCGACCCCAAACCTGCGCATTGTCTTGAATTCAGAAATGTCACCGTGATAACTCCGAATGTTCACGAAGCCGCCGCCGCTGCAAGAGTTGAAATTACCGACGAGAAGTCGCTGTACCGTGCCGGAAGAAAACTCGTGTCGCGTCTTAACTGCGCTGTCCTTGTCACGAGAGGAGAGGGCGGTATGTCTTTGTTTGAGACCGGGGGAAGAATTTCCCACATACCGACCGTTGCCAGGGAGGTTTTTGATGTCACCGGCGCCGGGGACACTGTCACCAGCACCATGGCGCTTGCACTTGTATCCGGCGCTTCGTTCAGAAGCGCCGCCCTGCTTGCAAATTATGCGGCAGGGGTTGTTGTCGGAAAATTAGGCACAGCTACGGTGACAACGGATGAAATTGCAGAGGCAATCAGGAAGTCGCCATGCCGCTTGAAAAGCTGAAGAGCCTCACGGAACTTAAGGAAATTGTTGCCCGCCTGAAACGGCAGGGAAAAAAAATTGTTTTCACGAACGGTTGTTTCGACCTGATTCACGTGGGGCACGTCCGGTGCCTCAGGAAGGCAAAATCCTACGGCGATATTCTGATAGTCGCGATTAACAGCGATAAGTCAGCCAGAAGAATCAAGGGGAAAAACAGGCCTGTGATACCTGAAAAAGAGAGAGCAGAAATACTCTCTTCTTTTTCAAGCGTCGATTATGTGACGATCTTCCCGGAGAATTCATCGGCGCCGACCATTTCTGCGCTTCTGCCGGATGTGCTTGTCAAGGGAGGCGACTGGCCGGTGAATGGGGTTGTGGGACGCGAAATCGTGGAAGGCAGCGGCGGAAAGGTTTACAGGATTCCGCCGGCTAAATGTTTGTCAACAACAGACCTGATTAAGAAAATCACTTCACAAGCCAGACGAAGGGGACACAATACTTAATTCTGAAAAACAAGGGACTGGTTTTTTGCGAAGCAAAAAGGTGTCTATCCCTGTTTTTCGTCTTAGAATTAAGTTTTGTGTCCCCTTGATTTTTACTTCAGAAACCGATGGTTAAGGAAATGGTATGGGTGTATCCGAAATCGCCGAAAGAACGGAGAGCGTAATCAATCGACCACTTAACCTCTTCCGGTTTTTCCTGTGCAGTTTCGGTTTTTGCTGCAGCGGTTTGTTCTCCAGTTTTTGCCGGAGCAACCGCTTTTAAAGCTTCCGCTATTTTTGTTTCCTTTGTTGTTCCTCCTGATTCCCCTTCCAGAGCGGAAACCCCTTCGCTGTTCAGGCCGATGCCGGCTGTCAATCCTGAATTGTTGAGTTTGTTTATTTTTTCATATCCCAGACGAAGTGCCAGAAGTTTTGCTATGCAATATTCAGCGCCGACATGGTATTTAAGGTCGTAGTCCCTCGGAGCATCAACGTCGACAGCCACCGTTAAACCGCTCGACTGGAAAGCAAGTCCTGTCTTGATGTTCAGCGGCAGTTTATCCGGCATGTTGTCGATTTTCATGTCCGGTCCTATGTTCTGGATGCATAATCCCAGGCTCATCGGACGGAAGATTCCCAGGAGTCCAAGGTCAAATGCAACGCCCGGTGCGCTTGAACTGCCTAATTTCTCATAGAGTCCCTTGACGTTGCAACCGAAAGCAAAGTTTTTAAGAGTATGACTGAAGAAACCGTCGATAGCCATATCGTATGCGCTGACGTTGCCAAGGTCTACTCCGGTGGAAGACCTGCCCTCTGCTGTACCCAGATTGATATAATTGATGCTTCCGCCCACCGCAGAACCGCCTTCCAGGGGAACAGAAAGACCCAGGTATTCGTTCGTGATATCTTCAAACCAGATCAGATGTGTTGCGGTGATCTGTATGTTTTTCGACTGGCTTAATCCTGCGGGGTTCCAGTATATAGCGTTGATATCGTCTGCAACAGCGACAAAGGCACCGCCCATGCCTGACGGACGCGCACCCGTGCCTATCTTCAGGAAATTGACAGTCGACGTGCCGATGCTGTCGTTGGCAAACGCAGAACAGGCGCAGCCGGTCAGGATTGCCAGAACTATGACAAGCGTCCTCTTTTTCATCAGTTAATCACCAGTATTTTTTTCTTGATTTTGTAAACATTGGTTCCGTCGTCAACCGCCATAATATAAATATACATATCGCTTGCAATTGATTTTCCCGAATCGTTTATAAGTTTCCACAGGTAATTTTTCTGTCCTGCCGTGGCGCTTTCACTGTATGACCATACTTTTTCACCCAGCAGGTTGTAAACATCAATATTAACGTTTGCATTTGTTGCCAGGAACACGCTGAAATACGTGTAACCTTTTGCAGGATTCGGATAACATGTCACAGTGCTTTCAACGGTGGCGATTGAAGAAGACAGGCTGTAATTAAAGGTGTATTTTGTGGTTGTGCTGTAACCGTTGTTGTTATAAGCGGTGACAGTTATTGTGTATGTGCCGTTCACTGTCAGAGGGGATGTCAGTGATAATGTAATGGTGTCAACCGCATTATTTGATACTGTGCCGGCTACGGAAGTGCCGCTCGGCGAAGTCAGTGCAATTGTACATTTTGAAAAATCAAGTCCTGAACCGCTTGTATCGCTGAGAACAGCTGTTATTTCCGATATGGATGATGTGGCTGTTACGCCGTTAGCCGGGTTTGTCGAGACAATCGTCGGGGGAGTCGTATTCCCGGCTGTAGTAGGTGCAGTGCGGTCAATGGGTATGCTTCCGTAAACCGGAGAATCGTTTCCTGTCTGGTTTGTCGCCCTGTTTCCGCTGTCGTCAACCGCCTCAAGTGAAAACACATAAACACCCTTGCCCAGCAGCAGCCCGGTACTGTCGCGTCCGTCCCATGTTTCCGTATAAGTTCCGGATGTCCGGTAGAAAGCAATTGTCTGAAGTGCTGTTGCAGAAGGAACTCCTCCCGGGAAAGTCGTATTTGGAGGATAAACTCTCAGAGTTACCCCTGCTGTATTGGTCAAAGTGTATTTAACTGTGGCAAGCGATGTTGAGGAAGTAATGCCTGTGGAAGTGACATCCAGAAGACGCAGGGAGTCAACAGCGATGCTTACCGATGAGACAAGGGCAGTATCGCCGCCAGTGGTGTCAGGCAAGGGAGTGCTGGCTTTTGCATATTCAGTCGCGTAAATATTGTAGTAATAAATTCCATTCGGAACCAGTTTACCGGTGTCATCGCGTCCGTCCCATACATCAGTATTATACCGGTCGCGTGATAAACTTTCGCCGGGTCTCGGGGTTTCATCCAGAAGTGTCCTGACAGTGCTTCCTGCCGCGGATTTCTGGGTTATTTTTATCGTAACCCAGGCGTCCTTGGTCAGATAATAGGTTACACCGAATTTCTGGTGGTATGATGTTTCATCCGGTACCTCTCTGACATAAGCCAGAATTTCACGGTTGATGTTAACTACATCCACCCAGACGGAAACTTCGCCTGATTCAACCTGGGTGCCGTTATAATTGGTGGCTACAGCTTTTATTTTGTACTCGCCGCAGTGTTTTACCCATCTTCCGGAATCTTTTACGTAACCATCCCAGGTATCGATGAAAGTACTGGTACCATAATAGGTATCAGTGAGTACAACCGTACCGTTCCACACATCTGTAAAGATTATGTCGACTTTTTTTGCCGGTCCTGCAGGCGGATTATTGGTAATGTTAAAAGTCAGATTAGCGCTTGTGAATCCGCCGCCGGCAGCATTTGATTCATAACTGATCAGATTAGTATTTGTTGTCAGTGAAACCTGCTGCGGCCAATAGGCAGTGGTTGAAATGATATCGGAAGTAATACCGGATTCTACTCCGTTTATCACCAGGTAGACAATATAATAATAAGTTATATTATTTAAAGTATTATAATCCTTTACAGCAGTTCTTGAAATACTGGCTGCAATTGCGAGGGAACCGTTATCGACAAATCTGGTTGTGTCCCGGTAAACGTCATATGTCAGGATATCCGTGGTATCGGATGATGTTGAAGCAGTCCAGGTTACGCTGATTGAACCATCGGTATTGGCAATGGCTGTTATTGATGAGGGCGCAGTGTAAGTAGTTGCTGCTTCAGCTGATAAAACAGCAAAACCAGCAAGAAGAACTGCGATGCAAATAGTCTTTAAGGCTTTTGTGATCATGTTATGTTGTTTTGCTATATATCTATATAACGTTATATAATATATCATATTTTCTATAGGATGTCAAGGTGTTTTTGCGTGATGGTATTTTTTGTAAAGGTGGAGAAATATCCGTGTTTGTGGTATAATTACATCTGTTTTTGCCGAAAATTGAAAGGAAACCCGATTGAACACGCGGGAATTGTACGTCAACATAATGCACTACGGAAGTTTCGACCGCATGCCTGTAATGCACTGGGCAGGCTGGGGTGAAACGCGCCAGGAGTGGCTGCAGCAGGGGCTGAACCCGGATATTTCAGAGCATGAATTCCTGATGGCATCAGGAATGGGAGCCGGTATTTCGGTTAACCTGGATATTTATCCGCTTTTTGAGGAAAAAGTCCTGGAAGAGACAGATTCATACCGGGTAATCCGGCAGGGCGACGGTGTTATTGCAAAGCACAGCAAAATCCAGAGCGTAATTCCGCAGTACCTTGATTATGTCCTGAAAGGACAGGAAGGCTGGGATGAGTTCAAAAAAAGGCTCCAGCCCGACCCTGCGAGGATTCCGTCGAACCTCGACGAGCAGATTTGTAATTGCTGTGCATCAGGTCTGCCTGTCTGCATAAATGCAGGTTCGCTGGTCGGATGGATCCGGAACTGGATGGGCGTGGAAAACCTCTCGTATCTTTGCTACGATGACCGTCCGCTTTTCAGGGAAATGGTGAATACAATTGCCGATCTGGTTATCTGGGGTTTCGACCAGATTCTGCCGAAGATTACGGCGGATGCCGCAACCTCCTGGGAGGATATCTGCTTCAGGAGCGGTCCGCTGATAAGCCCGAAAATTTTTGCCGAAGCTGTGGTGCCTGCTCATCGCAGGATCTCCGACCGGCTCAGGTATTACGGCGTTGATCTTTATTCTGTTGACTGCGACGGGTACATAGATGATTTGATTCCGCTGTGGCTGGAAGGCGGAGTGAATATAATGTTTCCTTTTGAAATCGGGGCATGGAACGCCGACCCTATGGCAGCACGAAAAAAATACGGCAGACAGTTGCGCATCTTCGGCGGCATCAACAAACTGGAACTGGCAAAAGGAAAAGAGTCGATTGACGCCGAAATAGAAAGGCGAAAACCCCTGATGGCAGAAGGCGGGTATATTCCTTTGCCCGACCACCTGATTATTCCCGGGACAAAACTCTCAGACTACAGATATTATCTGGAAAAAATAAGAGAATTGAGATTTTAGGAATTCAGAAGCGATACGATGAACAAATTTTTTATATGTTATTTTGAGACCACCCGCAGGTGCAACCTGAAGTGCGTGCATTGCATGACCAGAAAGGCGGACCCGGGGCAGGAACTCTCCGCGCCGGAAGCAAAAAAACTTGTGATTGACGAAATAAAGAAAATCAGTCCGCGCGGTGCGGTTGCATTTTCCGGAGGAGAATTTCTGCTCAGGGAAGATGCGCTGGAGCTGGTGAGATATGCTTCAGGCCAGGGACTTTTCGTCGTGATTAACACCAACGGTGTGCTTTTTGACAAGAAAAAAGCAAAGGAACTTAAAAAGGCGGCAGGAACGCGGTTCCTGCTGGCTTTTTCCATTGATTCCGTGGATAAGAAACAGTACAGGATGCTGAGGGACGGCGACCTGAAGACCATACAAAAGGCGGCAAAGGTGTGCATGAAACAGGACATAGGATTCTTTGCCATGGTCACAATAAGCCGCAAAAATCTTTCAACCGTTGGAAAGACACTGGAGTTTTTGCAGGAAAACAAAATCCCGATTTTAAGATCGCCCTTTGTTCCGCGCGGCTCCGGCTGCAATTTCAGGGAACTGATGTTTGACAGCAATGACATGGAGAAAACGATATTTCCTGTTTTGCGCGACAATTATCTGAGTTATGTCAGCTACACGCCCTTTTTCGCTGACCCGGAAAAAGTCAGAGCAGTGCTTGATAATGCAGGCTTTTCCCTGGCAGGGCTTGGCTGTCAGGCGGCAAGAGGTTTCATCGCTGTGTCAGCCGAAGGCAACGTTGCTCCGTGCGTGCAGATGCTTGATAGTTCATCTGAATGCGGAAATGTGAGGAAAAAACCGCTTTCAGAAATTGTCCTGGAAAATCCAGTGATGATATCCATAAGGGAAAGGAAGGGTTTTCACGGAAAGTGCGGAAAATGCCGGTATCTTGTTTCCTGCGGCGGCTGCAGGGCAATGGCATATTATACAAGCGGCGACCCGCTGTCGGAAGACCCCTCGTGCTTTTTTAATCCTGCGGAAGGGAAGCCGTCTGTTCATGAACAGAAGCAGAATGAAGGACTTGAAAAATTCGTTAAGGATGTTTCCGGCTATGCGCAGTTCAGAGACCTGTTCGGATGAAAATACTCCTGATTAAACCCAGGTGGTTTGTCAGAGGAGGCGTGTACAGGTTTCTTGAGACGATAAGGTTTACTCCGCTGAATCTCTGCATCCTGGCAGCGCTTTCAGACGGACACGATGTCAGGATTGTAGACCTCGACTGGCAGGAATTGCCGGAGAATGAAAGTTTTGATCTGGTGGGAATTACCGTTACCACGTTTACGTCGGAACAGGCATTTGAAATTGCCGACATGTTCCGCAGTAAGGGGTCAAAGGTCGTTATGGGCGGCGTTCATGCTTCGCTTATGCCGGATGAATGCCTTCTGCATGCCGACAGTGTTGTTGTCGGAGAAGGGGAATATGTCTGGAAGGAATTGCTGGAGGATGCGGCAGGCGCAGGCATGAAAAAAGTGTACAGAAGCGAAAAAGTGACGGATATGGACGATATTCCCGCACCAAGGCGTGACCTGATTCAGCCGGACCGGCTTGTGGGATTTCTTGAGGCAACGCGGGGATGTCCTAATCACTGCAAATTCTGTTATCTGACCAGCATGCCGTGGGCAAAACACAGGAAACGGAACATCAGGCTGGTCTTAAAGGAACTGGAAACTTTACCGCAGAAAATAGTGTTTTTTGTCGACGACAATCTTTTTGCCGATGAGAGCTACGCTGCGGAACTTTTTGAATCAATGAAACCCCTGAAAAAGCTCTGGTCTGTCCAGGCGCCGACGACAATAGCCAGGAACAGGCGTCTTCTTGAGAAAATGGCAGAGTCCGGATGCTTTAACCTGCAGATGGGTTTTCAGACCGTCTCCAGGAAATCCCTGGACTGGGCACAGATCAGGCACAACCAGGTTGAGGAGTACAGGGAAGTTGTCAGAACTCTTCATGGCTTCGACATTCTTGTTTCGGCTTTTATCATGTTCGGATTCGACGATGATGATCCGGAGGTATTCGACAGGACATTTGAATTTATCAGGGAAGCAGACATAGATGATGTGCACATGTATATTCTTACGCCTTATCCGGGCACAGAACTTTTCAGGGAGATGAAGGAACAGGGACGGCTTTTACCAGGCAGGAATCGCAGGTCTTTCGGATGGGGGAATGCCACTTTTATTCCAAAACAGATGAGTCCCGAAGAACTTGAGCAGGGCGTCGCAGAATGTTATAAAAAACTCTATCCTCATTTTCTGAAAACCCTGCCCGGCAGGCTGTTGAAGAGATTGCCGAGGTTGATCAGAGACCCGCAGCTGCTGCAGCTGCTCGTTGCAGGCAGTTTGCGCCGTCCTTCGCTTGGGAAAAGCCGTGCTTAAACCGCGTCAAAAACGAAAAATAAATCAAAGGGATGAAAAAAATGAAAAAAACAGAGCTGGTAAACAGGCTTAACGAAGGAGGGTTTAAATTCAAACGGCTGGACATCGGAGACGGCGGAGAAGCAATCGTTATTCCCCAGGGAGCAAGAGTCATAGGACTTTATATTTCAGGGCTGGACGAGAACCTTTTGTGGCTGCCAAAGGCGTGGAAATCAACAGCAGAGCTCAAGGCATATCTGAAAAGCGGCGACTGGAACCTGGGGGGCGACAGGACATGGCTGGCGCCTGAACTGGATTACAATGTATCGGACGGCAAACATTTTTTTGAAAAATATGCTGTCCAGCCGGATCTGGATCCCGGAAGATATGTTTTCAAGACCGCTGCTCCGGGAAAGATAATCCTCGAGCAAAAAGTTACCCTGAAATCAGCCAGGCCCGGAAAGAAAATCAAACTTTTTATGAAAATTGAATTTGCAAAGTCGGAAAATCCATTCCATCACAACCGGAAGCACCGGGAACTGATGAAGGAAGTGAATTTCTGCGGGTGGACCATGTCGTCTACAATTACCGAGGCCGGGAAAAGCGGAGCTGTTGCGGGTTTGTGGCGCCTTATGCAGCTGCGTGCCGGCGGCGAGGTGATTATTCCATGCACCGCCCAGCCTGTCATAACAGATTATTTTGAACCGGCAGGACCGGAACATTTAAGAGTTTCGGAGAATCGCGTTATGTTCAAAATCGACGGGAAAGAACGGCACAAAATCGGCATTAATGCCATGCATCTGACGGGCAGGGTGGGTTACAGGTATCCGCTGGGAGACGGGAGTTGGGTTTTGATTGTCAGAAATTTCTTCTGCAACCCCTCGGGATGGTATGTCGACGAAGCAATGCAGCCTGAAGGGCATATCGGAGACGCTGTACAGTGCTACAACGACAGCGGAAACCTTGGCGGATTCGGCGAAATGGAATACCACGCTCCTGCGATCGGCAAAAAAACAGGGCTGACAACTTATACCGACACCAGCTCTCTCTGGCTTTTCAAAAGTAGGGACAGTCACCTACTTAATTTAATAGAAACCCTTATACTTTAAGCGTAGTTTTTAAATATTTCTGGAATTTAAGGTGAGAGGTAACAACCTTGATTTTCTGAGAAATTGCTTAAAACGCCAATTCCCATAATGCTGATTTTGCAAATAAGTAGGTGACTGTCCCTACTTTAATATCTGCATGGTGCGGCGGCCGTGTTCAACATAAGCTTTGTAAGCTGTGTCCTTGCCGCCTGATTTATCCTCATGAATAACGTGGATTAAATGCGGCTCAATTGAGATGAACCCGTTATAACCTGATTTTTTCAGGTCAAGAAGTGTCTCCCTGACCTTACAATCGCCTTCGCCGGGATAAGTATAGATAAGCTTGCCATCGGAAGATTTTTTATCGTCTTTTACGTGCACATAGGAAATTCTGTTTTTTATTGACTGGTAAAAGCTCCATGGTTCATGGCCGTCCATAACGGTATTTCCGGGGTCATAAATCAGGCCAAACGCAGGAGAGTTCCCGAAGTTATCAATCAGGTCCCTGGTACCCTTGAGTGAGCCGCCCCATCCGGAGCAGTTTTCATGTGCCAGCACTATCCCGCCGTCCTCGGCAATTTTCATCAGTTCCCTGAACCTCCGGATGACTTCATTGCGCCAGTCTTTTTCAGGAAGGTTGTCGTTGGGATATGACATTACACGGATGAATCTGGTGTTGAGCTTTTTCATCCGAGGTATGGCGCTTTTGAGCTCGTGCAGGTCGACATTGAAATCCCCTGTAATTTTCCGGCTCCAGTTGGCAATTGCCGAGGCAAAGCATGAAACCTTTATCCCGGATTTTTCCAGGACGCGGCAGACATGGTCGAAAACATTTTCAGGAACAACCGTGAATGTCTGTCCGTCAACATTCCGTATTTCAATGTACTGCCAGCCAAGTTCCTTGTGTGCTTTTACCTGTTCCTCTATTGAAGCGCCTGCTTCATCTGCAATTCCGGTAAAAATCATGGCATGATTTTACATTTTAGCCGCTTTTATTGCAAGAAAAATATGCTCTGTCCTGTTCTCGGCTATTGACAACCAGTCCCTGATGGTTTAATATTTAACAGCAATGAAAAAATCCGTTTATTCCATATCAGCCGGGATTTTCCTGATTTCATTTGCCGTTTACCTGCTGACAATGTGTCCTACTGTACACATGGGCGACTGCGGCGAGCTGATTTCAGCGGCGTTTTTGATGGGAGTCGCGCATCCGCCGGGTTATCCGCTCTATTGCATACTCGGCAAGCTGTTTACGTTTCTTCCCCTCGGAGAAATTGCCTTCAGGGTCAACGTCCTGACCGGTTTCTGTTCATCGCTTGCGGTAATGATTGTTTATCTGATAATTATTAAGCTTGTCATGCCGGCTTCAGGAATCAAACCTGAACATCACATAGCGTCGGCTTCTATGGCCCTGGCTTTTTCTTTTTCAAATGACCTGTGGTCTTATTCCATTCTTTCAAAGTTTTACACATTGCATGCTTTTCTCACAGCCATACTGCTGTATATTCTGCTTGCGTGGAGTTTGTCCGGCAGGATAACCATGGCGATTGCCCAGCGCAGGGCCGGAAACAAAAATGTTTCTGCGGATTTGAGTCCGCTTCTGCTTTTCAGTTTTATTTACGGCGTGGCAATGAGCAATCATCATATGATGGGGTTACTCGGACCTGTCTTTGTGGTTTTCGGGCTCGTGTTCGTGTACCAGATATACGGCATCACCCTGTGGAAAAAACTTCCCATAATAAAAATCGCTGTACTTTTTGCAATAGGATTGTCGGTTTATTTTTACCTTGTTCTAAGGGCTTCTGCGGTGCCGAAACCGGAAATGAACTGGGGCGATCCGCATGACCTTTACCGCACATGGGAGCACATCGCAAGGAAACAGTACGGCGAGGTCGGCAGGAATCCGTGGTCGGTGGAAATGTTTTTCCGGCAGTGCTGGACTCTTATTGCGCTGGCATGGCAGCAGTTTTATGTCTTCGGGTTTCTGGCAGTCTTCGGCATAAAACGGCTCTGGTGCAAAGACAAGCGCTGGCTGTTCCTGCTGTTCTTTCTTTTCCTTGCCGGAGGCTTCGGGCTAAGCACTCTCCTGAATTTCACCATCAATCCCGAAATGATTGCCATCAGCAGGGTTTATTATGTGCCGATGTATATGGTAATCGGTATCTGGATGGCGCTTGGCATCATTGAATTGATTGAAAAGATAAACCGGAACGTCCTGCGGACCGGCCTGGCAGTTGCCGCTTTTATAATTCCTGTATTCCTGCTTTCAAAAAATTATGCGGCGAACGACAGACATGACGACTATGTTGATATGAGCCTGGCATACAATTTTCTCAAAACAACGCCTTCCGGGTCGGTGCTTTTTTCCTCGTCTGACAACCCCACTTTTGCCCTGGCATATATACAGATGGTTGAGAAACGCAAACGGGACATAAAAATATACGATGATTACGGATCTGTTTTCCAGAATATTTACGGGTCAAGATTCCTTTATCTCCCGAAACTGGAAAGCAAGAAGATGATTTACGAAATCCAGAAAAAAATAATGGATGAATCAGTTGCACCGGTGTTTTTCTGCCTGCGAAGCAATGCAAACCAGATGTCGGGTATAACGGCGCAGCCTGTCGGCCTGCTGTACAAGGTCGTGAAAGATACCTCCAGGCCGGCACAGCCGGAGCCTGACCTGTGGCAGCAGTATGATTTGAGGAACCTTGACAACCCTGAATTGTGCAAGGACTACTGGCATCGTGAGGCATTCGGACTTTACCATCTGGCAAAGGCAGAGGAGTATGCTGGTATCAACGGAACGGCAGCGACACCCGGAATTGAACGCGCACTGGCAGAGTACAAAAAAGCAGGGGAAATTGCCTATGATGTTCTCTGGGTTCACCGTAATCTGGGTGCTATGCTGACCAGGCGGCTGTTTCTGGATGAGGCGATAAAGGCATATGACAAGGTTATCGCCTATGACCCGTATCTGCCGGACGCCTACAGCAATGTCGGCGTGATTTATTTTCGCATTGCGCAGAATTTCGTTGCACAAAAAAACCCGGATGAAGCAGGTAAAAACCTTGAAAAAGCCAGCGAGTATTACAAAAAAGCAATCGGACTCGACCCCACTTTTGCCGACGTGCATAATAACCTGGGCGTCGTTTACCAGGTTCAGTCGGAAACTTTTAACATTCCGGGCAAGAAGGAAGAAGCGATAACAGAATGGCGCAAAGCACTTGCCTTGAATCCATACCTGGTGGAAGTCAGGGCCAATCTTATTAAAGCCGGCATAAATCCGTAGCCGGTTCTTACATGCTGTTACCATACAAATTCTAATATTACTGACTTAGTATGGTAAAACTTACTTCCTTACTTGACGAATTCCTTGCAATATGTTAGAATATGTGTAAAGGAGGCGGTTAAAATGGTGATTACCATGACATCCAAAAACCAGATAACCATTCCCAAAAAGATAACAGACGTGCTTGACTTAAAGAAAGGCGCCATGTTCAGCATAGAAGTAGCCAAAAACAGAATTGAACTTATTCCCCTTGAGCCGCGCGAGAAAATATTTTCCGAGGATGTTTATATGAAACTCGACCAGTTAGCTGTGAATGAGAGAGGTAAGGAACTCCCGCTTAACAGGAAAGCAGTAAAAAAGCTGTTTAGAAAGTAAATCCGATAAATCCCTTTAACCTTATATTACAGACCATCATTTGAAAGAACAGTTTCCATATAATCCCGCTGGTGCCTGTCATTTCTACCTGCTGCACTGCCACAGATTCTGGTCGATAGTGCTGGTTGTATCCTATCCGCATTAAAAACAACAAATCTGCATAATAAAATGTGCAGAAAAAGCTTGACAGGAAAATATTAATATGATACAGTACCGTTCACTATGTCATTACACCGTCTGATTTTGCTGGTGCTTCTGTTCCCGTCCGCTGCCATGTGCGCATGGACAGAACCAAAAGCGCTTACCAATACTTCAGGTTCTGCATTGAACGGATGCATGGTTGTCAGCGACTACGGAGAAATATATTTTTTCTGGGATGATATCAGGAACGGCTCCGGCCAGATTTTCTTCAGAAAACGACCCTGCAGCGAAATAACATTCGGTTCTGCGCAGGCGCTTTCACCGGTAACTTCGCAGGCGCGGAATCCCGGCGCATCCTGCGGAAAAATAATTGTCGCGGTGTGGGAGGACGACAGGAACGGGACATGGCAGATTTTCTGGAGAAAGAGCACGGATGCGGGTTTGAGCTGGACGCGTGAACAATCGTTAAGTTCTGCTTCGGCAGCTTCTTTCCATCCTGCCGTTGCTACATCAGGCGATGGTATTTATGTCGCCTGGGTGGATTCTGTTTCAGGCACAATACGCTTCCGAAGCAGTTCTGACGCAGGCATCAGCTGGACATCTGAGGAAACATTAAATAATACAGGGGTCGACTATCCTGCTATGGCATCTGCCGCAGACAACGTATACTTGGTTTTTCAGGAGGATATGGGCGGATCGACAGAGATTGTTTACCGGTCCAGGAACAGTTTGAATGCATGGTCGGGTTCTTTCATACTTTCAGGGACGAATGTCTCACGCCCGGCAATTTCTGCCGGAGAGAACAGTGTGAATGTTGCGTGGCTCCAGGATAACCGGGTTTCCGCAAGGTGCAGTTCGAATCAGGGCAATGCGTGGCAGTCAGAACAGACGATCTCCGGAAATATATCAGGGACAGCGTCTTCAGAGTCGATAACAACCGGCAAATCCGGTAAAGTTTATATTGCGTGGCTCGACAATCGCGACGGCAGCAACAAAGTTTATATGACAGAAACTTCCGGGGAAAATGTATGGAGCCAGGTCCGGATGATTTGCGACAGTTCCAGCATTTCTTTCGTTTCCATCGGAATTTTCGGATTTAACCTCCATCTGTGCATAAAGAGCCAGGACCAGTTTTTTTACAGAATGTGCGACGAGACATCTCCGGTTATTACCATGCTTGCCAGCCCGACCCATCCCGACGGGAAATCTGCGGGGAATAACGACCCTGTTTTCAGATGGCAGGCGCAGGATGATTCCGGAGGATGCGGTATTGCAGGATACAATTATTGTTTCGACATGTCAGCCGGTACAATTCCCGCGCAACAGATGATATATCCGCCGGATTTCAGTGAGGCTGATTTTCCCGGGACAGCCAGCGGCACGTGGTATTTCCATGTCAGGGCTGTCGACAATCTGGGAAACTGGAGCGCTCCCGCGGTTTTCAAGGTGGAAATACAGAATGAATGTTTGCTGCCTTCGGAACAGGTCTGGTGCCAGCCGAATCCTGTCAGAAACGATTTTCCCTGCATACATTATTTTTTGAGGAAGGGGGCAAGTGTTGCTATCGAGTTTTTCAATGAGGCAGGGGAAAAAATAACGGAATTCCAGGAGCATGGAAAAGCAGGAATAAACATTTTTACGGGATTGAATGCCGGAAGCTGGGTCAACGGTGCATATTTGTTCCGGGTAAAGGCGGATGACTCTGAAACAGGGGAGAATGCAGAAACAGTAAAAACGATGGTGCTGGTCAGATAAAGAGAAGGATTCAAAACTTAAGACTGGAAGGAGATATAATGAGAAAAGTCGCAATAGTGATGGTGTTATTGTCGTTTGCCGGCATCAGCCTGGCAGACGTGCCGCGGTTAATAAATTATCCCGGCAAACTCACAGATGCATCCGGCCATCCCTTGACCGGCTCATATTCAATGGTGTTCACGCTTTACGATTCGGAAAGCGCCGGCAACGCGGTGTGGCAGGAAACACAGCCGGCAGTCCAGGTAAACAAGGGCGTTTTCAATGTGCTCCTCGGAAGTATAACGCTAATCCCATCCGCAGTCGCATTTAACCAGCCTTTATGGCTGAGCGTGAATGTCGGGGCAGAAGGGGAAATGACGCCCAGGCAGAAAATAAGTTCTGTTGCTTACGCACTGAATTCGGATTCTGTCGACGGACTTCATGCCGGCAATGTGATTCAGCCGAATACACTGCTGGCTCTGGACAGTTCTTCCAGGTTTCCATTAAGCGTCGTAAGAGTTCCGATGATTTACAGCGGATGTGCGGATATTGATTCAAATACACCGGAAAAATGTTTCATTCAAATGTCGGCAGTTCCGAGCAGCGTCGTTCTTTACATGTTCGGTGAGAAGTTCAGCACATGGCACTATACGGAAATCGGACAGCATAAACATGCGCATTCAGCGACACATCTCCACGGACTCGGCACATCCGGCGGAGGAAATTCAGTCCAGTTGAGTGCTAACGCCATAAATTCCTGGTGGGCTACATATATGACGGCGGTTTCGCCCGGAGATACGGATTATACAGGTGTTAACGGCGGAGCACTGTCAACCTCTTTGAAGTCATACCTGGACGCAATGGAGGTGTGGATTGACGATGACAACAGAACTTCCACTTTACTTGGAAAACTTTCAGGATGGTCAGGTTTCGGCGATGGAACAGCAGGACACGCCCTCTGCGGTGCGGGAACAGGAGCGATTGATATAACCGACGTGACAAACTGGACGGTCGGACAGCATATCATCGAATTCAAGCACCCGCAGACAGGCGGAGGCAGGCTCCGGTATTACATTTACGTCAGGTACTAAAAGCGGATAGTATTATGAAGATACCGTCGCTGTTCTTTTTACCGGTCTGCATTTATGTTTTTTTGGTTGCCGTACCCGCCATGTCCGGAGAAATGTCTCGTGCAAACTTTGTTTCAACCTGGGAAGGAGATGAAAACGGAAGGAGCGAGCAGAACATGGTTGCGTCCTGTTTCCGCCTGAAGGGTGTTTTTGGCGCAGTAACAGGACAGTCGGCTTCTTCAAGTTACAGGTGTTCGGCAGGGTATTACAGGACAATTGAAATTGACAGGCAGGCGCCGCCGGCTGTAACCGATCTTTTTGCTTCGCCTACTTCAGGCGGAGACATTCAGCTTGGCTGGACAGAGGTCATTGATGACGAGAGTTTTACTGACGGATACAGAATTTATAGAAGTGTGACAGAAGGACAATTCTCCGGGAATGCTGTTGCAGAAGTTGAAAAACCGCCTTTTGTTGATTCCTCAGGATTGATTTACGGCGTGATTTACTATTACCGGGTTCAGGCAATTGACGTTGCTTCGAATGAAAAACTCGACGGTAATTCTTCGGCGTCTGCACTTTCCAAAAGTTTAAGTACTTCCATTAACCGTTTAAATGTTGAAAGCAAACGCAACGGAGAAATCCGTCTGAACTGGTCTGCCATAGCCGGTGCTTCTTTTTACAGGGTTTACCGCTCTACAAGCGCAGGGGAAAAAGGCGTTCAGGTAAGTACCGATGGACATGTTGCCGTGCCGGGTTATACTGATGGTATTTCCAGCGGCTTATCCGAGGGAACAAGATATTACTACACAGTACAGGTCGTTGATTCCGGGCAGAATGAACAGGCAAAAGGTAATATACAGGTTTCCGCACTGTGCGACGCAACTCCTCCGAACGTGCCCCTGGTGCAGTCGCCGACCCACAAACCCGGGGTCCCATCATTTTCCAATGCACCTGAATTTACCTGGATTGAGTCATCTGACCTGTATATTCCGCCGTCAGGCGGCAGCGGCATATCAGGTTATTATTACTGTCTTGACCGTATGAGAGGGACAGGATTTAACGCGCAGGCATGGAATTTCACCCCTGAACTTGCGAAGACATATACCGGAGTTGAAGACGGAAACTGGTGGTTTCACATTGTTGCGGTTGATGCATCCGGCAATATAAGTAATCCGGGTGAGTTCGGAATTGTAATCCGGACATCAGGGGCTGTTTCAGGAAAAATAATTCACCCGGATACAGGGATTGCATGGTCCGGGTGTCATGTGCTGCTTCTGGAAAACCAGAAAACAGTTGCCTCAGCAAAGAGTGATGCCTCCGGTTATTATTCATTCAACGCAATTGCCTTCGGACATTACACGATAAAAATCCTGCCGGTTGGTTTCCGGCAGTATATGGAAGAAGTTGATCTGACCAAGGACAATACCCCGCTTTTTTTGACACATATTCCGGCTTCGGATACGATCATCAGTAAAGACGAAGCTGCGAGTTATCCTAATCCTGCCAGGGGAAATCGTCTCACCTTTGTTTACTGGGTTGAGAAACCTTCCGGGGTTCGCATTGAAGTGTTTAATCTTAATGCCGAACCGGTTGCAGTGCTTGAGGAAAGGAAAAATGGTCCGGAATTTGCGGAGACCTCCTGGGACATATCAGGCACAGGGCAGGGCATATACTTTTACCGGATCCGGCTGACGGGCGACGACGGCAAAATAACGGGTCTTCCGGTCAAAAAACTGGCGGTAATCAAGCAATGAAGAAATTTTTGCTGCTGATTCTGTTTCTGGTCATGCCGGCAGAACTTGCCGCTGAGGAAGGGAATGCCATGAGCAGTCTTCCGTATTTCAAGCAGGGTGCCGGTGCAAGGTCGGCCGGGATGGGTAATACCGGAACGGCTCTGGCTATGGATGCAACTGCGGCATACTGGAATCCGGCAGGTCTTGCTGTTTTCAGTCCTTACCGTATTCTGACATATGCGATGTATTATCGGAGTTCACTCGACAGGAAAAGCGGCTATATAAGCATAGCTGAAAATCTTTTCGGACAGGGACTCGGCATAAGCTGGAATTATTTCGGAATCAGCGGCATAGAAGGTCGGAACGATGCAGGCGATTTTACCGGCGGACTTGAAAGTCAATCGCATTGTATCGGGATATCATATGGGCGCAGGCTGTGGCAGGAGGTACTGGCGGGTGCGACTGCAAAATATTTTCGATGTATTCTGGCGGGTTCAAAGGCATACGGATTCGGATTTGACGCGGGGATGTTGTACCAGCAGGCAGAGTTCAATCTGGGGCTGAACATTCAGGACATAAACACCGGTATCTGCTGGGATACAGGAAGAAAAGATGAGGTTATGCCGACGCTGCGGCTGGGGACGGCGTATCAGGTGATTTATGAAACGATAACTTCTGCTTTCGACATTGAAATGACCTTGCATAAAAGAACAAGATGCCATTTCGGGCTTGAGTGCCGGGTTGTGGAGTTCTGCTGTCTGCGCGGGGGATGGGACGGCAATTTCACAGCCGGTATTGGATTTGAAGTTAAAAATTATTGTCTTGATTATGCTTTTACATTCGACAGATACGGAGTCGGCAATTTTCACCGCATCGGTCTCCGGGCGGATTTCGGAAATTCCGATAAACAGAAAAATGGCTCAAAAGAAACGGACAATACCGGAGAGTGACTTTTCAGGGGGATTTATGAAAAAAATCTTAATCAGGATGTTTGTATATCTGGCAGTTTTTCTTTTGGCCGGGCAGGCTGTTGCAGGTACGACTGCTGTTTATCTGCGCACGCCTCTGGGCAGCAGATCGTTAGGACTCGGAAGTGCTTATACCGGCCTGTGTGACGATATTGAAGCAGTTTTCTGGAATCCGTCAGGACTGGCACAGGTTAAAAATATCCAGATTGCTTTCCAGCATTTTGAATTTGTACAGGATATAAAACACGAAGTTCTGTCAGCTTCATTTCCCTTTGAATCCGGCAGCTTGGCAGGTAGTTTCAGTTACATAAGTTCAGGTGAGCTGGAAATCAGAGATGAAGCAGGGGTGAATTCAGGCAGCTTCAGACCGTATTGTCTGGTAGGACAATTTTCCTGCGGACAATTTCTGACGCAGAGTTTAATGGCAGGGTTGAGTGCCAAAATGATGTATGAATCAATTTATGATGCTCATTCAACAGCCGTGGCTTTTGACACAGGCGTTTTGTGGTCGGCAGGCAGATTCAAAACAGGGGCTGTCTGCCTGAATTTTGGTCCGTCGGTAAAAGCCGGCACCATGCCATCGTCGTTCAGGATTGGAATTAGTTTCAATCCGGAAGATTTTTCTGTTGCCGCAGACCTGGACTGGCCTGTCGACCGGAATCCCGGGATGAATTTAGGAGCAGAATATCGTTTTCTGGAATTAATATCCATAAGAGCCGGTTATGCCTGTAAGTTTTCGGAAAATGAAGCGTTTCCGGCAGGATTAAGTGCAGGACTCGGTCTGTCAATAAAAGGATTTACACTTGATTACGGGTTCAGGCATTTTGGCTGGCTTGGCTTAACCCATCTGATAAAAATAGGGACAGTTACCATTTAAAATGGATACACAAGTGAGAAGCAGGATCTACTATTTACTTTTGTCTGCGTCTTTCGATTACTAAAAATAAATCGGAAAGCGGGCTTGAGAAAAATGGTAACTGTCCCTATTTATTTCAGGTTTTCGGCTATCCAGGCTTCTATTTCTTCATGCGCTGCATCTTTATTCTGTGCGTAGATAGCTTCGTAGGGCACAAGGAACTGAATCATGGTGTTGTGCCAGGGAAAAGCTCCCACCTTGAAGCCGTAGGATTTCCTCAGGGGATATTTTTTATTGTCGGTTTTAAGCCGCTCGGGATTGAAATAAGCGAAAGGCTTGTATTTCTTTTCCGTTTCAACACGGTCTGCCAGGGCAGTTATTTTTGCTATCAGCTCGTCGGATTTTTCCTTTTCAATTATCAGGTCTGCCAGGGCTGGTTTGAAATTTCTTTTTACTTCGCTGACTGGAACACCCTTGATGGTTATTTTATTGATGTCTATCTCGCCGAGCCCTTTTTGATTTGCATAAACCAGGTATTGAAGGTATTCAGGTTCGAACCCCATAATCGTTGTGGATACCGAATCGACGGCTACAATATCCTTTCCTGCTATAATCAGGTCCATCTTCACAGGATCACCGTCGACAGGCCCCTGTCCCTCCATTCCGGTTAAAGCGTCGATAATGGTTAAATCCGGCATTCTTATCGTTGACAGGTCGCAGATGACTTTGTGGATCACATTGTGCAGACTTTCGCGTCTTTTCGGCATCAGTCCGAACAGGTTTTTCATTCCTGCGGTAATGCCTGTTATGGTATGGGTTTTCAGAACAGCCACATCAATCAGAACATCGCATTTCTGCGTTGTCACAGGCATCTGGTATTCTTTCTGCGCAAGGCCGTCGATTTTTACCGTCACACGCTGGTCTTCAGCCAGGTCGACCAGGGGGATCCCGAATTCTTCCGCGAGTTGTGTATAACCGGACATCTTAAAAATAACAGAACCAGGAGCCTGAGAAGCATCTGCAATTATAATATGGCATTGCGCTGTCCGTTTTATTAATTTTATCAAAGCCCTTACGATTCTCGGGTCGGTATTTGCACCGGGCGGAGAGGCATCCGGGTGCATACGTGAACAGCAGGTCAGATTTGGCTTTATCACGATTGTGCTTCCTGCTCTGGCAAACTGCTGGATGCCTCCGACGAGGTTTATTGCCTCTTCAACCATTTTATCAGGGTCTTCGCCCTTCACGATTGCAACGGTCGACCCTGCGGCTGCATGGGCAAACACTAAAACTACAACCAGCCCGAAACAAAATCTGCCAAGCGTTTTGTTCCACCTGCGGATGTCTGTATGCATAGTCAATTTTTAACATATTCAGGAGGGAAAAACAAGGGAAAACAAGGACAGGCAGCTATTTTGAGGGGACACAAAACTTAATTCAAAATTATTAGCGTAATATTTTATCTGGGAATTAAGTATTGTGTCCCCTTGTCTTTGCCTGTAACTGCTTTTCCTCTTAGAATTAAGTATTGTGTCACCTGTTTTTCCTTGAACAAGCGGAATCAAATTGTTATACTTTAAAACCGGAGACAACATGACACGAAAAAATGAAGGGAAACCGGTAATTATCGACTTTGAAAAAAGCGTCTGCAGGACAGCGCTTTATTACAGGGCTAGAAAAAAAATCTTCCTGGAGCGTTCTGTCAAGGAAGGATTTCTCTGTATCTGGGCATGGCAGTTCTTCAGGGTCTGGGTTAACGGGCAATATCTCGGCCGCTCGTATGTCAGGCATCACCAGGAAGAGATGCGATACGAAAAATATAAACTGTCGGGAATGCTGAGAAAAGGCGAAAATGTCATTGCCGTGGAAGTTCATGCCTGGGCAGAACCGGACGGAAAAATTCCAGGTGTAGAGTCCTCAAGACCTGCCTTTCTTGCTGTTGCAGGTTATGCGGGGCAGGACTTAAATAATGCTTCCGGCTGGAAAGTTGCGGTTGCCGGGGATTTCCTTCCTGCACCGCGGCACAATTCACTGATCGGGCACGAGGAGTTTCGTGATATGCGCCTGGAACCCGCAGGATGGAACAATACTGATTTTGACGATACCCGCTGGTTTAAGCCGGTTTTTACCGGCTTGCCGGGAAAAAAGTTTGTCAAATCAACACTCAGACATCTCAAAGAAGTGCAGGTGTTTCCCGCCAGGATTGTAAAGCAGGGAAGTATTATTGACTGTGATACATGGCAGGTGAAATTGCCTTCAAAGGAATACAATACCTGGAAAATAGAATTTAACCTTGTAAAGGCGGGCGGAATTTGTTTCGCATGCAATATGAATCATCTGGACACGCTCTGTCTGGACGGCAGGGAATATCCGCCGGTCAAGGAAGGCGAAGTTCCGTGGTCAAGGTCGCGATGGTATTTTCTGGAGGAGAAACTGTCTTCCGGCATGCATGTGATTGAAGGCAAACTCGGGGAATTTTCTTCGGGGCTGCCTTTCAGGTTCGGGTGGCAACATGAAAAACCTGCAGGCGGGGACAGGATTGTGTTCATGACTTCCGGTGGCAGTGTTTTTGAACCTTCGCCGGTTGATATTTCCAGTGACAGCGAAGGTAAAATAATTCTGGGGGGGATTCGGCAGAAACAGATAATTCGATTGGGCAGGGAAGGTGTAACAAGAGGCAGGATTGAAAAAAGCGATGTTGCCCTGGTGTTTGAGTTTAAAAAAAACATGACCCTTCACCCGAGAATAGAAATCGAGGATGCCTCTTCAGGGGTTGAGCTGGAAATCTGTTACAGCGAACAACTGAGCAGGGAACCAGGACTCCTGGTGAACCAGGTATACCGCGACACGGTAATTCTCAGGGCAGGGGCACAGACCTGGGAAAATGCATTCCAGTATAAATCCTGCAGGGTTTTGATTGTCAATGTAAGAGCCGGGAACGGATTTGTGAAGTTCAAAAGGATTTCGGCAATTTACAGACATTATGATTATGAATATAGGGGCGGTTTTGGTTCTTCGGATAAGCTCCTGAAGAGAATCTGGTCGATTTGCAGAAACACGATGGAATTCGGCTCCCAGGATATCATTATGGACGGTCCGATGCGGGAGCAGCTGCTTTACATGGGCGATAATTACGTCCACAATCAAGCCTGCTTCCATTTGTTCGGCAACCACGAGATTGTGGAATGGCAGCACCTTCTTTATGCCCGGGGGCAGATGCCCGATGGTATAATCTGTACCAACCAGCCGTACCGTCCGAAAAAGAAAGAATACAGGTTGCTCGACCAGACAATTCTGTGGCCCATTGAGCTCAGGCATCACCTGCTTTACACGGGAAACCAAAAGTTTGTTGCGGAATTGTTTCCGAAAGCAATAAAACTCATGGACGGCTTTGACCGCCTTTTCGGTGAATCAGATAAGGACGACCCGCGTCTGCGGAACATAATCGGCTGGAACTGGATAGACCATCCGGGCAAAAAAGACGGCAAAATTTGTTTTATACGAAATGACGGTATTGCGACAGGAATAAATATACTTTATCTTATGGCTATGCAGTCGATACTCTGGCTTGGACGACATCTGAATATGGAGAGAAGAACAGTCGAAATCAGCAGCCGTGCAGAGTTGCTTGCGAAGCAGCTCCGCATGCATCACTGGGATGCCGAAAGGCGGCTGTTTACCGATTGTTTCATCGATGGAAAACAGAGTACGGAAGCAAGTGTGCATATAAACATTCTGGCAATTCTTGCAGGGCTGGCAGATGACCCGGGAGGACTCCTTGACCGCACGTGGCAAAAGCCCGGCATAACACAGATTGTCGGACCTTTTTTCCGGGTTCACTTATTTGAAGTTCTGGACCGGCTCGGCAGATACAGCGATATCCTTGCTGAAATCAGAAAACTGTGGGGAAATTTTGTAAAGTCCGGTTTAACTTCCACTCCTGAATACGGAGAATGGGACTGGCCTGCCAGTTTAGGGCATCCCTGGGGCGCTTCTCCTGCAATTTACCTGGTTAAAAGCATTGCCGGTTTAAGGCCTTTGGCACCTGGATGGAAGGAGGCAGAGTTTAATCCGCATCTTTGCGGCCTGAAGCATGTTTTCGTAACCGTACCCACTCCATTTGGACCTTTTTCCGTGGATCTGAAAAAGAAATCAGGAAAAATCACCGCAACATTTGACAAACCCGACCAGATTAAACTTCATTTTGCCGCGTTCAGGAGACCATACCTTTAAGGCATGGAGGAATGAACGCCAGTAAAATGTTAAACTTTGCAAAAGAGTAATCCATTCACGCAAAGACCGCAGTGTAGTTCTGACAAGTGGAGACCTCTTTTGGGTCTCCGAGAGGTTACTCTCTTGGTCGCCCGCTTGCGGGCGAGGTATTTACTGCCACGGGCTCGTCTCTCGGCGAAGCCGTGGGAAGCGGGCTATACCCGTGGGTATCCATAGAAAATAATCCTGAGGTCCCCTTGTTAAACAACAATATAAGCACTGCTTGACAATTATTTAAACGGGTGGTATAGTTATACACATGACAGAACAACCGCCGCAGAATTATGACAACAAAGAAGAGGGGCCGGTTAAACTTCCGCCCACCTCTTACTCCAATGTTGCAAGGATCCATAGTACGCCAATGGAATTGCTGATTGATTTTGGAGTGATTGCACCTGAAAAACCGGATCTCATAACTATTCAGCACCGGATTGTAATGAGTCCGCAGCATGCAAAGGCGCTGCTCAAGGCATTGGGCGAAAACCTGATTAATTACGAGAAAAAATTCGGACAGATTAACTTTCCCAAGGACATCAAGGACATCGACGAGTTCCTGAAGCAGTTCGGCTATAAATAAGCTCACGCGCATTATATTTCTCATTCCCGGATGATTGTTATTGAAAACATGAAAGGACATGGCGTGTTCAAAAATGACAAATAAGCTTTGGAAAATTTTTGTATTTGCAATGATTTTTGCTCTCCAGGGACCGGCTGCTTCTGCAATCGCAGATATATTTCAGTCCGCACTTACAGAGGAAAATTTTGATTATGAAAACACCGGAGAATTTCCAAAGAATCCGGACCGGAATCCAGGGTTAGGCACTCCGTCCAGAGAAAATCTTATCGGTGCTTTGCATATTCGTCTTCCGCTGCCCCCGCATGGTGCATGGTCGACAGATGAAACAGACCAGACAATTCGTTACCTGCGTGTGGCTTTCAAAAAACCTCTGTCAATCGGCACGATTATAGGAGGTGCAGGTGAAATCAGTTATCTGAAGCCCAGGGTTCCATTTCCTGGCAGTTTTACTGATGATAGCCAATGGGTTGTGGTACCTGTTCCTAAAGGCCAGGCCGGTCTGCGGGTAGTACCTTTTCCGCCACATGTAATTACCAGGGCAATCCGCCTGAAATTTTCCGATAATTTTCAAAACGGCATTAAATCCCGGTCAAATATTGGAGGAATGCTGATTCTTAAGGACCGGTTGCATAACTTGATACCAGAAGCTCTGGTTTTTGCCTCATCACAGAGAACCGGGACTCCTGCAGTAACAGAAGAGAATAAAGTGCAGGATCTGGTTTCGTGGTCGGATAATTCTGCTCAGGACGACTCCAAAAGTTATTCCTCCGGCGGACGCAAGTACAGCTCATGGTCTGTTGCTCCTGTCCAGGATATATCCCGGGAACATCCGGAATGGGTAATTTTTGTCTGGCCTCAGGAAAAGACTTTTTGCGGAATAGGTTTTTTGAATGCTTTTGCCAGACACATGATAATTGATACACTCAGTCGCGAAGAAAAGGGGAATCCTGTGACTGCTCCAGAGACATCGTGGTCCAGTCCCGGAGAAATTGAATGTCCGGTTTGGTGGCGTCCTGCTTATACAGACACATACCTGTGTTTTAAGATACCAGTTGCTACAAGAGCAATCAGGGTGCGCATTACTCAGCCGCTGACCAATGAAAACAGCGATGTTGCTTACTTGACCGGGAATTCACGCAGGGTTGCAAAGATTGATGGTGTAATGGCTTTTACTGACCTGGGCAACAGGCCTGTTCCTCCGCGTCCAAAACCGGTTGTTGAATTACCTCCGGTCAAAATTAAATACCAGATGCCTGAAAATGGCAAACTGACAATGGTCATCAACGATATAAACGGTAGAAGGGTCAGAAATCTGGTTACAGAGGTAGACCGGGCACAGGGTAAAGGTATTGAATCATGGGACGCCAGGGACGATTCAGACAGGATGGTTCCTCCTGGAAAATACTTCTGGAAAGCAATTACCTATCAGCCCCTGCATCTTTACTATCAGATGACGGTTAATTGTTCAGGGAATCCTCCCTGGTGGAAATCCGGAACCTGGGGCGACCAGCTGGGTCAGGGAAGCTGGCTTTCCGATCATTGTCCGCCGAATGACGTGACAGCAATCGGCGACCGGGTTTTTATCGGGGCATTTTTGGCAGAATCAGGGCATACGATTCTTGCCTGCGATCTGGACGGTAAAAAATTATGGGGTACCAAATGGATGGAAACCGCCGGCGCAGCATATTTAACAAACGACGGTAAGAAGGTTTATACTGCCGGAGACGGTGGATGGATTGGCGACAGGCTGATGATTTTTGAGTTTGACCCGCAGACTTTTCAGCGCCGCAAAGTCGCCCAGCTGGATTATGACAGCGGTATGGATGCATCAGGTTTTACTGTGTCGTTTGTTTCCGGGATTGCTGCTTATAACGGTAAATTGTATGTTTCTTTCAACCGTCCCCGGAAATCATGGACCAGCTCAGGTGTTACAACGCAAAACGTAGACATGGAACATACAAGCCAGGAGAATTTCGACAGGTTAATAGGATTGCTGCGTATCAAAGGTGAAGTGCCTTCCCACGGATTATGGCAGGGACAGGAATCAGGCGAAGCGACGCAATACATGCGGCTGGCGTTCAAAAATCAGCAGCCTGTAGGCACGTTGATTGCTCTTCAGGATCTGACGGTAAGCGCACTCAAAGCCGATGCTTCGTTTCCCGGTGATGTCAGCAAGGAAGACCAGTGGCTGCTGTTTCCGGCTGTGCAGGCAGGCAGGCTGAAGATAATTACAGCCCCTCCTGCACTTACAACACGGGCACTGCGCTTTACATTCCGGAATAATGCAGCTACCGATAAACCCTGGAAACCAAATATTTCCGGCGCTCTGATACTTTCCCATCGTTTAACAAATGTTTTGCCAGGTGCGACATATATAGTATCTTCCGGCGAAGTCAAAGGCGACGGTAACTGGAGTACCACACGTGAAAGGCCTATTACGCCCGATGACCCTGCCACGATGCTTGTTATCTGGCCTGACCACCGTACTTTCAGGGCATTGGGTTTTCTCAACTGTTTTGCAAAAAGACTCGGCGTAGATGTTTACACAGGCCAGCCAGAACAGGATCCTGCAACAGCGTCTGAAACCGCATGGGTTAACCTTGGCGAAATCACGCCTGCAGTCAGGTGGAGGCCGGTCTATAATGATGATTATTTTGATGCCGGTAAAAATGTATCTACACGGGCTATCAGATTGCGCGTGCTGGAACCCTTGATTGCAGAGAATCCCGATATTTCAGGCCTGACAGGCAATAAACCTTTCTGCGCCGGTATCGGCGGTCTGGTTGTCCTGCAGGATGCAGGTGATGAACCGGCTGTTTCAGAGGTGCCTGCACAGCGTATCAGCGTTGTAAATATTGCCGACGGACAATGGGAAAAACACATTCCGGTTTCTGCACCGCGGTTCCCTCATTTTGACCTTCACGGAAACCTGTTTGTTGTTTCCGGGAAAGAGTTAGGACAGGTTTCTCTGGAAGACGGCAAGTTCACTCCGGTTCTGCAGGATAAGATTAAAGATCCAAGGGGTATTGCTTTTGACGCTGCCGGGAATCTCTATGTGGCTGACGGAGGTCCGGAACAAATCAAGGTTTTTTCACCGGACAGCAGGTTGATTCGGTTGTTCGGTACTGCTGGAGGACGCATCCTCGGATCTTACGATCAGAACAGGATTGAAAATCCGCATGGAATAGCCGTAGACCGGAGAGGAAATCTCTGGATTACAGAATCGGATTTTCAGCCAAAACGGACTTCCTGCTGGTCAGGCGACGGCAGATTTCTGAAGGAATTTATCGGGCCTGCCCAGTATGGCGGGGGTGGGTTCCTGGATCCAAAGGATAAGTCGCGTTTCTACTATAACGGTGTTGAATATGCCATTGACTGGAAAACAGGCGATTGGAAGATAAAGAACATACTTTGCAGGGACCAGAAGGCGTTCAGCGGAGGCAAGGCGGACCATCCTGTCTACCTTAACGATAAACAGTATATGGTTAACGACCCTGGTTCTGAGGGCGGGACTTCCGGCAGGTTATTGCTGGTCGGTGAATTTCGCGATGACCGTATTATACCTCTCAGTGTCATGGGAAATGCAGAGCTATGGAAACCATTCAGGGAAGATTCTGCCCTCAGGCGGATAGTCAGGGATAAAGCCCTGAATTTACACAGTTTTGTATGGACAGATGAAAATGGCGATGGATTGCCGCAACCGGATGAGGTGGTGTTGAGCGGGACAGGTATCCGTCTGAACACCACATACTGGCCCTCTTATGTAAACAGGAAACTTTCGGTTGTAATGGACAACCGGATAATTGTACCGGTTGGTTTTACAAACTGCGGCGCCCCGGTCTATCGGCCTTTTGACGGTTCTGTGCTGCCCTCTTTTCCTTCGGAAAATATTTACGCAACTGCTCTGGATAGCCAGGGCAGAGTACTGGTAAACGGCAGACCGGTACTGGCTATGAAAAAGGATGGTAAAGTGGACTGGACATATCCCCAGAAATGGGTAGGTGTTCACGATTCGCAGATTGCGCCGCTTCCAAAACAGGGGCAACTCATCGGCGGCCTCGGATTTACCGGACAGGAAGAGATTGCCGGTATAGGCGAGACATTTATGCTCAGTGGAAATAAAGGGGAGTGGTATCTCTTTACATCGGATGGCTTGCTGGCTGCCACGGTCTGGCATGACTACAGGGAACGGGGAGTAAACACGTGGAACTTTCCTAAGGTTGTACGCGGGATGTCTCTGGACAATGTCAGCCTTGGCGAGGAGCATTTTGGCGGAGAATTTGTCAAAACAAGCGATGGAAAATATTACATGGTTGCAGGGCACAACCACAATAGTATCATAGAATTAAAATCTCTCGATACGATGAAGCGGCAGGAAGGAAGTTTCACGCTTACAGGCAACGATATTAAAACAGCCGAACAGTGGGTTGTACGGCAGGCGGCGTCTGAGGCGCAGAAAGAAACTCCTAAATTTGCGGTTTTTTCTGTGCCGAAAGGGCAGGTGAAAGCAGACGGCGATCTTTCGGAATGGGATGAGAACAGATTCATTACAATCGGGAACCGCGGTAGTTTCGGCGCTGCCTGTGATGCGAAGAATCTCTACCTTGCGTATAAAGTCGACAGCAATTCCTTTTTGCGTAATAACGGCGATGACCGGAATATGCTTTTCAAAACAGGCGATTCTGTAGATTTTCAGATCGGCACAGATTCCAAAGCAGACCCGGCAAGGCTTGCGCCTGTTCCGGGCGACCAGCGACTGCTTGTATCAATGTTTAACGGAAACCCCATAGGTGTTTTATACCGGCACCGGGTTCCAGACACCCGGAACTCTGAACGGATTGGTTTTGCTTCACCTTGGAGAGTTGAGTATGTGGACAAAATTATTTTTATGGATCAGGCAAATATCGGGATTGCAAAAACAGCAAAAGGCTATGCTGTTGAAGTCACGGTTCCGCTGGACCTGCTGGAATTCAAGCCTGAAAGCAGCAGGACTTATAAAGTTGATTTTGGTATTCTTTCTGCTGATTCATCCGGGAGTGCTACTCAAGTACGTACCTACTGGTCGAACCAGGCAACAGGCATTGTCAGCGACGTTCCCAGCGAGATTATGCTTTTCCCGGGGCTCTGGGGAACATGTAAATTCGAATAGTTTCCGTTTTTGTTTATTCCAGAATTAATTCAGCCCACATGTTAGGTGTGAGTTCTGCTTCACCTGGCACATCATTGACCAGCCCTGTTGCCTTATTGCTCCAGTACTGACGCGACACTGTCGTTGTTCCGCCAGAGTCAGCAAACAGAATGCCGAAATCGCCCCTGAGTTTTAACCCTGATACAGGCTTTATGCCGAGTTTCGACCACGGAACCTGAACCTCGGCGAAATACCCGTCATGAATAGGTGCTACGGCGACTTTTATATCACCCAGCAGTCTTACCCTGTCGAAATAAATTGACCGCCATGGAGATGTGAAACCCACGCGGTCTTTTGCGACTGTGCCGGGCACGCTTCTTTCGTAAAGTACTGCTACCGGCTGTCCCTGCATCACTGTAAGAAGCAGACGCATGCCGTTTGTGTCTTCTTTGCCGGGCTGCCCGAGCATCAGGTCGACGCAATCCCCTGTCTTGAACAGCAGTTGGTAATTCTGTCCGGCATTTTGCATCTTTCCCGAAGGAGTAAACACCCTGTAGCCGAGATACAGGTTATCAGCGTCATATCTTGCCTGTACCCTGCCATACCGTTTCTGGGCGCTTTCCTGGATTTCTACGAGCGGTTTGGTGTCGTCCATGATGTCCTGCCATTCGTCCGCTTTGCCGTCGATTATCACAGGTGCAGATGATTTCCTTATTGTACAGCTTTTCGGTTCGATTGCTTTGGAGGTTTTTTCCTGAGCCAATCTCTGGGCTTCAGCAAACTGTGCAGGTGTATACTCAAATTCGCCTTTTATCCGCTTGATGGTTTCAAAACCTGTGGCTTCCAGCACCCGTGCATCAGTGCCTCCCTGGATAATATAAACCTTGCCTGTGTTAGCGCGGATGAAGTTGCCGCCGAAAGATTCTCCTCCGGCAGTACAGCCGTCAAAAGCCATTCCCCGTATTGCCTGAGCTGGAGTTTCAAAACCTCCGCGGACATCCTTGAAAAGTGTTTGTACGTAAAGACCATCCGCAGTAAAGATATAATTTTCACCCAGGTTTCCGTTCAGGTAAAAGACTTCGCCGATTTCTCCGCCGAAATCAGCTGTGCCCAGAATGGATGACGGGCCGATCAGGTAGCCTGGTCTGGCTGCTTTTGATGTATGCGAACCATGTACTGAAATATGATGGCTTGGATAAGTGAAAAGCACCCTGCCATGGCTGTCCACTGAAGACAGGGGGTCCATATTCAAATATACCATACCATTAGTTCCGCCCATCAGCATTCCTTCCCAGAGGGTTAAAGTTATTTTTGGTTCAGGGTTGAGTATTTTCGGATGTGCCAGGTCATAGACAGGCGCATCGCAGGAATTAAAGCCGGTTACAGGGAACTGCATTATCCTTTGACCACTGATAAACGGAACCGTACCGTCCGGACCTGGGAGCTGTCCCCAGTAATTGCTTTCCCACTTTACGAAAGTTGAAAAAGTTAATTCGTTCGCCTGAACCAGGCCGTCGCCATTCTGGTCTGTCCAGATATACGTCTGGTTATCGTGCCCTTCAAAAAGAGGGCTTAGATATTTGGTATATTCACCTGCGTTTTCCCGCTTTACTATGCCAAAGTGCGCGGCTTCGCGCCATTTCCCGTTTTTAAGCATAATACAGTCTGTTTCTACCGCACCGCGGGCTGAACCTGTTGTATAGAGGTAGGTCAGACCATTGTGAGTGACTACACGGAACCTGTAGCCGATACCGTAGCTGCCGTCCTGCGAAGGAGAAAAGATGTCGGCCGGATTATCGCTTCTTCCCAGGGAATACACAGGCCGCCATGTACCCCTGTCCAGGTCAATTTTGTAAACCGTGTTATCCGAGAATGCCATTGTCGGGTCATCCGGATTAATCCCGCCGGCGCCGGCATAGGCGGTCGTACCGATGAAATCTTTTACAAACTTGCCGTCGGCTGTCCAGACGCTGGTGCGCTTGGGATTTTGCGTTTCCTCTGTTACCCAGAGCCGTCCCTGACGGTCGACGGCAATCTGGGCAGGATTCAGCATCGCATTTTCGTCGAATGGTCCTGCGCTTGGCCGTCCGCCGCGTTTGCCAATCTCACGAAGAAACTTTCCGCCGGGAGAGAAAACCTTCACATTCTGTTCGCGTCCCCGCACAGAAAGGTAAACATTGCGTCCCGCATCAATCGCAAGCGAATATCCGTCAGGAAAGGATTCCGAGCAGAACGGAGTGAGCCTGTTGTCCTTGCTGACGCGCATAATATCGATTTTTGAGAGTACAATCAACGAGTTGTCGGCGTCGATAACCACACTGCGCGGTTCAACAATGTCTATTGTTTTTTTCGTCTGGCCTGTATTGGCATCCAGAATTTTTATCTGGTTTTCTTTGCTGAGGCAGACCGCAAGTTCTCCGCGGCCAAGTGCAATGGCACTCATATTTGTCCTGTGTTTCGGGTCATTCATAATGCCGGGTTCATTTGAAACCATCAGGTCCAGGATCTGATATTCCCTGCCTTCAGCGTCTTTAGCAGTTGCCTGCCAGGGCGCATACTTGCCGGTACCAATTTCAACTCTGTATATCAGCGACTGTTTTCCCTCGGTTGCCACATAGAGAATTTTACCGTCGGTTGCCAGGGATATGTGTCCGCCGTCGAATGCAACCCGGTTTGCAAGTCCCCAGAGACGCTGTCCTGTCAGATCACAGCCGATCAGATGTTTTCCTGCCTCACCCATCGGACATGCCAGCGCCACATAATCACCGGCAGTGGCGACTCCCTGAGGTCCGGTGTGGTCTCCATAAAAAGCGCCCCTGCCGTCAGGAGTGTCCCACGACGGATTACCCGGGTTGGCAAAAGACATAACATAGTTCACGTGGATTCCTTTATGGTAAATGCCGGTGTAAGCGTATCTGCCCGGCAGCACCGGTTTTCCTTCGTCGTCCAGACCGTCCCAGCGTTCGACATTCGGACCCTTTTTTCTCGGTAACGCGGGCACCAGGTTGCGCACTCTTTTGCCTGTTTCGTCATTTATAGCGATTGTCACCCGTGCTTCTTCGGGAAGAGAATAACTGATTTCCACTGGACCAGTAATAACTTCCGGTTCCAGTGCCTTTAAATAAGAAGCTACAGGCAGTTTAAGATTTCCCTTTGGCTCCAGTATTACCTGTCCCCATGCATTAAATGAACTCCAGAAGAACTCCCTGCTGGTAGCACCTTCAGCCAGGTTATCCGCATACCTGTGTATTGGCCAGTCGCCTTCTCCCCACAGCAATTCAACTCCGCAGACAAGCGTATCGCCTGGAGAATATTTTTTCCCTCTGGTAATGACTTTCCAGGGCAGTTTCATTTCCTGCACATAGCCCCTGCCGTCTGCATCCTTCAAAAATGCCATCTCAGCACCTTCGCTGAGAACCCATCCGCTGGTGCGGTATAAATTTTTGCTGCCGCCGCCGAAAGGGTCTGTCAGACTTTTACCATATTCAATGTTCATGAAAGGTTCCTGCGCAGCGGCATAATACCAGGCAGTCACATGACAGATTACGTCTGTTTTTATCCTTAATTGTACTGCGTCCCCGGCCCATCCCTTGTCTGCCTGATAATGCGGGTCGTGGCTGTTTCCCATTGGCATGGAGTCTTTCCAGTGGATCGACACATAGAAATTTTCCGCATCATACATCATCGCAACCTGCCCGGAATAAGTATCCTTGAGCGCTTCAACATCATAACACTGCAGAACCTGTCCTGAAAGATCCCAGTCGTCGAGTTTGCCGTCGATCACGACTTTACCGGGACACGGGACAGCATGTATGCCGCGATTTTCTGTCTGGACAGCTGAAACGGGAATGAAAACAAGGAAGATCGAAGCGATAAATAATTCGAATATAACGGATGTAATACGATACATATTTTTTACCTTTTTCATAAAGTCTGGTCTCCTTTCGACTCGTTTGTTTTTAACTGCAAATATACTGCGATTGCAATATTGTAATATTGTAAACCAACTTCCGCCATGTGTCAATGAAATTCGCAAGAAGAACCATGTGTTTTGATCGATGCCAGACAGGTTTGGGTAACATATAAATATCCACGGCCAAGGCCGTGGTATTTGAAACGCTTTGTGCGGCTTCCCTCGGCTTCGCCGAGAGGCGAGCGCCGAGAGGCGAGCGCCGTTTTTTCTTGCCGCTTCATCCACGGGCAAGCCCGCTTCCCTCGGCTTCGCCGAGAGGCGAGCGCCGAATCGAGGCGAGCCCGTGGTCTTCGCAGTCTTGTTATAAAAAATCTGCATTATCGCATAATTTATTGTGCTTGTATCCGCTTTATGATATACTTTCTGGTTATGAAAGAAATTCGCCGGTCGTTGCAACTCAAAATTGCTGTTGCCATTTGTTTGCCGCTTCTTCCTGCTATTTTCCTGGCTGTCCGCCAGATCATGCACAATATCAACACATTGAAGTCCGATACGATAGCTTCGCTTGAGCAGGAAGTCAAAGCAAAATCAAATGAATTGCGTTCGTTTTTCCTGAGCCAGTCGGGCGACCTGAACCATCTGGCAGGATCGAGCACATTTTCAAAGGTTTGCCTGATAAGAAAAAGCGGTTCCGCACAGCAGATTAAATACTGGCGATGGCGGCTCGGGGAAACGCTCAGGACGTTTTGCCAGGAAAAAATGGTTTATCAGCGGATAAACTATGTCGATAGCCGCGGGACGGAGTTTTCCAGGGTTTATTATGATGCAAAACACGGCGATTACAGAATTGCACCCTCAAAGGAACTCCTGGAGAAACGGGCGGAGCTGTTTACCGGCAACTGCATTAATATTTCCGATGATATTTTTATGCAGCGACTGAATAATCGCATGGTTTTTTGCGCTGTAATTCCGGAAAGCGGCGGTAGCCTGCTTGTGGCGGTTTTGAAAAACGGTGTTGCCGGCAGGATGATAGGAGAAAAAAGTGGCGACAAGAAAATCAGTTTTTACACCGGCAACAGCCAGATCATGAAGGATTTTCCTGCTGAGAAAAATTCCGCCGGCACAGCAGAGGCAGGCAATGCAAATTCCGTGGCGACAATAATAACGGAAAATAAGATTCTGGTTTTTTGTCCGGTTTTTCCGGACAGGCCGGATTTCGGATGTGTGCTTCAGATTGCCAGTGCCGGACTTTTACAGCGTGTCAGGCTGTTTTGCGACATTATGCTGGTTGTTCTTTCGATTGCCGTTTTGTCTGCGGTTCCTGCAATCGCATGGGTATCCAGGCGATTTTCCGGAACACTTATCCGTGCAACATACAGGGACGCTTTGACCGGCGCTTTTAACCGCAGATATTTCCAGTCGTGTCTTTCCAGAAACCTGAAGAATATAAGGCCGGATAAATCTCTGTCGGTCTGCCTTATTGATCTGGATAATTTCAAGAGTTTGAATGATAATTTCGGGCATCAGTTCGGGGATTTCGTTCTTAAGGAGCTGGTAGACCATTTTCATTCAGAACTCAAACCGGAGGAATATTTCTGCAGATACGGCGGAGAAGAGTTTGCGGCTATTCTGCCGGAAACCACCGCTGAAGCAGCCGGAAATCTGCTTCATCATATAAGAAAAACTTTCAAATGTCTTACTCCGAACGGCGACAGGATTACTTTCAGCGCAGGCATTACAAATGTCAACGGAAAAATCGACGAGGAATATGTTTTGAAACTTGCTGATTCGGCGCTTTATGAAGCCAAGAAAAAAGGGAGAAACAGGACGGAATTTTTGTGAAAGGCAAAATTCATGGAAAAGCATGGACAGGCACTACTTTTTTTTAAAGCATGGAACAAAGTAACCAAAAGTCGATGCCAGTCCCTGTTTTTCCCTTGACAGATTCCTTTAAATCATTATACTATTTTTAAAATGAGCAAATTCAAGGGTATCGCCAGATCAGCAGTAGTAATAAGTCTGGCAACACTTTGCAGCCGTCTCCTCGGGTTCGTGAGAGATGCAGTCAATGCGTGGCTGTTTGGCGCAGGGATGGTTTCCGATGCATTTTTTGCGGCTTTCAGGATCCCAAATCTTTTGCGCGACCTCCTTGCCGAAGGCTCACTGACGATCGCTTTTATTCCGACATTTACCGAATCTCAGGTGAAACATGGCGATAAGGAAGCTCTCCGCATGGCAGCCGCGCTTTTCAATATTCTGGTTGCAGGTTTTGCGGTTTTGATCGGTCTGGCGTTGATCTTTACACCGTGGATTGTCAATCTGGTTGTGCCGGGTTTTACCGCCGAGGGAAGAATACTGACGATTAAACTGACCAGGATTATTTTTCCCTTTATTTCATTTATGAGTCTTGCCGCGCTTTTGATGGGAATTCTCAATTCTTATCAGAGATTTTTCATTTCTGCGATTGCTCCTGCGATGCTGAACATAGTGATGATTGCTTCGGGATTTTTCCTGTGCCCTGTTTTCGGCCCGAAAACCGAACAGCAGGTAACAGGGTGGACAATAGGCGCTCTGGCAGGGGGATTTGCCCAATTCATTATCCAGATGCCGGGGGTTTTGAAAATAATCAGAGAATTCGGAGGAATAAAAGAGGTATTTAAGCAGCCGATTATAAACTTTTCATATCCGGGGCTCAAAAGAATAGGCCGGCTGGTGGCGCCTGCGGTTTTTTCAAGTTCCGTCAATAACCTGAGCGCATTAATTGTCAACACCGTAATTGCCTCTTTGCTCGGAACAGCTGTTGTGACTTACCTTTATTACGGTTTTCGCTTGATGCAGCTGCCTCTCGGAGTTCTTTCCGTGAGCATCTCCACGGCGGCATTTCCTGTTATTTCGCGCGAGGCGGCAATGAAGGACATTTCCGCTGTCCGGCAGACAGTTGTTTTTTCTCTCAAATCGATTTTTTTTATTTCGTTTCCGGCGACAGCAGGCCTGATTGCTCTCAGCCTGCCCATAAACAACCTGCTTTTTCATTACGGACGTTTTACCGCCGATGGTATTTCCGCATGCGCGGCAGCGACAGTTTTTTACAGCCTGGGGCTTTTCGCATTCGGCTCGAATAAAGTGCTGGTTCCTGCTTTTTACGCGCTGGACGATTCCAGAACGCCTGTGATGTCGGCTTTGCTCGTCCTGGTTGTTTCTGCATTGATGTCTGTTGTCCTGATGGTGCCGATGGGCTTCAGGGGGTTGGCGCTTGCAACTTCAATCGCATCTGCGGTTAATTTTGCGACGTTATTCCTTGCGCTCAGGAAGCGCCTGGGAGGGCTCGACGGAAAAAAACTGCTGATTTCAGCAGCAAAAATGATTCTGGCAGCGTCGGGGATGGGTATTGTCTGCTATTTTGCATCCGGATTGTTCGGCGATACACTGTCGCTGTCGTTTCTCCGGCGGCTCGCCCAGGTATCTGTCGTGTTATTAACAGGTATTTTCATTTATCTGATTTTCAGCCTGCTTTTGAAGATTGAAGAGGCAAAAATGCTGTTGAGATATTTCGTCCGCCTCAAGGAATGATTTCCACGCTGAGTTTCAGGATAAAAAACTGGGAAATACGTCTCGAAGCCGGGAAAAACGGCTTGAAAAGAGTTGTCCTCGGTAAGCACAGAACCTTTTGCCGGTCCAGGCAGACCGGGACCCCGGTGAAATTCCTTGAAAGGGCAGAAAAACAGTTGAAGGAATATTTTCTGGGAAAACGGAGAAAATTTTCCTGCAGGCTGGATTTAACTGAAACAACGCTTTTCCGACGCAGGGTTTTTTTCGAGACAATGCGCATTCCCTATGGAAGGTTTAGAACTTATGGGCAGATCGCCCGGAAAATCAATAAATCCGGCGCTGGCAGAGCCGTGGGGCAGGCGCTTGCAGCAAATCCATTCCCTGTTCTGGTTCCATGTCACAGGGTGCTTGGCGCAAACGGGCGGCTCACAGGTTTTTCCGCAGGGCTGAAGAAAAAAAAGATGCTTTTAGAGCTGGAAAAATGCAGCTAAATCCGGCAGAACCGGTAAATCTGCTCAGGGCCCGTGTCAATTGCGGGATTTTACGCTTCCTGCGCAAAAAATTTAAATATGCTATTGACAATCTATAGAAAATAGTATATATTGCTAAAAATAAAGAGCATTCAATGCCTACAAAACCATTAGGAGAAATATTAGTTGAGAAGCATATAATTACCCAGGCGCAGCTCGATAAAGCTCTGGCCGAACAGAAGAAGAACAGCGGTAAACGGCTGGGGCATATTCTGCAGGACATGGAGTTTATTAACGATAAAACCCTGCTGTCCGTTCTTGGCCAGCAGTTGAACTGTCCCACTATCGACCTGAATGATGTTATCATCGACGGTGATGTTGTCAATCTTGTTCCGGAAGACATGTGCAGAAGATACCGCCTTATGCCTGTTTTGAAGGAAAATGGTGTTCTTGTCGTTGCGATGGTCGACCCGCTGAATTTCCAGGCTATCAGCGATGTGAAGTTCCTGGTTCATCAGGACGTCAAGGCAGCTCTTGCTACGGAGAAATCGCTGGAAAAATCCATAAAGGAATATTACGGGTTGCCTGATGCCATGCAGGATATCGTAAAACAGCTTGGCCGTGATAAGCTGGAGGAAATTACCGAAGAAAAAATAGACATGACCAAGTTGCAGGAAATGGCCGACGATGCTCCTGTCATTAAGATTGTCAACCACATCATTCTGCAGGCAGTAACGGAAAAAGCAACCGATATACACGTTGAACCGTTCGAAAAGCATCTGAGAATAAGGTATCGCAGGGATGGAGTCCTGCACGAGGTTACTGCACCGCCGCTCGGTTTGCATGCCGCAATTATTTCACGCATTAAGATTATGTCGGGTATGGATATTGCTGAAACCAGGCTTCCGCAAGACGGCAGGATTTCAAAGAGGATAGAAGGGCGGGAAATCGATTTCAGGGTATCCACTGTGCCGACGCAATTCGGCGAGCGGGCGGTTCTGCGTATTCTTGACAGGACAACCAACGTGCTGGAACTTGAGAAACTTGGTATGGAAGGCGAAAACCTGAAGAAGTTTGAAAGGATGATTCAGCGTCCGCACGGTATTGTCCTGGTTTCAGGACCGACCGGTTCCGGTAAAACCACGACTCTTTATGCGTCGCTGAACAGGATCAATGACGTTAACGATAATATTCTGACGATAGAGGAACCTATCGAGTATAATCTTGAAGGAATAGGACAGGTTCAGGTAAATGAGGAGATCGGTTTGACATTCGGCCGGGCGCTCAGACACTTTCTGCGCCAGGACCCTGATGTTATCCTGGTCGGGGAAATGCGCGATTTTGAAACCGCTGATATTGCCATAAGGTCTTCGCTTACCGGACACCTGGTATTTTCGACGATTCACACCAACGATGCTCCGAGTTCTATCACCCGTTTGATTGACATGGGCGTTGAACCGTTTTTGATAAACTCTTCGGTGATTATGGTTATGGCACAACGCCTGGTCCGCAAACTTTGCGAGCATTGCAAAAAGCCCTACCACCCTTCGGCTGTTCAGCTTGAAGAACTGGGACTGATCAAAAAAGGCGAGAAAAAAAACATGGAATTTTACGATATAAAAGGGTGCGAATTCTGCGACCATACCGGTTATGCTGGAAGAATAGCTCTTTTTGAGATAATGATAATGACTGATGAAATCAGAGACCTGGTAATGCAGAAGGCGCCGGCCCACATGCTCCGGAACGTAGCCAGGAAACAGGGGATGACTCTTTTGATAGAACATGGCCTGGATCTGGTAAAAAGAGGCATAACTTCGCTTGATGAAGTTTTACGTGTGGCAATTGCTGAAAAGGAGACATAAACGTGCCATTTTTTAAATATACTGCTATTTCTCTGGATGGGAAAGAAATAACCAATGTTCTGGAAGCAGCCGACAGAGATGCGGCAGTTGCCCAGCTTCAGCGGCAGAAACTGACGGTGACAAAAATCAAAAAAACCGGGAGTTTATCCGCCAAGTCGAGCCGTCTTGCTTCCAAGGTGAACCAGAGCGACGTACTTGCTTTCTCAAGGCAGATGTCGACTCTGGTAAAGGCAAAACTTCCGATTGAACAGTGTCTGGAAGTAGTCACCGGCCAGGTTATTAACCCTGCGTTTAAAACTATTGTACAGCAAATCAAAGATGATGTTATCGCGGGTGATTCGCTTTCTACGGCTTTAAGCAAGCACCCGAAAGTTTTCAGCACATTGTATGTAGGCCTTGTGAAGTCAGGGGAAGCGTCCGGTCGTTTGCCGGAAATCCTGATAAAGGCAGGACAATACCTGGAAAGGGCCGCAAGATTACGACGTAAAATAGCTTTTGCAATGATTTATCCGTGTGCAGTGATAGCACTTTCAATTGGTTTGATATTTTTCGTTACAATTGTGGTTATACCGCAATTCAAAAACATGTATGCTACTGTCAAAGGCGATTTGCCGAGAGTCACCAAGATTATGGTGGCAGTAAGTGATATCCTGCGCGCGTGGTTTCTGCATTTTCCACAGAATGTCATATTTCTGGGAGTTCTGGTAATGATTTTTCTGGCTGGACGCGGTTTAAGCAGGAACCCGCGATACAGAGGTATTCTGGACGGAGTTCTCATGAACCTGCCGGTCATCGGGCTTTACATGCAGAAAATTGCCTTTGCAAGGTTCAGCTCAACTTTGGGAATTCTGGTGAATACAAATGTTCCAATTCTGGATTCGTTTGAACTGGTTGCCGAAACTGTGGGATTAACTCCTTTAAAGAAACACATCCTTGAGGTCAAGGAAAGAGTCAAGGAAGGAGAGAAAATTGCAGAGGTTTTGCGCCGGCATGCCATTTTTCCGCCTCTGATTGTTCAGATGGTACATGTTGGTGAACAAACAGGGAATCTGGGCGGAACTCTTGAGCAGGTCGCAGAGTTTTATGAAGAGGAAATTGAACTTTCAACTTCCACCTTGATTTCTTTGATTGAACCGGCCCTTGTTATAGGTCTTGCGGTAATTGTAGGATTTCTCTTAATAGCGATTTATCTTCCTGTGATTCGTCTGGCAACTTTAGTGCGTAGAGGTTAGCAGAGGTTAATGGTTTTAGAAAATTAAATTTAGGAGGTGTAAGGCAAATGGTTTTCGAAAGAAAAAAAAGGCGGAAAAACGAGAAGGGATTTACCCTGATCGAAATGGTGGCAGTAATTTCCATTATTGGTTTTCTGCTGGCAATTATTATTCCTGACCTGATAAAAGTCAGAGAAGATGCCATGAAGGAGTCCTGCAGTGGCAGTTTGCGGGGTGTACAGTCGGCACTGGAACTGTATTTTACAAGGTACAAGACTTATCCCCAGACTAATGACGGTTTAACCCTTTTAATCAAGGAAGGATATCTGCCTGAAGGCGGAGACCTGGATCCCTGGACCAGGTCGTTTCAATATCAGCCGATGGCCAGAGGCGAAACTTCCGCTTCCGGAGGAACTGCCGACAATTATCTGTTGTGCAGTATGGGACCTGACGGTCGCCGTGCCACAGAGGATGATATTGAATGTCCGATCAACCCTGCCAGACATTCATTTAAGGAAATGGGAACAACTGGAGGAGCAGCAGGACAATAATATTAACAGTTTTGAAAGAAAAAGCAGCTTATGAAGAAAAAACGGGATTGTCACGGGTTAACCCTTATTGAAATTCTCATCACGATAGCGCTTATTTCTGTGATTTATACTTCTGTGGTGCAGATATTTTTCGGCAGTTATCAGGCCATTATGCGTTCGGATATTGTGAGCCTGGCTTCACGAATGGCTGATAACGCCATGATTGAGATTTCAAATGCCAATAATCCGCTCTACAAAGGTCTGGATTATCTGGACAGGGAAGACCTTATCAATGACCTGAAGGAAGGGAAAGTTCTGTATATTGATCTGGTGAATCGTGATATCGTCAAGATTAACGAATGGGAAACCCTTAAGGAAGAATCCAGCGATGGTTCAAAGGGCGAAAAATCACAGGAACTGGCTGATGCAGCCTACAGGGTTGATTTTTTCCGCACAATCGAATGGAATGTTGAAAAAATTTACCCCCTTCTTATTGATTTCAGGGTAACGGTCGGCTGGGACGATCCAAAGAAAGAATTTAAATCAGATTCTTATGTTCTGGAATCGCAATTTTGTGACTAATTAGAGGCAAATGCGTTACATTATTAAGAGAAAAGGTTTTACACTGGTTGAGCTTATTGTCTCGACAGGCCTGGGCTGTTTGTTGATAATTATGCTCTGGAATGCTTTTTCTGTTTCGCATCTTTTTTACAGGAAAGGCGAAGACACACTGCTTCAGGGGAGTTACTCTAATTTAATTTTTGAAAAGCTTTCCCAGGACATGGAATTTCTTTGCAGAATAAACCAGTTATCTTATGACAGGGATGAAATTCAATATGAAATTTTTAATATAAAAACCCTGGAAATAAACGACACCGAGGACAAGAAATTTCTGGGGAAAGAAGTTACACTATCGTTAGAGGACATCACTGCCGATGACGGTACTGATTTTAAACGGCTGAAAATGGTAGAAAAACAGTATACATGGTGGCACTTTTATGGCGTAAGTCTGGAGCCGGGGGAGGATGGTTATCCACCTGAAATGGAAGATCCTGTTACCGGCAAGGAATATATGGAAACACTGGAGCCGGATTATCTTATTGATCAGGAAAAAGGGAAGGAATTCCTGCTGCAAAATGTATCGTTCATACCCCTGGACGAACTGTCGCAGCCAATTGAGGCTACAGGCGACTATGAGAATCTTAAGGATGCCAAAGGTATTAGAATAGAGATCCAATATTTAATGGTAGGACATTATGGCGAGTATGTTGAAAGTGCCCAGAAAGTTGATCGCAGCATTACAGTTAATTTTATAAACCTGGTATCAAAAAATAAGCAGGAGAAAAAAGGATAATGGCACGGGAACTGGTTACAAGTATTGAGATAGGAAGTCGCTGGATACGGCTTCTTCAGGTGCGCAGGGTTTCAGGTGAAATCCTGGTCGAGAAGGCAGTTTCCGAAGAACTGATTCTCTCGGAAACAGAAACCGCTGATCCGGGAGCGCGACAGGAAAAAATTGTCAGAATCATCCAGGAGATGTTCAAAGCAACGAAAATTAAACCTGTAAATGTTGTTCTGGTTATTCCGGGACGCTTTGCCAATCTCCGTCTGATCAACCTGCCCCTGATGGAAGAAAAATCGCTTCACGAAGCCCTGAAGTTAGGCGGGCTGTCCGACTATATTCCTTTTGACCTGAAACAAATGGTCTGGGATGCTCAGATAATAAAGCAGTACCGCAGGAAAGAAGAAGTACCAAAACTTCCTAATATGGATGTTCTCCTTGGAGTAGTAAGAAAAGAGCCGATGGAAGGATATATGTCAATCTGTGACAAAACAAAACTTTCGCCGAAAATCGTTGATGTTTCTTCCCTTGCTCTGGCTAATTTTATCTGTTTTAACAGTGAACAGAAGGAAGATAATGCAGGACAGATGCTCGTGGATATGGGTGCTAAAAGCACTAATATCAGTGTTATGGAAGGTTGTAATGTGAAGTTTAATCTGGATATACAGATTGGTGGCGACGATTTAACCGATGTGCTGTCGGCAGGTCTTGCAATCAGCCGTACCCAGGCCGAAGAAATAAAAAGAAAAATGGATTTTGAAACTTTCAAGCCGGAAACCGATAACCAGAGTTCCCGGGAAATGAACGCTATTGCACCTAAGTTTAAGGAACTGCTGCGGCAGCTCAGCGGCGCCCTGACGTTTTATTCAAGCCGTCCTGACAGCAAACCCATTGAAGAAATTATTTTAGCAGGCGGCGGAGCAAACCTGATCAACATTTCGAATCTGATAATGCGTACCCTGGAGAAGAAAACCGCAAAACCGACGCTTAATTTTCAAAAGTTCAGCCTGCGTCGTTTAAAAGCAGAAGAGGCAAGTGTGCTTTCAGAAAATCTTCCGATGTGGTGCACAGTTCTGGGGGCTGCCTTGAATGGATGTGTGGAAGTTGTTCATAAACTTAATCTTCTGCCTGAAGAGGTAATACTGACCAAAAAACTGGTTTTTCAGCGGATAATAACTGCCGCTGTTGCAGGTGTTGCGGTTATCGGGCTGGCATTCGGGACTTTTGCAAAAATTTCACGTATAAAAAGGCTCGAATCAAACGAAGAAATTATCAGCAGGAAAATCGGAGGTGCAAGTACGCAGACCATGGACTTGCTCAGAAAAGACAGCGAGTTAAAACATTTCGAGGATGTAAAAAGCTTTTTTTCAAAAACGCTCAATAGTATTCCTGCGTCGCAATCACTCATTGAACTTTACCGGATTACGCCGGTTGATATGACTTTTGATCTGTATGACATGAAATCCGACAATAATTTAAAGATTTCAGGAACAGTGTCTGCCGGCAAGGATAAGCAATTGCAGGAATTCCTTACGAAATGTCAGGATTCAAAATATTATCAGAATATCATGCTTAAAAATACAAATTTTACAGAGAACTGGGTGAGTTTTAGTTTTGGCAGACGTGCCGGGGAGAAAAAATAGTCATGATTCCTATCCTGGAAGAAAAAATTCTTCCGCTGGTTCTTCACGGACGCAAACCGGAAAAACTTGACAGGGTGATTTATTTCTGGGGCGTTTTAGTTGCCGTTGTTTTTCTCGTTCTTTTTATGTGCTCTTCCTGCATTACGAAGAAGGAAACTGTAAAATTCAATAAGCTCGCAAACAAGGAGAAAGAGCTTGACGATTTGCAGGGAAGGGCGGCAACGATTGAAGAGGGTTTTGCAAAACTGAATAAGAGCCGGAAAATTTTCGCGGACAATTTTTTTGATAAAGAAGAAGTCAGCTCTCTGGTTACACATCTCAGCGGTGTACTCAATGAACGTTTTCGTGCGGGTGAGATAGTCGTTTCCCCCGGGGCGATTCAGACGACAGATTTTACATGGCAGGCCATAGGAATTTCCATGACCTGCTCGGAGAATGCGTTGATAAATTTTCTTCAATATCTGGAGAATTTTTCCAGAATGCTGGAGATAAGGAGTCTAAACATCGGCCGGATGGGCGAATCAAAAATAAGAATCACCATAAACTTGCGGGTATACATTCAGGATGAGAAAGTAGGTGCGCTGGTTCAGGCCCCTGATGCAGGTACCGGTCCGGTTGGCGGAAGATGAGAGAATGGAAGATGATTAAAAAATCAGTTGTAATCGGTTTAATCGGAATGATTTTCTGCCCTGCAGTGGTTCTGTCTGCTCCCGGCATGCCTGTTGCTTACATTGAACCGCCGGTTAACGTTGTCAATGCGGAATTAAAAAATGTTCTGGAAGAAGTTTTCGACAAAGCAGGTATGCAATACAGGGTTGACGGCGATATAAGCGGGATAAAGGTGAGCTGCAGAATCAGCGAAAAGATGCTTCTGAAAGATGTCCTGGATAACATACTCGGGCCAAGAAAAATTCAATGGCAGTATGATGAGGGACTCAATCTTTTCAGGATAAGTACCAAAACCGGCACTGCAAATCCCGTAAAACAAAATAAGCAGTTTAAAAAGGCAGACCTTTTCGCTAAACCGTTTCAGCCGTTTAAAACGAACCGGCGGATCTTTGTTTCTAAACTATCAGACCCGGAGAAAGAGCGGATGGAAAAAACTCCGAAGCAGCCGAGTGTCAATATGTCGATGGAAGGAAATATAAAGGATACGGCTGCTCTTAAGATAGACGGTAAAGCCTACTATAAAAAAGCCGGAGAATTAATTAACGAAAAAGTTTTTCCCGACATAAATTTCAAGGTGGAAAGTGTCTCGTCCAGAGAGGTGACTCTTTCAGTTTCAAATGAATTCGGTAAAAGAACGTGGGTGCTTAAGCTTGGCGTAGAAGTAAAACCGGAAACGCCGGCAATGCCTCCAGGGACGTATCCTGGTCCAGGAGGTCCGGGTCCTTTCGGGTATCCAGGGATG
>Ga0172362_10000148_pt1 | contig 49680 bp, 41 predicted proteins | sample LakKivs1_kivu2a2_FD_114534 | JGI IMG/M metagenome (GOLD analysis project Ga0172362, IMG submission 114534) | Sediment microbial communities from Lake Kivu, Rwanda - Sediment s1_kivu2a2 | ecosystem: Environmental > Aquatic > Freshwater > Lake > Sediment | place: Rwanda: Western Province, Lake... | reverse complement strand
GCGTGAGCGACTCCTGGCGCTGCTCGCAGGGGGCGGGACGCGACGGTGACGGAAGGTCGTCTGCTCTGCATCGGCGACGTGCACGGCTGCGCGCAGGAGCTCGAGCGCCTGCTCGCGTCGATCGATCCGAGCGAACAGGATCGGCTGGTCTTTCTCGGCGACTACGTCGACCGCGGAGCCGCGTCCGCGGCCACGGTCGACCTTCTCTGCGAGCTCGCGGAACGCCGGCCCCGGACCGTCTTCCTGCGCGGCAACCACGAGGAGATGTTCCTCGACTTCATCGGCGAGGGCGGCGCCAACAAGCAGGCCTTCTTCCACAACGGGGGCGCGCAGACCCTGGTGAGCTTCGGCTGGGGTGAATCCGACCGGGCGCCGAGCGCGGACGTGGCGCACGCGCTCGTGCCGGAGCGGCACCTGGAGTTCTTTCGCCGCCTCGTCCTGTTCCACGCGGCGGAGGGCTTCGCCTTCGTGCACGCAGGCGTGAGGCCGGGCGTCCCGCTCGTCGAGCAGTCGCGCGAGGATCTGCTGTGGATCCGCGAGGAGTTCCTGCTCGTCGACCATCGGCTCGACGAGACCGTCGTCTTCGGCCACACGCCGTACCGCGACGCGTGGTTCGGCGGCGCGCGCCGGATCGGCCTCGATACCGGGTGCGTCTACGGCGGGCGTCTGTCGTGCATCGACCTCACCGAGGGCGTGCTGCACCAGGTCCGCCGCGGGCAGAAGACCGCGACGAAGCGCTCGGTCGCGTCCGAGATCGATCACGCGCGCTAGGAGCGCGCCCGCTCACGACTCGGCGGCAGCGCGCGCGTGAACGGCCAGTGCGCGAGCGGCAAGTTGCATCGTCGTTGCCGCCGCTGTTAACGAAGTGGCGGCTCGCACCGGCGACGTAGCTCAGGTGGTAGAGCAAGGGTCTCATAATCCCTGTGTCGGAAGTTCGAGTCTTCCCGTCGCCACTCTCGCGAGCCCGGCTCGCCGGACACTCGATGGACCAACCGCGCGCGTTCGAGCAGGCGGTCCTGAGCACGATCCGCAAGCACCGCGCGATCGCGCCGGGTGACCGCGTCCTCGTCGCCGTCTCGGGCGGCGCCGACTCGACGGCGCTGCTGGCGGTGCTGGACGCGCTGGTGCGCCGCGGCGCGCTCGCGGCCTCGCTGGCCGTCGCGCACCTGAACCACCGCATGCGCGGCGCGGCGAGCGATCGGGACGCGGCGTTCGTCGCCGGGCTGGCGGGGCGGCTCGGTCTGCCGTGCTTCTCCGGGACGTCGGACGCGCTCGCCGGTGTGCGCGCCAACCGCGAAGCGGCGGCTCGTGCCGCGCGCCACGCCTTTCTGCGAGGGGCCGGCGACGAATGGAACGCGTCGCGCATCGCGCTCGCGCACACCCGCGACGACCAGGCCGAGACCCTGCTCCTGCGGCTGGCGCGCGGCGCCGGCCCGTCGGCCCTCGGTGGCATGCGGGTCGTTCGCGGCGACGGCGTGGTGCGCCCGCTGCTCGAGCAGCCGCGCAGCGGCGGCATCGCGTACCTGCGTGCCCGCGGCCAGGAATGGATGGAGGACGAGTCGAACTCCGACGAGCGCTACTTCCGGAACCGTGTGCGCCACCGCCTGCTGCCAGCCCTCGAAGCCGAGCTCGGCGTCGACGTTCGGGCACGCCTGGCGCGCCTCGCGGAGCAGCTGCGGCAAGAAAGCGCACTGGCCGAGCAGGGGATCGACGGCCTGCTGCGCGGCTCGACGGACGACATGGCACTGTCCATCGACCTGCTGCACCGCGCCGGGGTAGGGGCTCCCCGCCTGGTGCACGCGTGGCTGGCGCGGGCGGGCGTCCGCGCCAGCGAGCGACAGGTCGCTACGGTCGTCCGCATCGCAGCCGGGCACGACCCGTCCGCCGAGGCCGTTCTTGCGGGCGGGCGCCGCGTGGTGCGCCGCTACGGCGATCTCTGCCTTGCGCCCGCGCACGATCCGCGGCCGGTCCCGGGGGCGTCCGTCGAGCTCGACGTTCCGGGGGCGTCCGTCCAGCTCGATGTTCCGGGCCGCGCCCGGATCCCCGGCTGGAGGGTCCGGGCCGAGGTCGCCGCATGGCCCGGCGCGGCGCCGCCGGACGAGGAACCAGCCGAGGTGCGCTCCTGCTTCGACGGTGACGATCTCCTGGCACCGCTCTGGGTGCGCCGGCCGCAACCCGGGGACCGGGTGCGGCTGCCTCACGGACGGCGCAAGCTTGCCGATATCCTCATCGATGCGAAGATTCCTCGTCACGAACGGGCGGGTCTGGCCGTCATTGGCGGCGGCGCAGACGTGCTCTGGGTGCCGGGTGTGGTGCGCAGCGTCGTTGCGCGTGCATCGGCGGCCACACGGCGCTGCGTGATCGTGTGTGCGGAGCGCATCGATACGGAGCCGGGAACGGAAACCCGGGGGAGCTGCTCGCGATGAGCGAAGAATCACCGCTTGGTGGCGTCGTTTCGATTGCTGCGGTGTCGTCACCGTGGTAAAAAATCTCGGTATTTCGGGTGCAATTTGCAGAGATCAGGCTTGAATCAGTTTTCTCGTAATCTCGCGCTGTGGCTGGTCCTCGGCCTCATGTTCCTGCTGCTCTTCCAGATCTTCAACAAGCAGCAGGTGCAGGAGCCCGAGCGCGACTACAGCGAGTTCTCGGACGCCCTCGACAAGGGCGAGATCTCCGAGGTCTTGATCCAGGGCAACGTGGTGCGCGGGCGCTTCCAGAGCGGCGAGCGATTCAGCACCTACGACCCCGGCGACACCGCCCTCATCACGCGGCTGCGCGAGAAGGGGGTCAAGATCCAGGCGAAGCCCGAGGAGGGTGAGCCCTGGTACGTCGTGCTTCTGGTGCAGTGGTTCCCGATGCTGCTGCTGATCGGCGTCTGGGTGTTCTTCATGCGCCAGATGCAGGTGGGCGGCGGCAAGGCGATGTCCTTCGGGAAGAGCCGCGCGAAGCTCCTGACCGAGGCGCAGCAGAAGAACACGTTCGCCGACGTGGCCGGGATCCAGGAAGCAAAGGACGAGCTCGAGGAGATCATCGCCTTCCTGAAGGATCCGAAGAAGTTCACCAAGCTCGGCGGCCGCATTCCGAAGGGCGTCCTGCTCGTCGGATCGCCCGGCACCGGGAAGACTCTGCTCGCGCGGGCGATCGCGGGCGAGGCGGGGGTGCCGTTCTTCTCCATCTCCGGCTCCGACTTCGTCGAGATGTTCGTGGGCGTCGGTGCCTCGCGCGTTCGTGACCTGTTCGTTCAGGGCAAGAAGAACGCGCCCTGCATCATCTTCATCGACGAGATCGACGCCGTCGGGCGTCACCGCGGCGCGGGCCTCGGCGGCGGACACGACGAGCGCGAGCAGACGCTGAACCAGCTGCTCGTCGAGATGGACGGCTTCGAGTCCAACGACGGCGTCATCCTGATCGCCGCGACCAACCGCCCCGACGTGCTCGACCCGGCGCTGCTCCGTCCGGGCCGCTTCGACCGGCGCGTGATCGTGCCGCGGCCGGACGTCAAGGGCCGCGAGGGCATCATCCGGGTCCACCTGCGCAAGGTCCCGCTGGGCGACGACGTCGACGTGGCTCTGCTGGCGCGCAGCACACCGGGCTTCTCCGGCGCCGACCTGGAGAACCTGGTGAACGAGGCGGCACTGCTCGCGGCGCGCAACAACAAGGAGCGGGTCAGCCATCAGGACTTCGAGCTCGCCAAGGACAAGGTCCTCATGGGCTCGGAGCGTCGCTCGATGATCATCAGCGACGAGGAGAAGCGGAACACCGCCTATCACGAGGCCGGGCACGCGCTGGTGGCGAAGCTCATTCCCGGCGCCGACCCGGTCCACAAGGTCACCATCATCCCGCGCGGCATGGCGCTCGGTCTCACGCAGCAGGTGCCGAGCGACGACCGCTACACGGCGAGCCGGCATCGACTCGAGAACGACCTCGCGATCTTCTTCGGCGGACGTGCCGCGGAGGAGATCGTCCTCGGACAGGTCACGACGGGCGCCGGCAACGACATCGAACGTGCGACCGAGCTCGCGCGCAAGATGGTGTGCGAGTGGGGCATGAGCGAGAAGCTCGGTCCGATGACCTTCGGGTCGAAGGAGGAGAACATCTTCCTCGGTCGGGACTTCAACCAGGCGAGCGGCTACTCCGAGAGCACCGCGCGCGAGATCGACGGCGAGATCCGGAGCTTCGTGTCACGGGGCTACGAGCGCGCGCGCAAGCTGCTCACCGACAACATCGAGGCGCTGCACAAGATCGCCCTGGCCTTGCTCGATCGCGAGGTCCTCGACAGCAACGAGATCGACGAGCTCATGCGTTCGTGCCAGGGGAATGGCGGCAACGCGCTCGCCCCGGCCGCGTCCTGAGGAGGGCGAGCGCGAGATCTGCCGGGGGCTGACCCGGCCGGACGTGCGCTCGATCCTCGGCATCGAGCGTCCCGGGACGCTGGTGATGGGGATCGTCAACGTCACCGGCGACTCGTTCCATGCCGCGAGCCGCGCGCCGAGCCTCGACGCGGCCGTCGCACTCGCCGAGCGGCTCATAGCCGAGGGTGCGGACCTGCTCGACGTGGGCGGCGAGTCGACCCGTCCGGGCGCGACCCCCGTGTCCTGCGAGGACGAGCACGAGCGGGTCGTGCCGCTGATTCGCGAGCTGCGCCGGCGCGGGCACCATCTGCCCGTTTCGGTCGACAGCTACAAGGCGGCGGTTGCACGCGCCGCGGTCGAGAGCGGCGCCACCCTGGTGAACGACGTCAGCGGAGGGCTCCTCGACGGCGCGATGCCGCGCGCGGTCGCGGAGCTCGGTGTCCCGGTGGTCGTCGGCCATCTGCGCGGTACGCCCGCGACGATGGCGGCGCACGCGCGATACGACGACGTGCTGGCCGAGGTGCGTGACGAGCTCGCGGCGCGCGTGGACGCCTTCGTGACGGCCGGCGTCGTGCGCGAGCGGATCCTGCTCGACCCGGGCGTGGGCTTTGCGAAGGCGGCCCCCGAGAACCTCGAGCTGCTGCGTCGGCTCGGCGCACTCGCGACCGGCCCGCTCGCGGGGCTGGCGGTCGTGGTCGGCGCGTCGCGCAAGCGCGTCGTCGCGCACGCGATGCGCGCGGCCGGGCTCGACGCGGCCGACGACGCGAGCGACCGCCTCGCCGGCTCGCTCGCTGCCGCCGTGCTCGCAGCGGCGCGCGGGGTTGCGATCGTCCGGGCGCACGACGTCGCCGAAACGCGCCGCGCGCTTGCCGTCGCGGACGCCGTTTTGCACGAGGTCTCTCCGTGCACGAGGTGATCGAGAACCTGCGTCTCGCCGACGCGGCCGACATCCTCATCGTCACGGTGCTCGTGTACTGGGTGATCAACCTGATCCGCGGTACGCGCGCGGTGCAGATGCTGATCGGTCTGTCGGTGGTGGCGGCGATGTTCGGCGCGTCGCAGTACTTCGAGCTCTATACCCTGTCGTGGCTGCTGCGCAGCTTCCTGATCTCGCTGCCGCTGGTGCTCGTCATCATCTTCCAGAACGACATCCGCCGGGCCCTCACGCAGGTCGGCCGGGGCCGCATCTTCGGTGGCGAGCGCCGCGACCGGACGCAGGTGATCGAGGAGGTGACCCGCGCCGCCGTCATGCTCGCGTCGCGGCGCATCGGCGCGCTCATCGTTCTCGAGCGCGAGGTCGGCCTCAACGAGTACCTCGAGGCGGGAACGGTGGTCGACGCGCGCGTGAGCCGTGAGCTCCTCACCGCGATCTTCCTGGCGCAGTCGCCGATCCACGACGGGGCGGTGATCGTGCGTCGCGGGCGGATCGAGGCCGCGGGGTGCTTCCTTCCGCTGACGTCGAATCCCGTCGTCAGCAAGTCGCTCGGCAGCCGCCACCGTGCGGGCATCGGCATCACCGAGGAGACCGATGCCGCAGTGATCGTCGTGTCGGAGGAGGAAGGGACCATCTCTCTGGTTCGCGAGGGCCGCATCACGCGCGACGTCGACGCGGCGACGCTGCGCACGACCCTCGCACAGATCCGGCTGCCATGAAGGTCGTGACGAAAAAGAGGCGCCTGCGACGAGGCGACACCCCGTGGCACCGGCTGCGCGCCACCTCCTGGTCGGACGCCGGCACCTGGGCGATGGCGCTGGTCGTCGCAACAGGTCTCTGGCTGCTCGTCAACATCGGCGAGCGTACGAGCGAGCGCACGCTGCGCGTTCGCCTCGAGCCGGAGAACGTGCCCGCGGGCATGATCATCGTCAACCCGGTCCCGGAGTACGCCGAGGTGCGCGTCAGCGGTTCGGGGCTCATCCTGTCGAGCATCGACCCGAAGAGCCTGCACACGGCCCTCGACCTCTCGGGGACCAAGCCGGGGGTCCTGACCTTCTCGCTCGACCCGCAGACCTTCGAGCTGCCGCGCAAGGTCGAGGTGACGCGGATCACCCCGTCGCAGGTGACGTTCCACCTCGACACGGTCACCAAGCGCTCGATTCCCGTGCGGCTCGAGCGCACCGGGGAGGTGCCGCCGGGGCTGCGGCTCCAGGAGCTGGCGCTCATCCCGGAGAAGGTCCACGTGAGCGGTCCGCGCGCGCAGATCCAGGCGCTGCAGAGCCTGTTCACGGCGCCGCTCGACCTGTCCCGCCTCAAGCCGGGCACGCAGCAGCTCGACCTCGGCCTGACGCAGCCGGGCGGCCTCGTGCAGCTCAAGACGACCGAGATCCGGGTTCGCGCCGTCGTCGAGCCGGTGTTCGCCGAGCGCGATTTCGAGGACGTGAAGCTCGCCGTCCGGGGGGCGGCCCGGCCGCTGCTTGCCAGACCCGACAGCATCAAGCTTGTGATCCGCGGACCGGAGGCCGAATTGTCGGCGCTCGAGCTATCGCCAGGCTCGGCGTACGTCGATGCTTCCGGATTGGAGGGCCAGGGACCGCACAAGGCAAAGCCGGAAGCGGAGCTGCCCGAGGGCATGAGCCTCGTGCGGACGGAGCCCGCCCTGGTGGCTCTCGAGCCGGTCGCCGAGGAACAGCCCGCACCGAACCGCAGCAGGGACACGGAGAAGAAGACGTGAGCGAGACGAAGAAGCGACGCCTGTTCGGCACCGACGGCGTCCGCGGAGTTGCGAATACCGAGCCGATGAACTCCGAGACGGCGCTGCGGCTCGGCCGCGCCGTGGCGCACGTCTTCCGGCGGAGCCCGCGGCGTCACAAGATCCTGATCGGCAAGGACACGCGCGTCTCGGGCTACATGCTGGAGACCGCGATGGCGTCCGGCATCTGCTCGATGGGCGTCGACGTCCTGCTGGTCGGTCCGATGCCGACTCCCGGCATCGCCTTCCTCACGCGCAGCCTGCGCGCCGACGCCGGCGTCGTCATCTCCGCCTCGCACAACCCCTTCCAGGACAACGGCATCAAGTTCTTCGCGTCCGACGGCTTCAAGCTGCCCGACGCGGTCGAATCCGAGATCGAGGATCTCGTGTTCGCGGACTCGATCGATCACCTGCGCCCCACGGCGAGCGAGATCGGCAAGGCGTTCCGCATCGACGACGCGCTCGGGCGCTACAACGTCTTCGTCAAGAACTGCTTTCCGCGTCACCTGACCCTCGACGGGATGAAGGTCGTCGTCGACGCCGCGAACGGGGCCGGCTACCGAGTCGCGCCCGAGGTGCTCGAGGAGCTCGGCGGTCGCATCGATACGCTCGCCTGCGAGCCGGACGGCGAGAACATCAATCGCGCCTGCGGCGCGACCCATCCGGAGCAGCTGCAGGCGCGCGTGCGGGAGATCGGTGCCGACGTCGGCGTCGCGCTCGACGGCGACGCCGACCGCTGCATCCTCGTCGACGAGCGGGGCGAGCTGGTCGACGGCGATCAGGTGCTCGGCATCGCGGCGCGCGAGCTGAAGCGCAACGGACAGCTGGCGAAGGACACCGTCGTCGCAACCGTCATGTCGAATCTCGGGCTCGAGGTCGCGCTGCGCGAGCTGGGGGTTGCGCTGCGTCGCACGCCGGTCGGCGACCGCTACGTCGTCGAGGAGATGGTCCGCGGCGGCTTCAACCTGGGTGGGGAGCAGTCCGGCCACGTCCTGTTCCTCGACCACAACACGACGGGCGACGGGCTGATCACGGCGCTCGGGATCCTCGCGATCCTCGCCGACACCGGCCGCCCGCTCTCGGAGCTCGCGCGCGTCATGGCGCGTTATCCGCAGCTGCTGATCAACGTTCCGATCCGCGAGCGCCGCGATCTGTCCGGTGAGCCGCGCGTGGTGGCCGCGATCGAGGAGGTCGAGCACGCGCTTGGCGACCGCGGCCGCGTGCTGGTACGTCCGTCCGGGACGGAGGCGCTGATGCGCGTGATGGTGGAAGGACAGCACGACGGGGACGTCCGGCGGCACGCCGAGGCGGTCGCGCAGGTGATCCGCGAGGTCGCGGGGTGAGCGGGATCCCCGCTGCGCGCCGCGTGCTGCTGGGGGTGAACGTCGACCACGTGGCGACGCTGCGCCAGGCGCGCGGGGTCGACTACCCGGACCCCGTCGAGGCGTCGCGCGTCGCGGTGGAGGCGGGGGCGGACGGCATCACGGTGCACCTGCGCGAGGACCGCCGGCACATCCAGGACCACGACGTCGAGCGCATTCGCGGCGGGCTCGCCGTGAAGCTGAACCTCGAGATCGCCGCGACCGACGAGATGGTCGCGATCGCGCGGCGCATCCGGCCCGACGACGTCTGCATCGTGCCCGAGCGGCGCGCGGAGCTGACGACCGAGGGCGGGCTCGCCGTCGCGGGCAACGAGCGCACGCTGGCGCCCATGGTCCGTGCGCTCGCGGAGGCGGGCATCCGCGTGAGCCTCTTCGTCGACCCGGACCCGCGGCAGATCGGGGCGTCGCATGCGGTGGGCGCGACGGTGGTCGAGTTGCACACCGGACGCTACTGCGAGGAGTCCGGTGCGTCGGTGGCGGCCGAGATCCGACACCTGCTCGATGCCGCCGAGCACGCGCACGGGCTCGGACTGGTGGTGAACGCGGGCCACGGGCTCACGGTCGCGAACGTCGCGCCGGTCGCGCGCCTGCCGCACCTGCACGAGCTCAACATCGGGCACGCGATCGTCGCACGCGCCGTCCTGATCGGAATGGCGGCGGCCGTTCGCGAGATGCGCGTCGCGATCGACGCGGCGGTCGCGGGGGCAGCGGCGGCGTGACGCTCGTCACTACCGCGCAGATGCGCGAGCTCGATCGACGAACGATCGAGCTCGGCACGCAAGGCCTCACGCTCATGGAGCGGGCGGGGCAGGGTATCGCCCGCGTGCTGCTCGAGAGACACCGTGCGGCGTGCAAGCGCGGCGTGCTGATCGTCGCGGGGCGGGGAAACAACGGTGGCGACGGCTTCGTGGTGGCGCGCCTGCTCGCGAAGCAGGGGATCCGCTGTCGTGTCGTGCTGCTGGGCGAGCGCTCCGCGCTCTCCGGCGACGCGCGTGCGAATGCGGACCGCTGGGCACGGGGGCGCGGGAAGCTCGTCGAGATCACGACCCTCGGGGACGATGCACGCGGGCGGCTGGCGCGCGACCTGGCCGGCGCGGGCCTCGTGCTCGACGGTATCTTCGGCACGGGACTCACCCGGGCGGTCGAGGGCCTGGCCGGCGAGGTGATCGCGCTGATGAATCGCGCCGCGGCCGCCGACCACGCCGCTGTGGCCGCCGATGACCGCGCGCTCACGCTGGCGCCGCGTGGCCGCTCGCGGAAGGGCAAGCGCGCCAAAGACGCGACGGGGGCGCCGCCGACCGTGGTCGCGATCGACGTTCCATCCGGCCTCGACGCCGACACCGGGCTGCCGCTCGGCAGCGCGGTGCGCGCGCACGCGACGGTGACGCTCGGCGCCCACAAGCCTGGCCTCGTCCTGCCCGCGGCGCGCGAGCACGTCGGCGAGCTGTCCCTGGTCGAGATCGGGCTCGCCGACGACGCGCTGGCGGCGATCGCGCCGCTCGGCACGCGGGGCGACGCGCGCACGCTGGCGCCGCTCGTCCCGCGCCGCGGCCCCGGTGCGCACAAGGGCAGCAGTGGACACCTGCTGGTGGTCGCGGGGGCGGTGGGCAAGAGCGGGGCCGCGATTCTGTGCGGCAGAGCGGCGCTGCGCGGCGGCGCCGGGCTCGTCACGATCGCGTGCACGGCAGAGATCCTGCCGATCGTCGCCGCGAGCATGCCGGAGCTGATGACGGATCCCGTCGGCGAGCGATTCTCCGACGTCGCGTGGCGCGATCGCCTCGCCGGCAAGGCGGCGCTGGCGATCGGCCCGGGCCTCGGGACGTCACCGGATGCCGTCCGTCTGGTGCGCTGGCTCGTGACGCGCGCGGACGTGCCCATGGTCGTCGACGCGGACGGACTCAACGCGCTCGCGGGTGACGTCGCGGTGCTGCGTCGCGCGCGCGCGCCGCTCGTCCTGACGCCGCACCCGGGCGAGATGTCGCGGCTCATGCGCCGCACGACGAGCGAGATTCAGGCTCGGCGCATCGAGCATGCCCGCGCGCTCGCCGAGAAAACCGGCGCGGTCGTCGTCCTCAAGGGCAGCGGCACCATCGTCGCCGCGCCCGACGGGCGCTGGTCGATCAACGCGACCGGCGGCCCGCTGCTCGGTGTCGGCGGGACCGGCGACGTGCTCACGGGGCTGATCGGCAGCCTTCTGGCGCAGGGTTTGCCGGCCTACGATGCGGCTCGCCTGGGCGTGTTCCTGCATGGGCGTGCGGGCGATCGGCTCGCCCTGCAGCTCGGCGACGCCGGGCTCCTCGCCTCGCAGCTCGCCGACGAGCTGCCGGCGGCCAGGCGTGAGCTCGCCGGCGGCGGCTTGGCACCCGGCGGGGACTGACCCTCCGCGCCCGCTTGGCCGACGATGCCGGGCGACGCGCCGGCCTCGCCGACGATGCCGGACGACGCGCCGGCCTCGCCGACGATGCTGGACGACGCGCCGGCCTCGCCGACGATGCCGGGCGACACCGCAGGGCGTGCCAGCGCCGAGGCGGCCGGCGGGGCGCCCCGGCCCGGGACGGTCCGACCCTCGTAAGTGCCTTTCGCCGCTCGTGGTTCGGGCGGCGCCGCCGATGCAGCGCCGCCGCACGGCTGTTATGTTGGCCGGACGGTGAACCTCACGACCCATTCCGAGGCCGCGACCGAGGCCTTCGGCGAGCGCCTCGCAAGCCTCGTCGGACCCGGCTCCGTGATCGGCCTGGTCGGCCCGCTCGGCGCCGGCAAGACCGCGCTGGTCCGCGGACTGGCCCGCGGATTCGGGGTCGACGAGGGGGTCGTGCACAGCCCGACCTTCCTCTCGGCGACCGAGTACGAGGGGCGCCTGACGCTGGTGCACGTCGACCTCTACCGGCACGAGGACCACCTGCCGCACCCCGACTGGCTCGCCGAGATGCTCGACGGCGACCGGGTCGCGGTCGTCGAGTGGTTCGAGCGCCTGGGCAGCGGCGCTCCGGCGGACGTGCTGCGCATCGTGCTCGGCTACGGCGGTGTCGCCGCGGACGACCGCACTCTCGAGATCACCGCCACCGGCCCGCGCGCGCGACGCGTGCTCGAGCAGCTCGGCTCCGAGCGGGAGATCGCGGCATGATCAGGCCGCTCGTGGTTCAGAAGTTCGGTGGCACGTCGGTCGGTACCGTCGAGCGCATCCAGGAGGTCGCGCGTCGCGTCGCCTCGTGCGCGAAGGAGAGCCGCCTGATCGTCGTCGTGTCGGCGATGTCCGGCGAGACCGACCGCTTGCTGAAGCTGGCGCGCGCGCTGTCGCCCGATCCGCTGCCCCGCGAGAGCGACGTCGTGGTCGCGAGCGGCGAGCAGGTGACTTCGGCGCTGCTCTCGATCGCGCTCGACGCGCGCGGCGTGCCGGCACAGTCGTTCCTCGGCCACCAGATCTGCATCCACACCGACGACGCGCACACCAAGGCGCGCATCCGCTCGATCGACAGCGCGCGGATGTTCGCCGCACTCGACGCGGGGAGGGTCGTGGTCGTCGCGGGGTTTCAGGGCGTGGACGGGAACGGCAACATCACCACGCTCGGCCGCGGCGGCTCGGACACGACGGCCGTCGCGCTCGCGGCCGCCACCGGCGCCGACGCGTGCGAGATCTACACCGACGTCGACGGCGTCTACACGACCGACCCGCGCATCGTGCCGCACGCGCACAAGCTCGACCGCATCTCGTACGACGAGATGCTCGAGCTCGCGAGCCTCGGCGCCAAGGTCCTGCAGATCCGCTCGGTCGAGTTCGCCAAGCGATACAACGTCCGCGTCCACGTGCGCTCGAGCTTCAATGACGAGCCCGGGACGTGGGTCGTGCCCGAGGAGTCGAACATGGAGGAGGTCACCGTCGCCGGCGTCGCGTTCGATCGCGACCAGGCCAAGATCACGCTCACCGACGTGCCCGATCGTCCGGGCCTCGCGGCGAGGATCTTCTCGCCGATTGCCGCCAAGGGGATCGTGGTCGACATGATCATCCAGAACACCGGCGCGGCAGGGAAGACCGACATGACGTTCACCGTGCCGCGCGTCGAGCTGGATGCCGCGCTGCGGATCGTGCGCGAGGTCGCGCGGGAGATCGGTGCCGGCGACGCACGCTCCGAGGGCGACATCACCAAGGTCTCGGTCGTCGGCCTGGGCATGCGCAGCCACGCCGGAGTGGCGGCGCAGATCTTCGAGGCCCTGGCTCGCGAGGGCATCAACATCCAGATGATCTCCACCTCCGAGATCAAAGTCTCGGTCGTGATCGATGCGAAGTACACGGAGCTCGCGGTGCGGGTGCTGCACGACGCATTTCTCGGGGCGAAGGAGACGAACGGATGAAGCGCGTCCAGCTCTACGACACCACGCTGCGCGACGGGTGTCAGGGCGAGGAGATCGCACTCACCGTCGACGCGAAGCTCGCCGTCGCCGAGCGCCTCGACGCCTTCGGCGTGCACTACATCGAGGGGGGCTGGCCGGGGTCGAACCCGCGCGACGCGGCGTTCTTCGGCCCGGCGATGAAGCTGGGCCTGCGGCACGCGAAGGTCGTCGCGTTCGGCTCGACCCGCCGACCCGGCAACACGGCCGCGTCCGACGAGAACCTGAAGATGATCCTCGACGCCGGGACGCCGGCCGCGTGCATCGTCGGCAAGACGTGGGACCTGCACGTCCGCGAGGAGCTGCGGATCTCCCGCGAGGCGAACCTCGAGCTGATCCACGACTCGGTGGGCTATCTGAAGAAGCGGCTCGACGAGGTGATCCTCGACGCCGAGCACTTCTTCGACGGCTGGGCGGCGAACCCGGAGTTCACCCTCGAGTGCCTGAAGGTCGCGGCCGACGCGGGTGCCACGCTGATCTGCCTGTGCGATACGCGCGGCGGCAGCATGCCGGCGCACGTCGTAGCCGGCGTGGTCGCGGCGAAGGGGGCGGTCGGCATCCCGCTCGGCATCCACTGCCACAACGACTCGGAGCTTGCGGTCGCGAACTCGCTGGCGGCTGTCGAGGCCGGCTGCGTGCAGGTGCAGGGCACCATCAACGGCGTGGGCGAGCGCTGCGGCAACACGAATCTGGTCTCGGTCATCGCGAACCTGCAGCTCAAGATGGGCTACCACTGCGTGAAGCAGGACAAGCTGCGCGGGCTCACCGAGCTGTCGCACTTCGTCGACGAGCTCGCGAACCGCGAGCCGCTGAAGAGCCAGGCCTACGTCGGTCTCAGCGCATTCGCCCACAAGGCTGGCCTGCACGCGTCGGCGGTGCGCAAGCACGCGTCCACCTACGAGCACATCGATCCGACGCTGGTGGGCAACCACCAGCGCGTGCTCGTGTCCGACCAGGCGGGTCGCTCGAACCTGCTGCACAAGGCGAAGGAGCTCGGCATCGATCCGGAGCTGATCGAGCCCAAGGTCAAGTCGCTGCTCGCCGAGATCAAGAAGCTCGAGCACCAGGGCTTCCAGTTCGAGGGCGCCGACGCCTCGTTCGAGCTGCTGCTGCAGAAGGCGATCAACGGCGAGCGCGTGCGCAACTTCGAGCTCGTCGGCTTCCGCGTGATCGACGAGAAGCGCAACGAGACCGAGGTGCCCATCGCCGAGGCGACCATCATGGTGAAGGGCCCCGACGGCTCCATCGAGCACACCGCGGCGATCGGCAACGGGCCGGTGAACGCGCTCGACGTGGCGCTGCGCAAGGCGCTGGTACGCTTCTTCCCGTCGATCGAGCGCGTGCGTCTGGTGGACTACAAGGTCCGCGTTCTCGAGGGGGGCGAGGGCACGAGAGGCGTCGTGCGCGTGCTCATCGAGTCGCAGGACGACAAGTCGCACTGGACGACGGTCGGCGTGTCGCACAACGTGATCGAGGCCAGCTGGCAGGCGCTCGTCGACGCGATCGACTACAAGCTCTACAAGGACGGTCGGAAGCGCCGGCCGGCTCGGCCGCAGCCAGCGGTTTCGAGCGGCGTCGCCTGAGCGACGCCGGTACCCCGATGTCCTTCTGGGGCAGAGTCCGCGAGGATGTGCTGGTCGCCTTCGAGCGCGATCCGGCGGCCCGGTCGGTGACGGAGGTGTTCCTCTGCTACCCCGGCATCCACGCGCTGCTCATGCACCGGGTGGCGCACGGTCTGTGGCGGCGCGGCCTCCGCCTGACGGCACGCTTGATCTCGACCTGGTCGCGCTTCGTGACCGGTATCGAGATCCATCCTGGGGCCGAGTTCGGGCGCCGCTGCTTCATCGACCACGGCATGGGTGTCGTGGTCGGCGAGACCGCGCAGGTCGGCAACGACGTGCTGATCTACCAGGGCGTGAGCCTCGGCGGCACCAGCCTCACCAAGGGCAAGCGTCACCCCACCATCGAGGACTACTGCGTGCTCGGCCTCGGCGCGACGGTGCTCGGTCCGATCACGGTCGGCCGCCACAGCCGCGTCGGCGCGGGCTCGGTGGTCGTGCAGAGCGTCCCGCCGCACTCGACGGTCGTCGGCGTTCCGGGCCGTGTGGTGAACGAGAGTCCGCGACACTCGGCGACCGGCGCGCCGCTGCTCAGCCTCGAGCACGGCGAGCTGCCCGACCCCGTGGTGCGTACCCTCAACACGATGGCCGAGCAGATCCACCGCCTCGAGCAGCAGGTGGCGCAGCTTCGCGACCCGGCGGCGAGTGGCGACGGCTCCGCAGCGGCGACCGAGGACTCCGGCGCACCGCCCGCCGGGAAGTGACGCGGGGCCGATGAACCTCGACCACAACGCGGGTGGGCGGGTCCGCCCCGAGGTGATCGACGCGGTCACGGACTGGCTCCGGGAGGACGCGGCGAATCCGTCGAGCGTCCACGCCGCGGGCCGTCGCGCGCGCGAGGCGGTCGAGGCCGCGCGCGACGCGGTCGCAGCACTGGTCGAAGCACGCCCGGGGCAGGTCGTCTTCACGAGCGGCGGTACCGAGGCGAACAACCTCGCGATCCGGGGAGTGGTCGAGGCCGGCGCGCACGTGGTGTCGAGCACGATCGAGCACGCGTCGGTGCTGCGGCCCCTGGAGGCCGTGCGGGTACGCGGTTGCCAGGTGACGCTGCTCGAGCCCGCGCGCGACGGCTCGATCGCGCCGGCCCGGGTGGCGTCCGCGCTGCGCGACGAGACGCGTCTGGTGACGATCGGCTGGGCGAACGGCGAGATCGGTACGGTGCAGCCGATCGAGGAGATCGCCGCTGCGGTCCGCGAGCGCGCGTGCGGCGCCGTCCTGCACAGCGACGCGGTGCAGGCGGCCGGCGCGTGCGCGATCGATCTCGGCCGGGTGCCGCTCGACCTGGTGTCGCTGTCGGGACACAAGATCGGCGCGCTGCCCGGCATCGGCGCGCTGATCGTGCGCCGCGACGTCGCTGTGACGGCGCAGATGCTGGGCGGCCCGCACGAACGCGACCTGCGCGCCGGGACCGAGAACGTCCCGGGCATCGTGAGCTTCGGGGTGGCGGCCCGTCTCGCGCGCGTCGAGCGCGCGTCCTCGCAGGATCACCTGCGCCGGGTGCGCGCGCGCGTCCTCCATGTCCTCGAGGCGGCGGCACCGCTCGTCGTGCACGGCGCGCCCGAAGGGCTGCCGGGTACGCTCTCGGTCGCGTTCCCGGGGCTGCGCGCCGACGCGCTGGTGATCGCGCTCGACCTCGAAGGCGTCGCCGCGGCGACCGGACCGGCGTGCGCCGCCGGAGCGGCCGAGCCGTCGCACGTGCTGCGCGCGATCGGCTGCGCCGACGACGTCGTGCGCGCGACGCTCCGGCTGTCGTTCGGTGCGGACCTGTCCTTCGACGACGCCGAGCGGGCGGCGCGTGCGGTCGTGGCGTGCGTGGCGCGCGCGCGCGGTCGCCGTGGCGCAGGGGTCGGTCATGCGGCCTGACGACGTCGCGGCGCGCGTACGCGAGGCCGCAGGAGCCGCGGGAGAAGAGGCGCTCGTGCGCCCGGAGCACATAGCGCCGGGTGCGCGTGTGGTCGCAGCGATGTCGGGCGGCGTCGATAGCGCCGTCGCCGCAGCGCTGCTCCGTGGCGCAGGGCTCGAGGTGATCGGCGTGTCGATGCGGCTCGGTAGCGCGGGCGCGAGGGCGGACGGTCACACCGGCTGCTGCTCGCTCGACGACTTCGAGGACGCGCGACGGACGGCCTCGCGCATCGGCATCCCGCACTACGTGGTCGACCTGCGCGACGTGTTTCAGCGGAGCGTGATCGACACGTTCACCGCGACCTACCTCGCAGGCCGTACGCCGAACCCGTGTACGCTGTGCAACCGCGACGTGAAGTTCGACGCGCTCTGGCAGGTCGCGACGACGATGCACGCGGTCGCGATCGGCACGGGGCACTACGCACGGATCGGCGGCAGTGCGGCGAGCGGCTTCACGCTGCGTGCCGGGCGCGATCCCGGGAAGGACCAGAGCTACTTCCTCTTCACGCTCGGCCAGGCGGAGCTCGCGCGCACGCTGTTTCCGGTGGGGGGGCTCGCCAAGCCCGTCGTGCGCGCGATCGCCGCGGCGCTCGAATTGCCCGTCGCGGCCAAGCCGGAGAGCCAGGACATCTGCTTCGTCGCCGGACGGTCGTACGCGGATTTCGTGGCGGAGCAGGGCGGCGCGGCGGCCGCGCTGCCGGGGCGCCTCGTCGATCGCGCGGGTAACGTCCTCGGTACGCACGCGGGCGTCCACCGCTTCACCGTCGGCCAGCGCCGCGGCGTCGGCGGCGGCGCGAGCGAGCCGCGCTACGTGACGTCGATCGACGCCACCAGCGGCGACGTCACCGTCGGCCCGCGCTCCGACCTCGCGGTCGCCGGATTCGTGGCGCGCGACGTGCGCTGGACGGGGCGACCGCATCGCGGTGCGGCGCGCGTCCGGCTGCGGCACCGCCAGGCTCCGGTCGCGTGTGACGTCGAGCCGGGCGAGGACGGGGCGCGTGTGCGTTTCGCCGAGCCCACCGGCGGCGTGACCCCCGGCCAGGCTGCCGTGTGGTACGACGGCGACCGCGTCCTCGGCGGTGGCTGGATCGACGAGCGGCTCGTGGCCGGGGAGGGCGCGTGACCGACGACGAGCTGCAGGCCCTCGAGGCGCGGCTCGGGCACGCCTTCGCCGACCCGTCGCGGGTGCGACTCGCGCTGACCCACCGCTCGAGCGTGGCGAAGCAGGGCGAGCACAACGAGACGCTCGAGTTCCTGGGCGACTCCGTTCTGGGCCTGGCGATCAGCGAGCTGCTGCTGCGCGCGTGGCCGGAGGCGAGCGAAGGGCAGCTCTCGAAGCGCCGCGCAGCGCTGGTGAACGAGGCCTCGCTGGCCGCGAAGGCGGAGCGCATCGACCTCGGTCCGCTGATCCAGCTCGGCCGCGGCGAGGAGAAGACCGGCGGTCGCCAGAAGCGCTCGATCCTCGCCGATGCGTACGAGGCACTGCTCGGGGCGGTGTTCCTCGACGCGGGCTTTCTCGCCGCGCAGGCGGTGGTGGCGCGCGACTTCGCGGAGGACGTGGTCCAGCCGCCGGTCGCCGATACCGAGGCGAAGACGCAGCTGCAGGAGCTCACGCAGCGCCTGTTCCGTGCGCCGCCCGAGTACACACTGCTGCGCGCGACCGGTCCGGACCACGCGAAGGACTTCGAGACCAACGTCGCCGTCGCGGGTCGCGTGCTCGGCCAGGGCCGCGGCGGCAGCAAGAAGATCGCGGAGCAGGCGGCCGCACGGGAGGCGCTCGCGGCGCTCGAGGGCTTCGCCCCCGGCGACGCGCTGCCCGACGTCGGCACGCCAGCCGGAGACGACGCGTGATCGACGAGCAGGATCCGTGCAGCGAGCCGGGCAAGCCGCCGGAGCACCGCGCGGGCTTCGTGGCGCTGATCGGCCGGCCGAACGTCGGCAAGTCGACGCTGCTCAACCAGATCATGGGCCGCAAGCTCGCGATCGTGACGCCGAAGCCGCAGACGACGCGGCACCGCATCCTCGGTGTCGAGACGCGTCCGGCGGCGCAGTTCCTGTTCGTCGACACGCCAGGGCTGCACCAGCCGCACAACCTGATGGGCGAGCGGATGGTGAAGACCGCCCGCCAGAGCCTCGCCGACGCCGACGTGGCGCTCTGGGTCGTGGACGCCGCGGCGGGCTTGCTCGACGACGACCGCGGGCTCGCCGGCGAGCTCGCGAGCGCCCGCCAGCCGCTGGTCATCGCGCTCAACAAGCTCGACCGCGTGCCGCGCGCGCGTCTCCTCGAGCTCTCGCAGCAGCTCGGTGAGCTCCTGCCGACCAGGCACGTGGTTCCGGTGAGTGCGCTGACCGGCGACAACGTGGGCGAGCTGTTGACCACGGTCGAGAGCCACCTGCCGGTCTCGCCGGCGCTGTTCCCCGCGGATGTGCAGACCGACCTCCCCGAGCGCTTCTTTGCCGCCGAGATCGTGCGCGAGCAGCTGCTGCTCGCAACCCACGAGGAGGTCCCCTACCAGAGCGCGGTGCGCATCGAGAGCTTCGAGGAGCGACCCGGCAAGGACCTGGTCGTGATCGCCGCGACGATTCTCGTCGCGCGCACGTCGCAGCGCGCGATCGTGCTCGGCGAGAAAGGGGCCCGCATCAAGCACATCGGCCAGCAGGCGCGCCACGAGCTCGAGCGCTTCCTCGACGTTCGCGTGTACCTCGAGCTGCACGTGAAGGTCGACGACCGGTGGTTCACCAAGGCGCACACGCTGGGGGAGCTCGGGCTGTGAGCGCGCGCGGAGAGCGTGCCCCGGGCGCGCCCATCGTCGTCGCGATCGCGGGACGTCCCAACGCAGGGAAGTCGACGCTGTTCAACCGGCTGCTGCGCCGCCAGAAGGCGATCGTCTACGACACGCCGGGCGTCACGCGCGACGAGAACCGCGGCACGCTACGGCGCGACGGACGCGTCTTCGAGATCGTCGACACCGGCGGCATCGAGGAGCAGGCCGACGCCGGGCATCTGGCGGGCCGCGTGCACGCACGGAGCCTCGCGACCATCGCGCACGCCGACCAGATCGTCTACGTGCTCGACGGCCGCGCCGGGCTGTCACCCGCCGACGTCGCGGTCGCGCGCCGCATCCGACAGCTCGGCATTCCCGCGATCTTCGCCGTCAACAAGATCGACCGCGGCAACCAGGAGAGCCGGACGATCGACTTCCTCGAGCTCGGGGAGGCCGACCTGGTGCCGGTCTCTGCGGCGCACGGCCTCGGCGTCGACGAGCTGTGGCGCCGCATCGACGAGGCCTTTCCCCCGCGTCCCGACGCGGCGGACGCGGGCGAAGCGGAGGCCGACCCGGGCGCGGCCGGCGGCGACCAGGACGAGGACGGTGTCGCCGCCGACTCCCGAGCACCGGCGCGGATCGCGCTCGTCGGGCGACCCAACGTCGGCAAGTCGTCGCTGCTGAACCGGCTGGTCGGCTTCGAGCGCGCGCTCGTCGATGCGACGCCGGGAACGACGCGCGACGCGGTGGACGTCCGCATCGAGCACGCGGGTCGCGAGTACGTCGTGGTGGACACCGCGGGGCTGCGCCGGCCGAGCCGCATCGACGAGCCGATCGAGTCGTACGCGGCCGGCGCGTCGCTGCGTGCGCTGATGCGCACCGAGGTCGCGATCCTGGTGCTCGACGCGAAGGTCGGCGTGACCGACCAGGACATGCGTCTCGCGGACCTCGCGTGGCGCAAGGGCCGCGGCCTGGTCGTCGCCGTGAACAAGGCGGATCTCGCACCGGAGCTCGCCGCCGAGCAGTGCCACGACACGATCGCCAGGCGCCTGCCGCAGTGGCCGCCGCTGCCGGTGCTGCGCATCAGCGCGCAGGAGGGCACCGGGATCCGGAACCTCTTCGCCGCCGTCGACACCGTGGTGGCGTCGTTCCGGCGTCGCGTTCCGACGGCGCGGCTCAACGACGTCGTGCGCGCGGCGATCGAAGTGCAGGCGCCGCCGACCGAGCACGGGCGCGTCGTCAAGCTGTACTATGCGACGCAGGCGAGCGCGTCGCCGCCGCACGTCGTGCTGTTCGGCAGCCAGCGCGAGAAGTTGCCGCAGTCGTGGATCCGCTTCCTCACGCACCGGCTGCGCGACGAGTTCGCGCTGGTCGGCGTGCCGCTCAAGGTGAGCGCGCGGCAGCGCGAAGGGCGTCGCGAGGAGCCGGCACCGGGGGCGACGGCGCCGGCGCGCCCGGGCGCGAAGCCGCGTACCGGAAGGGCGGCGAAGCCGAAGGCGCGGATTCCCGTGCCCAGGAAGCCGAAGCCCGGCAGCACGCCCGCCCCGCACCGCAAGCGGGTGGCGGCGAAGAAGAAGCCGGCGCCGCCGCGCGCGAGGAAGCCGCGCCGCTGACGGTTGCGCGAGCGGTGGCGCGTGGCGTCAGCTAAGAGCCGCGGATGCGCGACGAGGATCTCGACCAGGAGCTGCAGGATCTGGAGCTGGAGGGCACGATGTCGACCGGTCTGCTCGACCGGAACGAGAGCGTGCTGGTCGTCATCGACGTACAGGAGCGGTACATCCCGCACCTGTACGAAGGGGCACGCGTGGTCGAGGCGACCCGCCGGTTGATCGAGGGGGCGAAGCTCGTCGGCGTGCCGGTGCTGGTCACCGAGCAGTACCCCGAGGGGCTCGGCCACACGACGCCGGCTCTGCGCGAGATCCTGCCCGCCGCGACGAAGCCGATCGCCAAGCGCACCATGTCGTGCGTCGGCGAGCCGGATTTCGTCGAGGCGCTGCGCGCGACCGAGCGCGCGCAGGTGGTGATCGCGGGCATCGAGGCGCAGGCCTGCGTGAACCAGACGGTGCACGACCTGCTCTCCGCCGACTGCGAGACACACATCGTGATCGACGCGATGTCGTCGCGCTTCCGCCGCGACTACGACGTCGCCGTCGAGCGCCAGATCCGGGCCGGCGCGATCCCGACGACCGTGGAGGCCGTGCTGCTCGAGTGGGTGCGCACGGCCGATGCGCCGGAGTTCCAGAAGATCCGCGCCCTCATCCGCGACCCGCTGCCGGCCTGACGTGCCCCTCCGGCGATCGCCGGAAGTGATGTCGTTCCGTTGACGCGGAGCTTGCCGGTGCTTCCGCCGCGTCGGTTCGGGCTGGTCCACGTGCACTACGCGTTGCGAGGGGGTTGCCGAGCGCCGCGGGCGCGCGCCACGTGCGTGCGCACCGCCTCGAGCCACGCGGCGCGTCCGGACTTCTGCGGGCTGTGGCCCGCGCCGGGGATGCGCACCAGCGTCGAGCCCGCGATGCCACGGGCGAGCTCCTCCGCGGCCGCAAGGAAGGGGACGTCGTGCTGCCCGACGACGATGGTGGTCGGGCAGCGGATCTCGCCGAGGCGACCGGCGACGGGAGCGTGCTCCGAGAGCAGCGTCGCGAGGTGCAGGAAGGCCGTGGGGTCGAGCGCCTCGAGCTTGGCACGCAGGCGTCCCCGGAAGCGCGCCTCGCCCTCGAGGCGCGCGATGTCGAGGTCCTCGCCGGCGAGCGCCATGGCGTCCACGCTGCCGATGAGGCGCTGCATCCCCGAGCTGCGGACGGCGTCGACCATGCGCGCCAGCGCCTGCGAGAGGAGGGGCACGGGGCCCGCGCTGGTATCCATCAGGATCAGCGAGGCGACGCGCTCCGGGTGGGCGAGCGCGAAGCGCAGGACCAGCATGCCGCCGAGCGAGTGACCGAGGAGATCCGCGCGCTCGATGCCTGCTGCGTCGAAGAAGCCAAGCAGATCGGTCCCGAGCTGCGCGAAGTCGTATCCGTTGCCGGGGTTCGACAAGCCGCCGTGGCCACGCTGGTCGACCAGGACCAGACGCCCGAGGTCGGCGAGGCCGGCGGTGACGTCGGCAAAGTCGTCGCGGCTGCCGGTGAACCCGTGCACGAGGACCAGCGGGCGCGGCCCGCTGCCGTGCTGCTCCCACTCGAGCGTGACGCCCGGCAGCTCGGCGCGGTGAACGGCAGCGGGGGAGGCGGTCGCCATGGCGTGCTCCTACCCGATTCCCGCACGCGCGTCAGGCGCCGGGCGGCGGCCCGCGCGGACGCCCGGGCGAGCGCTCCGGGTCGCGTCAAGTAGGTCGTCCGGGGCCGGCCCGGCGGCGTGCTGCGGCGGCGAGAGCCACGTCGGGGCTGGCCGGGCCCCCGCACGGTCCGCTATGAAGGACGGACGGCGCCGCCGCCGCGGGCCGTCGGCAAAGCCGAGCGACCCATCCGCCCGAGACACACCCGGAGAATCCCATGCAGAGCCGCTGGTCCGACGACGACGCACGCGCCTTCCGCGAGCGCTATGCCGCTGCCGGCGAGGACCTCGCCCTGCGCGTGTACACCTCGCGCCTGATCGGGAAGGACCCGGACCTGGTCATGCACGGCGGCGGGAACACGTCGGTGAAGACGCGCGTCCGCAGCGTGCTGGGCGACGACGTCGACGCGATCTGCGTCAAGGGCAGCGGCTGGGACCTCGACTCGATCGAGCCCGCCGGCCTGCCCGCGATGCGCCTCGAGCCGCTGCGCGCTCTACGCCGCCTCGACGGGCTCTCCGACGAGGAGATGGTCAACCAGCAGCGAACCAACCTCTTCGACTCGACCGCGCCGAATCCGTCGGTGGAGACGCTGCTGCACGCGTTCCTGCCGCACAAGTTCATCGACCACACGCACGCCGACGCGATCCTCGCGCTGACCAACCAGCCCGACGGGGAGAAGATCGTGCGCGCGGCGCTCGGCGATCGGGTCGCGTTCGTGCCGTACGTGATGCCCGGCTTCGCGCTGGCCAAGCTCGCCGCCGAGGTCTTCGAGCGCGACCCGAGTGTCGAGGCGATGGTCCTCCTCAAGCACGGCTTCTTCACCTTCGCCGACGACGCGCGCACGAGCTACGAGCGCACGGTCGCGTACGTCGACCGTGCCGAGAAGTACCTCGCGGAGCGCGCGAAGAGCGGTGTCGCGGGTGCTGCGGCGAAGATCGGCGCCGCGGACGTGGAGCAGGCGAAGGCGCGCGCCGCCGCGATCGCGCCGATCCTGCGCGGCCGCCTCGCGACGGAGAGCGGCAACCCGGACATCCCGTGGAAGCGCATGATCCTCGAGCACCGCGTGAGCCCGGAGATCCTGGCCCTGCTCGCCGAGCCGGCCTGCGGCACGCTTGCGGGGCGCGGTCCGCTGACGCCCGACCACGTGATCCGCACGAAGGCGCACGCACTCTTCCTGCCGGGTCTGGCACTCGACGAACCGGAGAAGCTCGCGCTGCAGGTCGACGGCGAGATCCGCGACTACCGCGGCCGCTACGACGCGTACTTCGCGGCGCAGGTCGCAGCGAAGAACGTGCAGCGCACGAAGCTCGACCCCGATCCGCGCGTCCTGCTGATCCCCGGCGTCGGCCTCTTCGGTATGGGCAAGAGCCGCAAGGATGCCGCGATCGCCGCCGACATCGCCGAGCACACGCTGCGCGTGAAGTCGCAGGGCGAGGCTCTCGGCCGCTACGAGCCGCTGCCCGAGTCGGACCTGTTCGACATGGAGTACTGGAGCCTCGAGCAGGCGAAGCTGGGGAAGGACGCGGAGAAGCCGCTCTCGCGTCAGATCGCACTGGTCACCGGCGCCGCCGGCGCGATCGGCGTCGGCATCTGCCTCGAGCTCGTGAAGGCCGGTGCGCACGTGGTGCTCGCCGACGTCGACGCGGCCGGTCTCGAGCGCGCGCGCGAGCGCGTCGCGAAGGCCGGGGGGGCGAGCTGCTGCACGGCCGTGCGCATGGACGTGACGGATGAGGAGTCGGTGCGCGACGCCTTCGCGCACGCCTGCCGCACCTTCGGCGGCGTCGACGTCGTCGTGCCGAACGCCGGCATCGCGCACGTCGCAGCGCTCGCCGCGACCGCGCAGAAGGACTGGCAGCGCGTCATCGACGTGAATCTCGGGGGCTACTTCCTGACCATGCGCGAGGGCGCGCGCGTGCTCAGGATGCAGGGTCTCGGCGGCAACATCGTGGTGAACGCGTCGAAGAACGTCTTCGGCCCGGGTGCCGACTTCGGTGCCTACAGCGCGTCGAAGGCGGCGGGACACCAGCTCGGCAAGGTCGCGGCGATCGAGCTCGCGCCGTTCGGCATCCGCGTCAACATGATCAACGCCGACGCGGTGTTCGCGGAGGGCGAGACGCAGTCCGGGCTGTGGCAGGAGATCGGCGCCGACCGCGCGAAGTCGAAGGGCATCGCGCCCGAGGCGCTCGAGGAGCACTACCGCGAGCGCAACCTGCTGCGCGCGAGGATCAGCGGCGCGCACGTCGGCAAGGCCGTCGTGTTCTTCGCAGCGAACGTGACGCCGACAACGGGGGCGACGCTGCCGGTCGACGGCGGGGTGGCGGCGGCCTTCCCGCGTTGAGCTCCGACCGCGGCCGGCCCGCGGATCGGGTCCGGCGGCTTGCCGCGGCCGCGGCCCGGCGCGCAAAGCAGCGGGCAAAGCGGGTGCGCAAAGCGGGTTGCACCACCGACCGTCGCGCGGCAAGATTCGCTGCGGCATCCGCCCCGCCCAGGACTCGCAGGGCCGCCGATCTTGCCGATTTGCACGATCGGCGCCGTGAGAATCTCCTGCGCCTCCGTGGGATTGGACGGCATGCCACTTGCGGATGGGGTGGTCCGAGCAGCGCCTCCTCCGGTGTTCCACTCCTGACTGCCCGTGACCGCTGCGAGAACCACCGTCGAGGAGCCACTCCCGTTGAAGCACGCAACGCCCCCAACCGGACGCCTGATCGCGCTCGTCGCGCTGGCGGGTCTGGCCTGCGCGACGAGCGCGGCGGCTCAGGCGCCGACGCCTACGCCGAATCCGATCGCGGTGTGCGCGAACAAGCTCACCAAGCAGGGCGGCGGGCTGCGTGACTACACCGACCAGGCGTTGCAGGAGTTCACCGACTGCGCGCTGACGCGGCTTGATGGCGGTTCATGCACGCCGGCCCTCGACAACGAGGACGAGGACTTCGTCGGTGTGGCGGCCGAGTGCGACGCCGACGCGCTCGACGCGCTCTGTCCGCTCGGTGCCGACACCTTGCCGGAGGTGACCGAGGTCCTCGTGGGCGCCACCGCGACGTCGCTCAAGAGCCAGCTCGGTGCGCTGATCGACGACATCTTCTTCGCCGAGAACGACGGCTGCAGCCGCCCGGCACTGCCGGTCAATCAGGCGGCGTCCGACTGTGCCGACAAGATCGTGAGCGCAATCTCCGGCCAGGACATGGTCGGACGCCTCGAGGAGTGCTTCTACAGCTGCGAGCTGCCGCGCCTCAGCCAGGGCGGCCTCGAGCTCTGCACCGACGACCTGACGGGAGATCCGATCAAGGAAAGCGTCACGCAGTGTGTCGCCATGCGGCTCGAGTCGCTCGACCTGCTGGAGTCGCGCTGCACGCCGGCGGCGATTCAGGCGCTCGGCTGTCCGCTGGGTGCCCAGTCCCTGACCGGGCTGCAGCAGGCGATCGAGGATCGCGTGCTGGAGTTCGTGCAGCAGACCAACCTCGGCATCTTCCACTCGCCGTGCCAGGGCAACCTGCCGGGCGGACCGCCGCCGCCGGTCCCCGCCGATGTCACGCTGATGCCCAGCGGTACGAGGAAGCAACTGTCCTGCGGACAGACGATCGACGCCGCGTTCATGGGCTCCGACACGTCCGTGAACTTCGACAGCGACCTCGACTGCAGCGGCTCCACGACCGCGACCGACGGCATCGTGGTCGCGAAGTCGGTGGTCACGCTCAGCGGTCGCCTGAAGCAGTTCTCGATCCGCGGTCCGCAGCGGAGCAGCCTGCGCACCGGCGTCGGCATCCGGCTGGCCCCCGGCGCGACAAGGGTGCAGATCCGCAACTTCAAGGCGATCGAGAACTTCGGCGTCGGCATCGAGGACGCGGTCGAGGCCAACAACAGGAAGGTCGTGATCGTCAAGAGCACGGTACGCAGGAACGTCCAGGCGGGGATCCGCCTGCGCTCCGTGCGGGGCAAGCTCGACGAGATCACGGCGGACAAGAACGGTATCGGCTTCGACCTGTCGGGCGACGGGACCAAGCTCAAGAATTCGTTCGCCAAGGGCTCGCTCTACGAGCGAAAGGTCGGCATCCGGCTGTCGGGTGTCGACAGGAACGGCAACGGCGACGTGGTGCTGGTGTCCGGGCGCAACACCGTCGAGCTGAACCAGGGCGTCGGCATCCACGTGGTCGAAGGCGCACACGTCATCTTCGACAACGACATCCGTTCGAACGGAGGAGCCGCGATCCTGGTCGATCCGCTGGTGGTCGGCAACACGATCGACACCAACCGGATCAAGCTCAACGGGGAGGGGATCGTCGTCCACGGCGACGGCACCAAGATCGACACGAACGGCGTCGAGTCGACCCTCGGCCACGGCTTCGTCGTCGGTGGGCTCGGCAACTCGCTGCTGAACAACAGCTCCGGCAAGAAGACGGACCGCGGCAACGGCGGGCACGGCTACGTCATCGCCGGCCAGAGCGTGTCGCTCGAGGACAATGCCGCGGAGGCAAACCTCGGCTCGGGCTTCCTCGTCACCGGCACGACGACGCTCTTCAAGGGCAACGCCGCCGATGTCAACTACCAGCACGGCTTCGACATCCAGTCCGCGGGTCACGTGTTCGACAGCTGCTCCGCCGAGGGCAACAACGTCGAGGATCCGCGGGCGCCGGCCGAGCCCTTCCACGAGTGGGTGCTCGTCGCGGGCAACTCGGCGTCGGGTAACAACAACAGCGCCGGCGGCGACACGATCGGCATCCCCGGCGAGGGCGGCTTCTGCTACAACGACGACGACTGCCCGCGCCAGGGCGACGACTGACCGGGCCGCGCTCGATCCTGCCGCTCCAACAGAACACCGGCCCGCCGCCATGTCCGACGCCATTCGTTCCACCCGACCCGTGCCCCGCCTCGTGCCCACGCTCCTCGCGCTCGCATTCCTGCTGAACGGTTGCGCCGCGATCTTCGCAGGCGACCACGTCTCCGACGACGAGCGCGCGACGATCAACGAGGAGACGGCGCCGTACCTGCAGAAGGGCAGCGGCGCGATCTCCGGCATCGTTCGACTCGAGACCGACTACGGCGCGTTCGTCGCCGGACGGAACACCGAGGTCGTGCTCACGCCGGCGACCACGATCGCGATGGAGCGTTTCGAGGAGGAGATCGTCGAGGACAACGAGATGCCGGACGACCGGAAGGCCGAGCTGGTGCTGTTCGCGCGCACCGACGCGGCGGGACGCTTCCGCTTCGAGAAGCTGCCGCCCGGGCAGTATCTGCTGGCGAGCCCCGTCCGCTGGTCACCGACCGGACGCGGCGAGGACGCGCACTTCGACGTGCCCTACGCGCGCGTGACCCTTGCCGACGGCGAGCATGCGGACGTCGTCGTGACGCGCGCGGTCGTGCCGGACTGACGTCCGCCGCCGGCTTCGCCGGCCACGAAGGATGGAACCGGCAAGGCGTTCCATCTGACGTCCGCCGCCGGTCTAGCGCGCTACCGGCGGCTCGCCGCTGACACGGCGGACCGCGATGTCGCGCACCTTGCGGCGCACGCCGAAGCGCGACTCGATCGTCACGTACGGTCCCTCCACCTCGACCACGGTGAACGGTCCGGGCTCGGCCATGATCACCACGAGGTCGCCGATGCCGATGTCGTCGTCCGCCACCCGAGCTGCGGGTCCCTGCGCCGATCCGTTGGTCGCTGCCACGCCGTGGTACTTAGGACACCCGGGCGCGGGAAGCAAAGCGGTGGCGCACCGTAAGCGCGGCTCGAACGCGCGTTCCGCGTATGCTTCATGCAGCGCGCCTCCCGTCGCGACCGCCAGTCGGCGATGGGGCCGAGACGGAGAACGGGCCGAGTGAGCCGAGCCGAAAGGGCACCCCGGGCGCTCCACGTCGAGCGTCACCTGCCGCACCCGCCGGCGCGCGTCTGGCGAGCGCTCACCAAGTCGTGGCTGGTCGAGCAGTGGCTGATGTCGAACGACATGGTGCCAGAGGTCGGCCGGCGCTTCGCGTTCCGGGCGCAAGGCGGGCTCACACGCTGCGAGGTGCTGGCCGTCGAGGAGCCGTGCCGGCTGGCCTGGCGCTGGGGAGACGGCAGGGCGGACGGCGGTGCGCTCCGCACGGTCGTCACCTGGACGCTCGAGGCCAGCGGCGAGGGCACGCTGCTGCGTCTCGAGCACGCCGGCTTCCGCGCCCGGGACGAGCGCGCGTGCGAGGCGATGCGGGCGGGATGGCCGCGCGTACTCGACCGCCTCGCCGAGGTCGTCGCCGAGGGGCGCTGACGCTCGGCAGCCTTGCCGCGCGCGGCTCCGGGCCGCGCGCTCGGAGGTGGTCAGGGATCGCGTCGGCCGCGGAAAAGAAAGACCCCGACCGCGCCGATCACGATGCCGATCACAAACGTGCTGGCGACGACGCTCATGAATCGTCCCCCGTGGATCTTCTGCGAGTGACGCGTGCGGCGCGCCGGCCGGCCCCCCTCCCGACGACGGACGGTGCGCATGAGGCGCCCATTTCGGTCGCGGGTCAACCCCGATTCGGTGAAGGGCTGACGCTTCATGGTGGCGCGCCCCGATCCGCGGCGCGTGACGCGCAGCGTTGCGCCGCGCGCGTTGCCAGGCGCGGGCGATTTCGGGCACATGGACGGATGACGAGGCAATGCTCCGCCCTCGACGAGCTGTCCCGCGCACAGCTGCTGCGTGTAGCGCTCGAGACGACGCACGTCGGTCACCTGCTCGACCGCGCGCTCATGCCGCAGCTCTTCTTCGCGACCGAGAGCTTCGACGCGGTGGACGGGGTGGCGATCGACGAGTGGATGGGCGCGAGCCCGGTCTACACCGGACGCATGCGGCGCCTGATGAGGATCGAGGGCGACTCCGTGCCCGCGATCGTGAAGGCCCTGCAGCTCGATTGCGGCTTTCCGCACCAGTACATGGACGTCGGCTGGACGATGATCGACGACGCGTCCTGCGAGTTCTTCCTGCGGAGCTGCGGCGCGCTGCTCGATGTGGAGCCGTACGGCGAAGAGCGCGTTCGCGGCATGTGCCACACGATCGAGGATCCGACCTTCGACGCGACCGCCTACGCGACCAACCCGCGCGCCCGCATCCGCCCGCTGCACCGCCCGCCGCGCGTGCCGGCGGATCGCCTGCCGCACTGCCACTGGACGATCCGCATCGACCCCGCGAACGATCCCGTCGGCCCCGCGAAGAACACGCTCGCGGTGGCGGCGCTCCCGCTCGCGAAGATCGTGAACGAGCGCGCACCCGAGCGCGACGAAGGCTGGACCGACTACGCGCGCGACGTCGATCCGGGCTTCAAGCTCGGGATGCTGTCGAGCGCCACGCTCGCCGCGGTGGCGCGCGAGTTCCAGCTCCAGGAGCACCTGCTGTCGGCGTCGGCGGAGATGGCCCTGGTCGAGCGCGTGGGGCGCGAGAAGGCGCGCGCGGTCCTGCTGCAGCAGTGGGGCGCGGTGGGCTGGCGCGCGAGCGAGCGCCTCGCGGCGGCGCTCGGCATCGCGAACGGCGGCGCCGACGCGGTGGCGCAGGCGCTCCGCCTGCACGCGACCCTGCCGCCGGGCTTCACGCGCGACGTGCGTGTCGGCGGCGAGACGGTCACGCTGCGTCTCGAGCCGCAGAGCGCGGAGCTGCTCGATCCGGAGCACCCGGGCTGGCTCGGCCTCGCCGCGCGCGGCGAGGGGCGGGGCATCGAGACCGCCGCACAGGGGGTCGATCCGCGGGCGCGCCTCGAGTCGATCGCGCTGCGCGCCGGCGGCATCGACGCGGAGCTGAGCGTCCGGGCGAGCGCCGAGCCGGCGCAGATGCCGAAGGCCGCGACCTTCATGAGCGCCAGTACGGCGACGACGTTCGTGTTCGACACCAGCGCCGCGCGGCTCGGCAGCTGAATGTCGCCCGCAGCGGCGGCCGGTGCTCGGCGTGCGCCGAACCGACGTCGTTCGCTTGAGAAGAGGGCTGCGGGGCTGGTAAGCCGCCTCGCGACACCATGGCGAACACCATCAAGGACCGCACCGCGATCGTCGGGATCGCACAGACCCGCTTCGGCAAGGGGATCGAGGACAGCGAGCTGTCGCTCGCCTGCCAGGCGATCTCGATGGCGCTCGACGATGCCGGCATCGCGCCGAAGGACGTCGACGGCCTCGTCGCCTTCTCGATGGAGGACGGACGCGAGGTCGAGGTCGCGCGCAATCTGGGCCTCGGCGGCATCACCTTCTTCGGGCAGGTCGGCTACGGCGGCGGCGCCGGCTGCGGCACGACGGGACACGCGGCGCTCGCGGTGGCGAGCGGCCAGTGCGAGGTCGCGGTCGCCTGGCGCGCGCGCAAGCGCGCCGACAAGGGCAGCCGCCCGTGGGCGCAGACCAGCAGCCGGATCGACAACCCGTGGCAGTGGAGCCGGCCGTGGGGGCTGCTCCGGCCGGTGGACGAGATCGCGGTGCTGACGCGGCGCTACATGCACGAGTACGGCGCCACGCGCGACCACCTCGCGAACGTCGCGATCGCGTTCCGCAAGCACGCCAACCGCAACCCGCACGCGACGATGAAGGACAAGACGCTCACGCGCGAGCAGTACATGAGCGCGCGCTGGGTGTCGGAGCCGCTCTGCCTGTTCGACAACTGCCTCGAGACCGACGGCGCGCTCGCGGTGGTGATCGTGTCGGCCGAGCGCGCGAAGGACCTGCGCCACCCGCCGGCCTACATCCACTCCTACGCGCAGGGCATCCCGCCGCAGCACCAGGTCATGACCAACTTCTTCTGCGAGGACCCGCTCGCGGGACCGTCGCACACCGCGGCGAAGCGTCTGTGGGCGAACAGCGACATCAAGCCCGGGGACATCGACGTGGCGCAGATCTACGATGCCTTCAGCCCTCTGATCCCGCTTTCGCTCGAGGGGTACGGCTTCTGCAAGCGCGGCGAGGGCGCGTCGTTCACCGACGACGGCGCGCTCGAGTGGCCGAACGGAAAGCTGCCGACCAACACCGCGGGCGGCGGCATGTCGGAGGCGTACGTGCACGGGTTCAATCTCGTCGTCGAGGGCGTGCGCCAGATGCGCGGCACCTCGACGAGCCAGGTGGAGGGAGCGGAGAGCTGCCTCGTCACGAGCGGCGAGGGCGTTCCGACGAGCGCGCTCGTGCTCCGGAGGTGAGCGTGACGGCCACCGGATTCATCCTGCCCGGCCTCGAGGACCCCGCGGCGCGGCCGTTCTGGGACGGCACGTCGCGTGGCGAGCTGCTGATCCAGGCCTGCGGATCGTGCGGTGCCACGCGCATGCCGCCGCGTCCGATGTGTCCCGCGTGCCGCTCGATCGACGTCGCGTGGAAGAAGGTCTCGGGGCGGGGTCGCGTGTGGTCGTTCGTCGTGCCGCACCCGCCGCTGCTGCCGGCCTACGCCGAGGTCGCGCCCTACAACGTGATCGTCGTCGAGCTCGAGGACGACCCGTCGATCCGCCTGGTGGGCAACCTCGTCGCTTCGGCGGACGGCGGGATCAACGAGGTCGATCCGGCGACCATCCGCATCGGCGAGCCGGTGCGCGTGGTGTTCGCGCAGATCGAGGACGTCGCGCTGCCGCGCTGGGTGCGCGCGTAGCGCGACGCCGACCGATCGCGGGCCCCACGCTACTCGTAGCGCAGGCCGGCCACGCAGCCGCCGGCGATGGCGTCGCCGTTCTCGTCGCTCGCGTCGAGCGCGCAGGCGAAGTCCGACACCAGCGGCGCGTCCGGCCCGACGCAGTCGAACTCTGCGTCGGCGAACGGACCCGCGACGATCGACGGCGAGCCGAGGACGAGCCCGATCTGGAGCCGATCGTCGGTGCCGTCGGCGTCGCTGTCGTTGTCGCCGCCGCTGAAGATGCCGCTCTGTCCCGTGAGGTTGGTCAGACGCTCGAGCACCGAGCTCGACGAGCCGAAGCCGGGCATCGAGACGAGGTCGGTCGGGTAGTCGAGAATTGCCGTGACGCCGGCTCCTTGCGCGAGCGGATCGTCGTAGCTGACGTTCACGGTCACGATCGCCCTGGCGCACACGGGCTCGGCGACAGCGCGTACGTGGCCGGTCGCGCTCTTCGCGACGGGGGCGACCGCGCCGGTCATGTTGAGCACCTGGAACGCCTCGCTGGTCGCGATGCGGTTCGTCGTGGAGCTCCAGAAGCCGCTGGTCGAGCCGGCCGCCGGGATCGGCGTGCAGCTGCATGTTGCGACCGTGCAGCCCGGCTGGCACTTCCTCAGGAACTGCTTCGCGAACGCCGGCTGCTTGCGCTCGTAGTCGACGATCGACTGCAGCTCCTTGACGTTCGGCAGTCGCCAGGTGCAGACGTTCGCGAAGCAGGGCGGCGTGTTCAGCGTCGCGATCTTCGCCAGCGCCTGGTCCCAGGTGTAGAGCGTGTTGCGCTCGTGCACGCCGCCGTCGCGGGAGAGCTTCTCCCAGACGAGGCGCGTGTTGGCGTCGGTGATGGTGCCGTTGCCGCCGTCGATGAGCCGCATCTTCAGGCCGGCGCTCGCGGCCGCGTCCTGACCTGTGCCGTTGCAGTTGACGCGCGCCCCGGCGGTGTTCCAGCAGCCCTTCTGGCCGCTGCGCGGCAGGAGCGACTCGCCGTGGCTCGCGGCGGCGGGGGTGAAGATCAGGGTGGCGATCAGCAGCAGCGCGCGTTTCGTCATGGGCGCCGTCTACACGAGGATCGTTGCCGCCCGGCGATGACGGCATTGCACGCGCGTGACACGTCACGCGCGGGCGAGCGGGGGCCGCCGTCGCGACGACGAGCGGGCTCGCCCGTTCAGGCGGCGCGGCGCATCCGTGCGATGCTCGCGTCGGAGAGCATGCGCTCGCCGGCGATCCACACGCGGCGCGTCTCGTCGCACGAGGTGCAAGCCGGGGCCCAGTCCTCCTCGGGGCACACGGGGCACGTCGCCTCGCGGTAGCCGAGTTGCTGCGCGATGTTTCGAAGGTCGGAGAGGAACATGCCGCGCACTCTAGCCGGCCGACGTGGCCGGAATGCGTGCGCGGCGGTGAAGAATTCGTGACGCGCGTACACGAGGTCCGGTCGGCGCGCATCGGGCCCCCGCCGCGAAGTACGCGAGCTGCGCTGTTCGCCGGCATGCTCGGGCCCCGGCGCGCACGGCCGCGTCTTCGCGTGCGAGTCGCGGCAGTCGATTTCACGAAACGGTAGCGGTCCCGTCATCGCGGGTAGGTCGCCGCGGGGCATTTCGCGCGCCACGAGATCGCATGATCCGGAGAGCGCGGCGCCGCAGAGGAGGGCGAGGAGCCCCGTGAACGGGCCCTCCGGCTCCGAAGGGTCGGCGCTGCGGCTGGTCGTCGGCTTCGCGCAGATGTTCGGGGCGATGCTCGGCCTGCTGCTGCTCGTGACGACGGGGCTCTCGCCGGCCGCGATCGGCGTCACGCTCGGCACGACGGCGCTGACGATCGCGAGCCGCATCGCGTTCCGGCGCCGCGCGCAGTGAACCTGGCCGCGACTCCGTCGCCCGCGTGCGTGCGCCGCACGGCACGTGGATGGCGTGCCGTGCGGCGCCGAGGCCACGACCTGGGGAGGGTCGCAGCGCGAGAGAGCTGAGCCGCGCTGCCCTGGCAGGTACGCGCGGTCACGTCCTCTATGCCGGACCGAGGAAACGGGACCGTGGCGAGCGCGTGAAGCGGCGGTGAACTCGACCGCGCGCGCCGCGCGCGTTGGAGAGGGCATCGCTCCGACCGGGTCGGATCCCGGCTCGCGCCCCGGCGTGAAGAGGTTCTCGATGGTGCGGAAGAGCGCCTGGAACTCCAGCAGTACCCTCGTGCCGCGGCGGGCTCGACGACTGGCTGCGAGCGACGTAGCGAGCACGATGCCGGCTCGTCGCCCGTGCGCGACACGTCGCCGTGCGGCTTGACGGTGGCGTGCGCGCGGCGCGTAGGCGAGCGGTCGCCCGTCGCGAACGGCCTCGTGGTCGACGCCGGACGTGGCGTCAGGCCGCGGACGCGCGCGGCGGACGGGGCAGGGCAGCCCGCCCCCGGGCACGCGAGAGCAGGCGCGCGCGTACCGCCTCCGGATCGAGACCGAGGATCTCGCACACCTCGAGAAACGAGCACAGCGCCGCGGACTCGACCTCGCCGCGCACCCAGGCGACGGTCTCCTCGCGCGTGTCGCGGCTGACCAGCGCCGCCGGATGCAGGCAGAAGCAGGCGTCCTCGAGGATCGCCGCGAGGAGGCGGATCGCGGGCGTCCGCGGCAGCGCGCGCGGCGGATGCGCGAGCGGCAGGGGATCGCCCGCAAGGTCCGGACGTACTTCCATGTTGGTCCTCCGATCTGGGCTGCGGCGGGGCGGACGGAGGTTCGATACCCGGCCGACGTTGCGTGCCGGCGACGAGCGCGTGAAAGCGGCGCGGTGCGGCGTGCCGTGGCGCGTGCGACGTCCGGTGCGGTCCGCCGTCGCGCTCCTGGCGGGCGCCGTCACGCGATCGTCACGGAGTCCGCTGCGACCCGCAAAGGAGCGCGGCTAGACGTCGCGCGTGCATCGTCGTGCCGCAGCAAGGAACCTTCCCCGCCGCATCGGCGTCGTGACTCTCGGGGCGCTCGTCCTCGTGGCCGTGCTCGTCGCGGCGCTCGTCGTGCTCACCGACCGGTCCGCGAGCGCCGCGGACGGTGGCGCCTGCGAGACCGTCGTCGTGAGCGTGGACTGGGATCGGAGCCGGGCCGAGACGGTCACCGGCGTGGTGGTACGGGTCCGCTTCCCGCGCGGGCTCGCGCTGCCGGTGAACGCCGCGACCGGATCGGCGCAGGAGCGCGTCGAGGTCCTGTCCGGAACGGACGGCGGGCTGTTCGACGCCATCGCGCGCGACGGCGACGGCGACGGCGTGGCGGACGTGATCAACGTCGGGCTGATCCGGAAGGGCAGCGCGCCCGGTCCGTTCGCGAAGATCCGGTTCGACTGCGCGGCGGGAGCGGCGCCGCGCAAGGCGTCCGACTTCTCGTGCACGTCGGACGTGGCCGACGAGACCGGCTCGGTGCCGTCGTCGTGCCGCGTGACGATCGCCGGCCACTGAGACGATTTCCCTGATCCCGGGCGAACTTGACCCGGAACTGCGCTCGAACGGTCACCTGCGCGTAACACTGGCCTGCTAGCCTTGACCCTCGTGGAGGGATCATGACGCAGGCCGTTCGCTCGCTGGAGTCGGCACGTCCGACGCGCCGAACCCGTGGCCGCTCCGCGGCGGCACGCCCGGAGGCCGCCGTTCCCGAGGCGCGGCTGCTGCGTGACGCCATCGACGAGATCGAGGCCGTCTGCCGGGACGCGGCGCGCCTCGAGCGCCGCTTCGCGCGCGAGCTCGCGGAAGTCCACCCGACGTTCCGCGACAGCGCGCGCAACCTCGTGCACTACGTCGCGCTGCGCGATCGCGACGTTCGTGTCCTGCAGGAGCGGCTCGCGTCGCTGGGCCTCTCGTCGCTCGGCCGCACCGAGGCGCACGTGATGGCCGGTCTCGACGCCGTGCTGCGCATCCTGCGCAAGCTCGCGGGCGAGAAGGCGCCCGTCGCGACCGAAGACGCGCCGCTCTCGTTCGCGCGTGGCAGCGCGCTGCTCGGGGAGCACAGCGAGGCGACCCTCGGCAAGCGCCCGCGCGAGCGCGGCGCGCACATCATGGTCACCATGCCCGGCGACGCCGCCCGCGACTACGACCTGGTCCGGCGGACGCTCGTGAACGGCATGGACCTCATGCGCGTGAACTGCGCGCACGACGACCAGGACGCGTGGTCGCGGATGGTCGTGAACCTGCGCCGCGCGACCCGCGCGACGCGCGCGCAGTGCCGCATCCTGATGGATCTCGGCGGCCCCAAGCTCCGCACCGGGGCGATCGACGCGCAGTCGCAGGTGGTTCGCTGGAAGCCGCGGCGCGGCGAGCAGGGGGAGGTCGTCGAGCCGGCGCGGATCTGGCTCACCGCCGCCGAGGCGCCGCACCCGCCGTCGGCGAGGGCCGACGGGCGGCTCGACGTGCCCGCCAAGTGGCTGCGCCGGCTGCGCGAGGGCGACCGCCTGCGCTTGACGGACGCGCGCGGCCGGGCGCGCACGCTGGTGGTCGCGGAAGCGGTCGGCGGCGGCCGCTTCGCCACCGCGGCGAAGAGCGCCTACCTGCACGAGGGCCGCCCGGTGCGGCTGCGCGCGCAGCACGGCGACGACGCGCGGAAGCCGCTCCGCACGGTCGACGCGGTGCCGTGGATGGTCGCGGCGGACCGGCGCTTCCTCCTGCTGCACCGGGGCGACCGCCTGCTGCTGACCGCGGACCAGAGCCCGGGGCGTCCGGCAGAGATCGACGCCGACGGCCGCGTTACGCGTCCGGCGCGGATCCCGTGCACGCTGTCGGAGGTGTTCACCGACGTCCGGCCGCGCGAGCGCGTGCTGTTCGACGACGGCCGCATCGAGGGAATCGTCGAGGCCGCGACGACGGAGGGCTTGCGCGTCCGCATCCTCTCGGCGCCGGCCGACGGCGTGAAGCTCCGGCCGGACAAGGGCATCAACCTGCCCGACACGCGGCTCCGGCTCCCGGCGCTGACGGAGCGCGACCTGCACGACCTCGACTTCGTGGTGCACCACGCCGACCTCGTCGGCCTGTCCTTCGTGCGCACGCCGGACGACGTCGACGAGCTGCGCCGCCAGCTCGACCTGCGCGACGGCGGCCACCTCGGCATCGTGCTGAAGATCGAGACGGCGGCGGCGTTCGACCAGCTGCCGAAGCTGCTGCTCGCCGCGATGCGCTCGGAGCGCGTCGCGGTCATGATCGCGCGTGGCGACCTGGCGGTGGAGTGCGGCTTCGAGCGCCTCGCCGAGGTCCAGGAGGAGCTGCTCTGGTTCTGCGAGGCCGCGCACGTGCCCGTGATCTGGGCGACGCAGGTGCTCGAGAGCCTGTCGAAGACCGGCCTGCCGTCGCGCGCCGAGATCACGGACGCGGCGATGGGCGAGCGCGCCGAGTGCGTGATGCTCAACAAGGGCCCGCACATCGTCGAGGCGGTGCGCGTGCTGCAGGGGATCCTGCAGCGCATGGAGGCGCACCAGCGGAAGAAGAGCGCGCGGCTGCGCCGGCTCAGGCTGTCGTCGATCGCCGCGAGCGCGTGAGCGGCCCGACGGCGTCGGTCGCGCCGCCGCGGCGCCCCCTCAGGAACGGTCCGTCGGGTGACGGATGTCCCAGAGGACCAGCCCGATCAGGGCCACGACCAGAAATGCGAAGGCCTCGACCTGCGTGTGCAACATGCGCCGAAGCTAGCGCACGGCGTTGACGACGAGAGGGCACGGCGATGACCGTCCTGTGAAGCGGGAACGCGGGTCGTCGCAGGTCCGATCAGTTCGAAGAGGGCAGGCGCTCGATGAGCGCGCGCAGATCCTCCGACGGGGTGAGACGGAAGCGGTGGCTCAGCAGGCTCGCGAGCTCCCGGTCGTCGAGACCCAGTGCGGCCTGGGCGGCCGACCAGGTCATTCTCGCCTCGCGCATTCGTCGCGAAAGCTCCAGCGCGAGGCTCGTACGTTCCACGCGATCACTGCGTGACACGTGTTTCATGAGCACTCCTACCTCGGTGGCAGACCCTGACTTCGGGTGAATGGTGGAAGCGTCCGGTGCGGTGCTCGCGGCATCCGGCGGGCATCGGCCCTGCCGTGCTACCGACCATCGAAGCGACGCGCTAGGCGTGAACCACGAGGCTCCGCGGACCGTCAAGGGGCGCGCGCGGCAGCGGGCGGGGACAACGGCGGCGACGCTGTCGGAACTCCGCGTGCCGACGCGGCTTTCCTTCGCCGCCGGCGCATCATGACAAGTTGGTTACAGGGCGCGTCGGGCTCGTCTTGCGGCCGCGCGTACCCGGCGCGCCGGGTGCGGCGCGCCGGGCCGATCCCTCCGCCCTACTGGATCTGCGTCTCGCAGCCGGAGAAGGTGTCGTTACCGGGGCCGCCGTTGCAGACGTCGGTTCCGCCGGCACCGTTGATGGTGTCGTCGCCGCTGTTGCCGAACAGCGTGTCGTTGCCGGCACCGCCGTCGATGACGTCGTTGCCCGCGCCGCCGCAGACCACGTCGCCCTGGCCGAGCGCGTTGATGGTGTCGTTGCCGCCCCGGCCGACGATCACGTCGGCATTCGCGGTGCCGGTGATGGTCTCACCGGCGTCCGTGCCGACGATCGTCGCGACCAGCCCGTTGCACATGTACGGCGGGTACTGGAGCGCGGCGACCGAGCAGCTGCCCGGGGCGGTGCCGAATGCCGTCGCGAATTCGGCTGTGCAGGTGAAATCATGAACCGTCGGCCGCGACACGCCGGTCACGCAGTCGTAGAGCACGTTGGCGAACGGGCCCTGCGGGATGCCCTGGCCCGAGGTGAGCAGGCCGATCGCGAGCTGGTCGTCGATCGTGTCCGCATCGGTATCGTTGTCGGCGACGAGAAACGTGCCGGAGACGCCCGAGGCGTTGGTCACTTGCTCGACCAGCGCCTCGTCGATGATGTTGATCCGGCCACCGGGGTAGCTCAAGAACACGGAGACGCCGGTCACGGGGTCCGGGGAGTCGTAGGCGACGTTCACGGTCAGCGCGGTGGTCGCGCACTGCACGACCGGGCTCGGCGACGGAGTCGCGGTCGGCACCGGAGTCGGGCTCGGCGACGGGGTAGGGCTCGGCGACGCGGTCGGGGTGGGAGTCGGTGACGAGCTCGGGCTCGGTGATGCCGTCGGGGCGGGCGTAGCGCTCGGCTGCGCGCTCGGCGTCGGCGTCGGCACCGCGCCGTCGCAGTACGTGGTCGCGTTGAAGCCCTTGACGAGCGCGGCGACGTTCGCACCGGTCGCGACGAAGTCGTGGCAGGGCGGCAGCCCGGGCGCCTTGGCGACGATCGTCGCGATCTTGGCGTTGAACTTCGGGATGACGCCCTTCTTCGGATCGTTGAGGCAGACGCCGACGCCGGTCGCTTTGCCCTTCGAGTGGTTCAGCGCGCCCTTGGCCCAGCACTTCTCGAGCGACGCCGCGAGCTTCGCGGATTCCTTGCTCGCCTTCTGGACGTTCTTCAGAACGGCCGGGTCCGAGGGCACGAATCCGCCGCCGAACTCCGACGGCAGCGAGCCGTCGACGTAGGTCGCGGCGCGGGCGAGCCCCGCCATGCCGCCGAGAATTGCGACTGCCACGAGCAGTCGCGAAGCCTGATTCGAGGTTGCACGCATCATGTCCGCCTCCGCATCGCGAGTGGGGTCGGAGCGCGGTCGCTCCGAGGGTGCAGGAGCGAAGGAATAGCGGCGCGGCGTGACGACGGGCGGCGCGCGCGGTGAACCGTGCGTGAACGACGGCGTGGCAGGCAGGCGAGCCCCGATCCCCAGGGCCGCCATGAAACGAAAGGAGGCTCCCACCCTCGGGCGAGGACGGGAGCCTCCATCAGCTCAGCGAAAGATCGTCAGTTGCCGAACGAGACCGAGCAGCTGCCGCCCAGCTCGGTTCCGAGTGCGTCAGAGATGTCGGCGGTGCAACCGACCGTACCGAGCGCTGCTCCAGCGGTGCAGTCGAAGCTGACCCGCGCGAAGTCTCCCGGGGCGATCGCATTGGTCGTCGTGATCAGGCCGACCGCGAGCTGGTCGTCGACGTTGTCCCCGTTGGTGTCGTTGTCGCCGGCCGAGAAGATTCCGCTGGTCACGCCGGTCAGGTTCGTGACCCGATCGAGGACCGTCTGCTGCCCACCGACGCCCGGAATCGAAACCGACGCCGGGTAGGAAAGCGTCGTCGTGACGCCGGCGGCGTTCGCCGATCCGCCAGCGTTGTCGAACGCGATCCGGATGGTCGCACTCGCCTGGCCTGAAGCCGGGCAGGTCGTACCGTTGCCGGTCGGACCGGGAGTCCGCGTCGGCGTCGGCGTCGGCGACGTGCGCTGCGGGCAGTCCGGAACGCTCGCGACCGACGGCATGCGCTGGCCGGCGGCGAACGTCCCGAGCGACTGCGCGAAGATGCCGAGCACGTTGCCGTTGCCGGCGTTGACGTCGAGGAACAGCTTGCCGCTCGCGTTCAGCGTGGCGCTGCCGGCGATCTCCTGCAGGCTGCTGACCAGCACGCCGTTCACCGCGGCCGAGCCGACCGCCGCCTCGAAGCCCTCGTTGTCGCAGAACAGCGCCGCGGCGTTGTCGGACAGCGCCGTGACGTTGAACTCCGCGCCGTACGAGTCGTTGAAGGCCGCGACGATCACGCGGTTGCCGTCCTGTGCGGGCGGGGCGAGGTCCTGCGGGTTGAAGTAGGTCGGCACCATCAGCACGGTCGGCGTGAAGCGCTGGTACTTGACGGCGTTGCCGTCGACCTCGGCGCCGGCGGTGGCGCGGTTGCCGTTGCTGCCCACCGCGAGGCGGCCGTACGGGTTCTCGCCGAACGCCGCCGCGAGCTGCAGGTTGGCGAGCGTGTAGCCGCCGACGAGGGGCTGCGGCGGAACGACGGCCTGGGTGTCGCTGGCGCTGGCGATCGGAGTCACGACCGCGAGTCCGGCGTTGCCCGCCGCGGCACCGCCGGCGACCGACGACGACGTCGGGTCGATGACGATGTTGCCGCCGCCCGGCAGCGTGAACACCGACTCGCCGAGCCGGCTCGACAGGTTCGCCGGATAGAAGGCGACCTCGATGACCACCGGCGTCGCGGCCGGGTTCGCGACGGTGAGGAACGGCACGCGGTCGGTGCGCGCGTCGTAGAAGTAGATCAGCTGGTCGCCGCTGGTGCCGGGCACCGTGACGGTGGCCTGTGCGCCGGCCTGCGCGGCCACGCCGAGCATGGCGAGCAGTGCCGCCGCGCCGACCAGCACGCGCGCACGGCCTCCCATCGTTGCTTTCGCCCCGAAGCGTTCGATTCTTGCCACGGATCCTCCTCCCGCTCCGCGCGTCGTGTGCGCTGCGCGAGCCTTTCGGGCGCCGCGCGCCGGTCGGTTCCGGCGAGCGCGACGCGTGGTTGGCATGGGTGCCCGGTGGCGGCGTTGCGGACCGCGCAGCGGGCGAAGGGATACAGACGCAGCAGCTTCGCACGCGTCTGCTACGGCACGGTGAACGTCACCGCAGCAGCGCGTGAAGCTTCCGTTGCCGCGCGCGTCGCAAGCGCGCCATCACGAGAAGTCGTACGAGACGCTGAGCCCGACCTTGACGCCGGTCCGGAAGCGGCTCGTGACGAAGTCGCCCTGCTTGAACAGGTAACGGTCGTTCCACAGGTTCTCGAGCGAGACCTTGGCCGTGATCGGCTGGTCGAAGACGTCGTCCATGCGGCGGAACCAGACGATGTCGACCTGGTTGCGCGGCTTCTCGAGGATGTTCGGCAGCGGGTTGAAGCCGAGCGCGGTGATGCGCTCGCCCGACCGCGCAAACAGCAGCCGCGTGTTGCCGAAGGTCTCCGAGGCGTACTCGAGCGCGAAGTTGATCACGTACGGCGACTGCCCCTGCAGCTCGTGCGTCGGCGTCGTGAGCGGGATCTGCCCCGGCCCGGTCTGGTCCTTCAGTTCGACCGAGGACTGGATGTAGGCGGCGTTGAGCGTCGCGGTGAGCGGCGTCAGGTCGTCGGACACGAAGCCGAAGTTCTTCCGGCCCTCGACCTCGAAGCCCCACAATGTGCCGTCCTTCGCGTTGTCGAAGGAGTTCGCGAACGTCGAGCCGACCGGCACCAGCACGGTCTCGATCGGCTTGTCGAGGATCTTGTAGAAGAAGCTCGCCGACACCAGCTCGAGCTGCGAGAAGAACCACTCCCAGCGGAGATCGATGTTGTCGACGGACGCCTGGACGAGCTCGGGGTTGCCGACCGTCGTGCGCAGGCCTAGCGGCTCGGGGAACTGGATGGGCGACAGCTCGCGGAACTCGGGTCGCGACACCGTCTGGCTGTACCCTGCGCGGACGTTCATGTCGCTGCGTGGCGTGATGATGAGGTTGATGCCGGGGATCGGATTGGTGTTGTTGATGATCGTGGTGGTGTTGAACTTCGCGTTCAGCGGTTCCTTGCCGACGGTGTAGGTCTTGAGGTCGATGTACGAGTACTCGGTCCGGACGCCCGCGACGACGCGTACCAGGTCCCGCCACAGCGGCAGGTCGAACATGCCGTAGATGCCGGCGATCTCCTCGGTCGCGTCGAACGAGTCGCGGCGGCTGGTGTTCTCCTGGAAGGTGAGCTGGTTGTCGAGGATCCGGTCCGGGTCGAGCAGAACCTCGGGGGACTGCGCGAGGTCCTGCCCGCGCGGCCGGTACGAGAAGTTGCGCAGGTTCGAGCTGCGATCGCGAAACGTGTAGGCGGGGCCGAATTTGAGCTTGCCGGTGAGCCCGTCCCAGGCATCGGTGCCCGGCAGTGCCATCGGGAACGGTACGGTGAAGTCCACAGCCGAATCCGTCATGGTCTCGCTGATGTCGTACCAGACGCGCGTCCCGCTCGGCGGCTGCGTCGAGAAGAGCGGCGGGTCGTTGAACAGCTCGTAGGCGACGGTTCGCGAGTCGGGGATGTCCTGGGCTGTCCACGTGAAGGCGCTCCGCCAGTTGATCTCGAGCCAGTCGAGCGCATGCTGGCCGCCGAGCTGTCCGAAGGCGAGCTGCTGCTGGGTGAACTGCAGGCGGGTGAGCTGGATGTCCTGCTGGTTCGTGTTGGTGCCGTCGCCGAAATACACCTGGTCGAGCGAGCGCAGGTTGTAGAGCGAGCGCAACGTGATCCGGTTCTTCGCGTCGATCTCGTACGCGGATGTCAGAACGCCACCGAGCGTCGTGGTGTGGTTCGCCAGGTTGTACGTGAAGTTCTCCTGGGGCGCGAAGGTCGGGTTCGGATCGCCCTGGTTGCAGCCGGATTCGCAGATGATGATGCGCTCGACCAGCGGATCCTGGACCTGAAAGTCGTTCTTCCAGATGGTCGCGAAGCTCACGCCGAACGGTCCCCACGAGTTGCCGATCGAGAAGTTGAGCGCGCCGTTCGGGGGCGCCGTCTCCGTGTCCTTGCTCCAGACGTTGTCGAGCGCGTTCGCGAGCTTGAACTGCTCGGCGGGCGGCAGCGTGCCGAAGGTGGGCTTGTCGCCGAAGACACCGGGGAGGCCCCTGGCGGTGTTGATGCCGAAGGGCTGCCCGGCACCACCCTGGCCGTCGTAGCTGTTGAAGTTCTGGAACGTGGCGCTGGTGTTCGCGGCCAGCGACATGCCGATCTTGGCCTGGAACTCGGTCGGGAACGACACCAGGTTGATGTCGACCAGGCCGCCGGCGAAGTCGCCCGGGAGATCGGGCGTGTACGACTTCGTGATCGCGAGCGACGCGATGAAGTCGGCCGGAAAGAGATTCAGCGGCACGACGCGACGGTTCGGGTCGGTGCTCGACAGCCGGCTGCCGTTGAGCAGCGCGCTTGAGTAGCGCTCGCCGAGGCCACGCACGAAGATGAAGTCGTCCTTCACCGTGACGGCCGGCACGCGCGTCACGACCTCGGCCGCGTCGGAGTCCGGGGACTTCGCGATCGTCTCGGCGCTGATCGTCTCCTGAACGGCTTCCGCCTTCTGGCGCGTCAGGATCTGCGTCGCCTCGGCAGCCCTGTCGGCGCGCGCGACGTCCTCCACGACCTCGACACCAGCCGCGCCTTCGGGAGAGAGCGTCGTGTCGGCGAGCGTCGTCTGGTTGGCCTTCACCGTGATCTTCGTGATGCGAGCCCCCTGGTAGCCAGGCGCGAAGATGCGCACCTCGTAGTCGCCGGGCGGCACCTTGAAGCTGAACTTGCCGTCCAGGTCCGTGCGCGTGGACTTCTTCTTCCCGATCAGCTCGACCCCTGCGTCGATCACGGGATCGCCGCTGACGACGTCCAGGACCGCGCCGGAGATGATGCCCTGCGGCCCGGTCACCGGTGCGGCGGCGGCCGGGGCTGCGGCGGGAGAGGTCGCGGACGGAGCGGCCTCGGGCTGGCCCTGGGCGTGGGCGCGTGCAGCGAGCATGACGAGAAGCAGTGCCAGCGGGAGCGTGGCACGCGGGCGGTCGCAGAGGTTCCTCATCCGTGAGCTCCAGCCTCCGAGGGGGAAATGGTGGGTGGTGCGGGCCGTCGAGGCACCGCGGCGATCCGTCGAGCGGTGCCTTCTACCGGCGGGTGGTTGCTCGACGGTGATCCGCGCGTGACGTCTTGATGACGGCCGAGCAACACGCGCTGCAACGGCGGAGTGTGCCCGCGCGTCTCGTCACACAAACGTCAAGTACGGCGACTCGCCGCGCGCGCCGTCATCCGGACGTCAAGTAGCGCGCGAGGGCAGAGCGCGCGCGCCCGAATTTACGGAAGCGACACACAAGCACAACGACCGCAAAACGTGCCGCGGGTAGTGAACCCTCCCGAACGCCGCGTGCGACCCCCACCCGCGCGCGCCCACCGCCAGTCAAGGAGGATCAGGAAAAATGCTCGACCGCGTTCACCCACCCGGCCGAATGCGCATCGTCGCGGTAGTCGCCGCTTCGTTCGTGCTCTTCGGTCTCGCCACGAGCGCGCAAGCGGGACCGTCCGCGTGCCGCGCCCGCATCGGAAAGGAGGCCCGGGTCCTGCTGGGCCTCGGCAGCCGCTTCGTCGACCAGTGCCACGCGAAGCGCGATCGCGTGTGCGCGCCGGCCAGCATGCGCGGCGAGTGCAACATCGTCGACTCCGCCAACGTAGACCCGAAGAGCACCTACGCCGACCGCGAGGCGAAGGCGATCGCGCTGATCGACCAGGACTGTACCGGCAGCCCGGTCCTGGCGAACTACCCGGGTGGCGTCCAGGTGGACGTGCTCGACAAGATCGTCGAGGAGCTGACCGGCAACTCGCAGGTGACGCTCGGCGACGAGGACCTGCGCTGCGACAAGGCGGTGGTGGCCTGTCACCGGGCGATCGCGCGGGCGCGCTCGACGGTCATCAGGGAGGTCATCGCCGACTCGGTGAAGTGCCAGCGCGACCTCGACAGGAAGGCGACGACCTTCGGCGCGATCTCGGCCGGTTGCCTGGACACGGGCGAGCGCACATCGGCGAAGGCGAAGAGCAGGATCACGAGGAGCTGCACCGGCGTGAACCTCGCGAAGGTCGGCAGCTGCTCGAGCACGCTCGCGTCGCTCGACGACTGCGTCGTCGACAGCGCGGTCGCGACCGGCCAGGACCTCGCGAAGGCCGTCTACGGCGCGCCCGAGGGCTGCGGCGACGGCGTGCAGGCCATCGGCGAGCAGTGCGACGACGGCAACACGCTGTCCGGTGACGGCTGCAACGGGAGCTGCGAGCTCGAGGGCGAGACCTGCTCGTACGCAGGCCCGGGTGCCGGCACGGGGACGCGGCTGGTGACGCTGTCGATCAGCGCGCCGCAGCCGGTGGCCGGACTCCAGGTCTCGGTCGACTACCCGCAGCTCCAGGCGGGCATCCCGGGCGTGGGTACGTCGAGCGTCGTCCAGTCCCGGTTCCAGACGCTGCAGCCGGCGAGCCTCGCGGCACTGAACGACAACCAGAACACCGACGCGATCGTCGGTATGGTGAACGTCGTCAGCCCGTTCAACAGCGGCCCGCTGTTCAGCATCACCATGGACAACTGCGTGGAGCTGGAGCAGAACATCTGCAACCGGAACCAGCAGGTGTTCGGCTGCGGTGGCCGCTGCCGGCTGCCCGACGGGACGGGCGGCGCCGGCACCGTTTGCTTCGACGCGTCGACCTGTCCGGGCGGGCAGATCTGCGACGCCGGCGACCCGCTGGTCTGCAGCCCCGGTAGCAACCTGCCGTTCGGCCCCGGCCCGCAGCCGGGCTGCTGTCCGGGTGACAACTCCTGCATCTCGCAGGCGGAGATCAGCGGCTGCGCGGTCAGTGACCCGGTCGACGCCAACGGGCAGCCGATCGCGGGCGTGACCTGCTCGGTGTCGGTCGTCGAGCAGCCCTGATCGTTTCATCGTGGACGCCGCACGCCCGGGTCGTCCGGGCGTGCGGCACCATTCCTACACCTTCGGAGCGTGCTCCGAACGCTTGAGGAGAGAGAACAATGAGAAAGTGCTTCAATGGAGTTCTGGCAGGCGTCGCCATGATGATGGCGCTCGCCCTCGCGGGCCGCGCGAACGCCGCCGTCTGCGGTGACCTGAACGGCAACGGCAGCCGCGCCACCGCGGACGTCGTGCTGCTGTTCCGTGCCGTGCTCGAGAACCCGGATCCGCCGGGCCTGTGTGGCGGCGCGGGTGCGCTCGACTGCGGCGACATCAATGCCGACGGCGCGATCTCGACGGCCGACGTCGTCATCCTGTTCTCGAGCGTCCTTGGGAACGAGACGCTGTTCCCGCTCTGCACCGGCGCCGGCAACACCCGCGCCTGCGGCTCGACGGTCACGGGTACCATTGCGGCCAACGAGACCTGGGACGCCTGCACCTACACGCTCGACGGCATCGTCTTCGTCGAGCCGGGCGTCGTGGTGACGATCAAGGCCGGCGCGACCGTGCGTGGCAAGGCGACGCCGACCAACGACCCGACCTCGGCGCTGGTGTTCCGTCGCGATTCGAAGATCAACGCGCCCGGCACGGCGGCGAACCCGATCGTGTTCACCTGCGATGTGGCGCCGGGTAGCCGCTTCGCCGGCTGCTGGGGCGGTCTCGTCATCAACGGACGCGCGCCGCTCAACGTCCCGGGTGGCGAGGGTCTTGCCGAGGGGCTCGACAACACCCCCTTCGGCGGCACGGACGCCAACGACTCGAGCGGCCTCATCCGCTTCGCGCGCGTCGAGTTCGCGGGCCGCATCCTGAGCCCGAACAACGAGCTCAACCTGTTCACCATGAACGCGGTCGGCCGCGGCACCACGATCGACCACATCCACGTCAACCAGGGCCTCGACGACGGCCACGAGTGGTTCGGCGGCAACGTGAACACCAAGTTCATGTCGGCGACCGGCATGGCGGACGACGGCTTCGACTGGCAGCTCGGCACCACCGGCTCGATGCAGTACGGCTTCGCCGCGCACCATGGCGACAACATGGACACGGCGGGTAGCCACACGATCGAGGCCGACAACAACGAGAACGGCTTCGACTTCGCGCCGCGCTCCAAGCCGAAGTTCTGCAACGTGACCCTGGTCGGCACGCGCAACCAGGCGAACGGCAACAAGACGAACCACAACATGCTGCTCCGCCGCGGCACCGCGGGTCAGATCTTCAAGACCATCGCGATCAACGCGAACACGTCGGGCGTGCGCATGAACGATGCGGCGACCTCGAACAACGCCTGCACCGCGGGTGCCGGCGCGCTGACGGGCGAGCTGAACTGCCAGGACTGCATCTTCTGGAAGTCCGGCCCGAGCGGCACCCAGTACGCAGACGCCAACGCGACGGGCGGCAACTGCTCGACGGCGCAGCTGTTCAGCCTGTGGACCTCGCAGCCGACGGCGCCGACCCGCACGATCGATCCGGGTCTCGCGGCGAACACCGGTGAGGTGTGGCCTCCGGTGAGCCCGGTTCCGACCACCGCGGCGAACTCGACCGCGATCGACTGCAAGACGGTCGACGCGTTCTTCGACACCACCGGCTACGTCGGTGCCTTCCAGCCGGGGGCGGCGAGCTGGCTCACCACGCCCTGGTACGACACGTCGGTCAACTGATCACGTGCTTCCGCGACGGCGGCCGGAGGGGCACACCTCCGGCCGCCGGGCGGTCGCTGAGGGGCTGAGAAGATGAAGCTGGCTAGGATCTCCGTTCTCGTTCTGGTCCTGGGCATCGCGGCATTTGCCGTTCTGGGTGGCACGACCGTGAGCGGCTCGCTGACGGCTCCGCGTGGAGCCGCTCCGCATCCGCCGCTGTCGGGTGGGGCGTCCTCGGTGGACGAGCTGCTCGGAAGATTCGTCGAGGCGCTCGAGGCGAACGACGGTGACGCTCTCGAAGCCCTGCGGGTGACCGAGGACGAGTACCGGAAGGTCATCATGCCGGGCAGCGTCAAGCCCGGTCAGCCGCCGCAGAAGCTCAGTCCGCAGGCGGACGAGTACTTCTGGCAGAGTCTGAACACGAAGAGCCTGTACGGGGGGCGTGCGCTTCTCGCGGGCTACCGGGGCCGGAAGTACCGCATCGCGAACGTGACCTGGCTGAAGGGCGTCGACGACTACGCCTGGTACCGCTGCTACGACCGGCTGGAGCTGACGCTGGTCGACGAAAGCGGCGAGGAGCAGAAGCTCAACACCGGGTCGGTCGCCGAGGTCGACGGCCGGTTCAAGTTCATCTCGTTCATTCGCGACTAGTCGACCTGCGCCGCGCGCGACTGCGTCCGGTCGATCCGGCGCGCGTGCGCTGCACAGGCAGGAGCAACGATCCGGTGTCTGCGGTCCGGGTGCGCGTCGTGCTGCACCCGCCGCCGATTGCCAGGGAGGTCGAACATCATGAGGAAGTCGTTTTCCAGCTGGTTCGCGCGCGCCGCGAGCCTTTCCCTCGCCGCGTCCGCGCTGCTCGCCAGCGCACCGGCCGTTTCCGACGCCGGAACGCACGTGAGCGCGCCGCTGCCGAGCGAGTTCGGCGGTGGCGTGGTGCCGGCGGATCCGAAGGTCATGAAGAACGTGCAGAAGGCGAGCGCCACGATCGCGAAGCTCGCCGCCACGGTCGAGAAGTGCTACTCGAAGGGAGTCGGCAACGTCGCCAAGGGCGGCGCGTCGGGCGTCGATGCCTGCCTGAACGACCCGGCGAAGGGCGCGATTCCGAAGTTCATGGCGGCGATCGACAAGATCGACGCCAAGGCCCCGGGCCTCTCGTCCTGCTACGATTTCAAGGCGGCGGGCCAGAACGTCGCGAACAGCGTCAAGGCGAGCAACGCAGAGGTCTACTGCGACGGCACGACCGCGCTGCCGGCGGAGTTCGGCGCCGGCTTCCTGCCGCCCGACTCGGGCACGCAGAAGAACGTCCAGAAGGCGAGCAAGGAGCTCGCGAAGCTCTGGGCGTCGATCGAGAAGTGCTACTCGAAGGGTGTCGGCAACGTGTCGAAGGGCAAGCCCGACGGCGTGACGGCCTGCCTCGCCGACCCGGCGAAGGGAGTCGTTCCTAAGTACGAGGCAGCGATCGCCAAGGTTGCCGCCAAGGCTCCGGGGCTCCCCGGCTGTGCCGACTTCGCGACGCTGCAGGCCCAGGTCGAGGGCATCTCGAAGGCCGCCAACAACCAGTACTGCGCGTGCAGTCGAACCGTCGCCACGGTCACGACGAGCTACGCCGGCAACGCCTCGGCGGCGTCGACCTTCGTCGGTTACCCGGAGACCGCGCTCGACATCCCGGGCTTCGGCAGCCAGCAGTCGGTGATCGACCGCGTGACCGATCTGACGGGCGTCCTCGGTGGCACGTTCAGCTATGCCGACACCGACACGGACGCGAACACACTCGACGACCAGATCGCAGTCGGGCTGATCAGCCTCTCGCAGCCGTTCCCGGCGGGTCCGTTCCTGTCCGTCTCGCTCGACT
>Ga0172362_10000145_pt1 | contig 50306 bp, 46 predicted proteins | sample LakKivs1_kivu2a2_FD_114534 | JGI IMG/M metagenome (GOLD analysis project Ga0172362, IMG submission 114534) | Sediment microbial communities from Lake Kivu, Rwanda - Sediment s1_kivu2a2 | ecosystem: Environmental > Aquatic > Freshwater > Lake > Sediment | place: Rwanda: Western Province, Lake... | reverse complement strand
GAAAGTATCTGTCTCTAAGCTGGTCAATAGACAATACATCGAGCAACAGGACGCTCCCATTACTTAGAGGCGCGATTCATCTCAGCTCTGAAGGACTGAGTTTTCTCGCGTCCTTCGGATAAATTGTCACAATTTTGGGTTTCTGATGGAGATGGGAATGAAAAATCACGAAAATAGCTTCATAGAAGATAAGGAGAATCATCACAAAGAGCCTGCAAAATTACTACCCCCTGCAGTTCAATTTGAAGAAAAAGAACTTTCTAGAGATTCGAACGCGCTCCTACAGCAACTTATTGATAACTGGAAACATCCTACATTGGTTCCACAATTAGAAAAATTGCGTAGCCTTGTAAAATAACAATTTGCAAGGAACAGCCTTCTAAACCGCGCTTCTACCTCCTTGTGCAAAAAAGATTTTTTTTCTCTTCCTATGCATGATGTAAAATACTTTCTGATTAATCTCTTTTTTTGAATAATGAGAGATGCTTTTAGATGGTTTTGAGGTTGTATTTGTTGATTTATTTTTTTAATTAGTTAGATTAAAATTTAATTTCTCATCATTTTTTGATAATTAAGGGCGGTTTTGTTACCATTGGAGGCAATACTCGCCTGTAACCTAATAAATAAGGGGTAGGGGTTTTATGTCTGCTTTGAGGATATTTGGTATTACGACGATAGGGTTATTTGCCTTAGTAGGCGTTGTGGGATTTATGAAAAAAAATAAAAGTGCTCGTGTTGCAGCTGCGCAAGAAGAGAGTCAAGGGACTTCTCTTGCTCTTCAAGAGGCAAAGATTCCTGCTTTTGCAGTAGAACCGATTACTTACGATCCTCCTGCTGTGGAAAAGATTGTCAAGGAAAGTCCAAAGGTCGTGCCTATCCAAGAAGAGGTGCCTTACTTAGAAGCAGATCGTATAGGAAGACTTTTTACAACAGGACCTAGCAAACTTCCTTTTGTGGAGACCATCTCTTATAAAAGCAGAGTCTCTTGGCTAGAAGGAAGGCCAGCGTGGATTGCAGATTATGCTTCGTATTACGCAACCTCAAGGCATTTTATAGCAAGAAGCCTGAATGGTAATAGAGACTATTACACACAGAAAGTCTCTTCAGGAGATATGTTTAATGTTTTTAGAAAGGATAAGGATATCAGATTTCATCTGGTTGTAGATCTTAGCCAGTTGAAGATGTGGTTTTATGCTTACGATGCAGATGAAAACACAAGGTTTTTACTAAAAACCTATAAAGTAGGCTGTGGTAAACCAGACCCTACTTCTCCCTCAGGCTCGTTGACTCCTTTAGGCTCTTTTACTCTAGGAGATAAGGTGGCTATTTATAAGCCTGGTGTGGAAGGGTTTTTTAAAGAGCAGAAAGTGGAGATGATTCAGATCTTTGGAACGAGATGGCTTCCTTATACAGGAGAGCAAGATGAAACACTAGCTCTTGTGAAAGGGTTTGGTATTCATGGTACTCCTTGGGTTGTAGAGGAGACAACAGGTAAACTTGTTGAGCAAAGAGATACAATAGGTATTTATGATAGCAGTGGTTGTATTCGACTTCTTCAAGAAGACATTGAAGAGTTATTTGCCATTGTGATTACAAAACCAACAACAGTTCAGGTGGTAAGAAACTTGTCAGAGGCAAAATTGCCGGGTACAGAGTGGGTAGACAATTAACAAAACTATGCATAGTTGCATGATGTAACGTAAGAGATAGGCAATATGAATATGCTAGAGCATGAAAAACAGATCTTTGAGTATGAAAAAACTTTGCAACAACTCAAAGAGCAAAACAAGCAAAATACGATTTGGTCTGATGATGAAATCTCCAAGCTAGAGCAGAAGCTTGAAGAGCTCAGAAGAAAGACCTACAATAAGCTTTCATCGCTGGAGCGTATTGCAATTTGTCGCCATCCTGAGCGTCCCAAGGCTCTTGATTATATCAAAAATGTTTTTGATGTATTTGAAGAGATTCATGGAGATCGTCTTTATCGTGAAGATCACGCCATTATCACAGGATTTGCAAAGATAGGGGAGCAGAAATTTGTTGTTGTTGCTCAAGAAAAAGGGTCTGATACAGAGTCTAGACTCTATCGTAACTTTGGGATGCCCTATCCAGAAGGATATCGTAAGGCTATGAGAGTGATGCGTCTTGCAGAGAAGTTTCAACTACCTGTTGTCACCTTGATTGACACTCCAGGAGCTTTTCCTGGGCTTGAGGCGGAAGAAAGAGGGCAAGGTTGGGCGATTGCACAAAATCTCATCGATATGGCGCGATTAAAAACCCCAATTATTGCACTACTCATTGGAGAGGGGTGTTCAGGGGGAGCTTTGGGTATTGGTGTAAGTGATGAAATCCTCATGTTAGAACATGCCTATTATTCTGTAATTTCTCCTGAAGGATGTGCTTCGATTTTATGGAAGGAGTCTTCTGCTAAAGACCTAGCAGCGCAAGCGTTGAAATTACATCCAGAGGATCTCTTGGAGTTACATATTATCGATGAGATGATCAAAGAACCCCTTGGTGGCGCTCATTATGATCCTAAAGAGGTGTACTCTAAAGTGAGAGAAATCCTTGTAAGAAGAGTGAAACCTCTCTTAGATAAGCAAGAAGATCAGCTGATAGAAGAAAGGTATCAAAAATATCGAAAGATAGGGAAGTTTATAGAGAGATCTCCTTCTGAATAGAGTCATGATGATTACTCATCGCCTCCGAGTTGCGAGTGTGAGCCCTAATCAATCAATAAAACGACCTTTTTGCTTAGAGACACTCTTTCTCTTTTCTTTGATAGAAAGCAATACAGTGTAATAGAAGCGCTGTCTCATTAATGGTACGATCTGGCTTCTGGAATAACTGCTGCACATTATTTGCCAATAGCTTATATCCATATAGGTTATTTAACTCAGATGTCTCAGGAATAATTGTCTTTGTTTGTTGTAGTAAATCGTAACTAGTTCCGCTGATATCTAATGAGGGGTCAGCATTTTCAAAGATTTCCTGAAGAAACGTATCACACAAAATATGGTCTGGTACGAGAAGATGGTAACAGGATATAACAAAAGATAGTTGATTCTCATGAGAAAGGGATTTTAATGCATTTACAACAGGACCCATAGATTGTAATTGGTTTTTTGTTATTTTCTGATACAGCATTTGAATAGAGTTTTTGTTCTTTTGATATAGGTGATGGAACATAATTTCTGTCGTGGACTCAAGATTTTTCAGGCCTCCCGCATCGAGAACCTGAAAGTTGGGTTTTAGGCAAAGAGTTTCGATGGCCTTTGTGAGAGTGTCTATAGAGAGTTCAAGTCCAGGTGGATGATTTTGCCGAATCAAATCTTGGATGCTCTTATGCATAGATGTGTGTAGTAGCAGCGCATCAGAGGTTTCTTCTGGACAAAGGTCAGCGCAAGCTGTCTCTAGCGCATCAAAGTCTGGTGTTAGAGCTTCAGAGCCTTCTTGCTGCTTATTATCTGTATTCCAATCAGAGAGAAACTTTGTGGATTCTTGCGAGAGCTTTTGAGCTCTATCTAAGTCTTTATGAGAGACATCAGGCTTGCATAGCATATACGCAGATAAGGAGTTTTGGATAATGGTTTCAAAAATCTTTCTGGTACTGAGTACAGCTGCCTCCATATAAGGGGATAGAATATTATGTACAATAGAAGAAGACGTTAACTGGCTCTCCACAGGTTTTGGTAGGGAATTTTTGGGCAACCTATCGTAAGAAGATAATGCTTGCAAGCAGAAGTACTGGCATGCAACCATCTCTACACCCTCTGCTGCTTTGATAAGTGTTTGGATTGAGTCTTTTGCCTTAGTTGCGTCGTTTTTCCATGTCGTTATATGAGAAACAAGATAGTTTTTCCCTATATCAGAGTTCATGGAGTCTAGAGTCTCTGTAGCCCAGCTAATGAGATGGGTAGCTGTAGATAAGCTGATAAGAGACTGCTCTATTTGTGTAAAAATCTCGCGAGGTTTTGCTGGGAATAGAGCTGCAGCTGCACACATGAGTACCTCCTAAAAAAATACGGGTTGCTTGTAGTTTTGTAAAGAACGCGCAAAGATAATACGAGGAAATATTTAAAAAAAAGAAGATTTTTAAGCCGATGAAGTGTTTTGAAAGGCAGAAGAGAAAATGCAATGCGGAAATCACTTTTCTCTTCTGAGCATTTGTTTTATACTTGGCCTTGGATGGTAGGGTGGTTTTTGTTGTATGAGACTTCTATTGAAAGCAGCCTTTGGTCATCGAAGGCACCTCTCTCTTGTTATTCTTTGTATTGTAACGCTCTTTTCTTTAACTGTTGCCAGTTCTTTAGAAATGTTTGCTCTTGGCGTTATTTCTGACACGGGTGCAGACCTCTTTAAGGAGATGGGTTCCAAAAAGAAAACGACATATGAGCAGGTAGAGACTCCTAAACAAGGTATTAATCCTCTTAATTGGATTGTGCATAAGCTGAAAGTGGAGCTGCATCTTAAAAGGATAGGCCTTCCCTTGCTTGCTATGATCCTTGCTGGGGTAGTCCTTTTTAAGGCGGCAGCTCTTTTTTATAGTAGGTTCACAACACAACTGCTTTCTATTCGTATCTCCAAAGATCTGCGTCAGCAATATTTTGAGCATATTCAAACGCTTCCTATGAGCTTTTATCAAAGCTATAATATAGGGAGTATCTCTTCTCGTGTTGTTACAGACGCATCGCAGATTGCCACTTCTTTAAACGCTTTGATTACTAACTATTTTCATACTCCTTTCCGTATTCTGCTTACGCTCGTCATTTGTTTTTTGATCTCTTGGCAGCTCTCCCTAGTGATTTTTATAGGCCTTCCTATGATTGTTTTGCCTGTTGTTCTTCTCACAAAAAGAGTGAAAAACATCACAAGGCAACTCCAAAAAAATCAAGAAAAGTTCTCTTCCGTTCTTATTGATTTTTTAGCAGGTATTCAAACTGTGAAAATTTTTTCTATGGAGCCGTTTACCTTAAAAAAATACAAAGAGCAAAATGATAAAATGGCTTTCTTGGAGACAAGAACCGCCAAATACGATCTCTTGATTCGGCCTATTTTGCACACAATCACCATCTTATGTGTTTTGGGGATTGTCGTCTTTGGACTCTATATCCTGAAAATGACACTAGCTCAGTTGCTCATGTTTTGTGGTTTTTTACACCAGTTTTATGAACCTGTCAAAAAGTTCTCCGAAGAAAATGCTATGATCCAAAGAGGTGTTGTAGCAGCTGAAAGACTCTATGAGGTGCTTAACATTAAACCTCAGAGCCAAGATAAAGAAAACGCCCTTGTTATGAGCTCTTTTCAAGATAAAATTGAGTTTGACAATGTATGGTTTCGTTACGAAGATCGCTGGGTATTAAAAAATGTAAGCTTTTCTGTGAAAAAAGGGGAGACGGTAGCTATTGTTGGCGCAACCGGTGCGGGTAAGTCTACCATTGTGAATCTTCTTCCTAGACTGTATGAGGTGGAACTTGGTGAGATACGTATCGATGGTATTTCTATCAAAGAATTTTCTCAGCTCTCTCTGAGAGAAGCTTTGAGTTTTGTGCCCCAAAAACCTTTTCTGTTTTTCGATACCATTGCCGCTAATATTGCTTTTGGAAGAGATTTTCCCGAAGAGAGGATTATTATGGCCGCTAAAAAAGCGCATGCTGAAGAGTTTATTCAGTGTCTTCCCTATGGGTACCAAACAATGCTCTCAGAGACAGGAAAAAACCTCTCTGGAGGGCAGCAGCAAAGGCTTGCTATTGCAAGAGCCTTAGCAAAAAACGCTCCGATTCTTATCTTGGATGAAGCTACATCTTCTTTGGATTCAATTAGTGAGCGTTACATCAAAGAAGCTATCCATAACTTACATGGTAGCATCACACAGATCATTATAGCTCATAGACTTTCTACAATAGAACATGCAGACAAGATTATCTTTTTGGAAAAAGGAGAGCTCATTGCTCAAGGCACAAAAGAAGAGCTTTTACAAACATGTTCGCAGTTTCGTCTTATGTGGGAGATGCATTTTATCCCAACAGTGAAAAAACAGCTTGTGGTAGAAGAAACGGTAGACACTTAGATCTCTTTCCTAGGGTGATGAAAGATAAATCCCGCCTTTTTGATCTTTTCGTTAGAGACAATTTTGCGACTGCTGTGCAAAGACCGCGCCAAGGGATCCCACTGCACCCTAGGCAAGTGGTATCTTGCAGAGACTTTGTCATACAGCTCTTTTCTTGTGATTTTTTCTTCATCACAGAGGTTGTATACCCCTTGTAGGGGGTATTGTATCGCAAAAAGAATAGCTCTCGCTAGATCTTCTACGTGGATGGTGTTTGCTTGTTGCAAGCCATCACCTGGCGCTTTTTTATGTTGTAGCTTTTCTACTTTTTGTAAAAAAGTGCGAGAAGGACCATAAATTTCTGCAGCCCTGAAGATAACAACCTTTTTTATAGGCAGGGAAAGCAATACCTCTTCTGTCTTGTGTAAGATAACTCCTTGCTCTGAAAGGGGATGGCAAGGACTCTCTTCTGTAGCTATAGCAATATCACCATAAACACTTGTTGAGCTTGTATAGATGATACATTGTAGAGAAGGTGTGGCAGAAAGAGCCTCTTTGATATGAAGAGCGGTTTCTAAATAGGTTTTGTGATATTCAGCGGCGCTTGAAGCAGCTACCATAATGATAAGAATCTCTTGATCTTGTAATAACTCTTTCAGCGAGGGAATATTTGCTGAGTCAAGAAGCTCTACATGACATTCTTGAGATAAAAGCGCCTTCTTCTCTGCTGATCTTGTTGTCACAGTCACCAGATAGTGTGGTTTAAGAAGGCGCGCTACATATAAGCCCGCATAGCCACAGCCAAGGAGAAGTACCATCTTTAACTCTCTACAGGTTGCAAAAGTCCCAGCTTTTCAAAACTCTTTTTTAAAAGCGCATTGTCAGCCTTATCTAAGGCCCCATTATCAGCAAGCCAACGAATATAATGCGCTGGTACATCTTGCAGGAGAAGACCTTTATGTTTCCCAAAGGGCATATGACGTAGTGTGGTTTCTACTCGCATCAGCTCAAGAACTGTTTCCATAGGCAGATCGCCGATAAGCTGAGAAAAAATTTTATGTAGGACCATGACGTCATCTAAAGCCCTATGAGCTTGGTTGGGAGGAATTCCAAAAACCTCTCGTAGATGCTGTAGAGAATGTCTTGGTAAATCGGGGCGGTATTTTCTCGCCCATTTTAGAGAGTCTACATAGTCCCATTTTGGTAGTTCAAGGGATGCTCTTGCATATTCGGCTTCTAAAAAAAGCTTGTCAAAAGCATCATTATTATGGGCAATCAAAGCAACATCTCCACTGCAAAAGGCAACAAATTGTTTACCTACCTCTGCAAAAGAAGGTGCATTTGCGACCATAGCGTCGGTGATATTGTGAATTTGTGTAGATTCAGGGGGGATAGGCATCTGCGGATTCACAAGAGATACGAAGCTACGATCGTTATAGGGGTCATAGGCTGCTATTTCAATAATTTTATCTTTATCAGCTTTGACTCCAGTGGTTTCTGTGTCATAATATATGGGGCGTTTGGCCATAAGATCAGCTCCTTGCTAGGTAGTCTCTTCCAAAAGAGAGGTGAAGTAATTGAAAACATTTGTTAGACTGTAGCACTGGTTAAAAAAAAAGGGCAAGCACCTTAAAGGTGAGGTCTATGCTTAGACTCTTGTGGCTCATGGTGAGCCTCACATTTTGTGTGGTCGGCTGTTTTCAGGTTTCAAATAGCGAGTGCGCAAATAAGCAGGTTGTTAAGTCGGGAGAGGATTGATTTTATACGGTATCTAGGATAATTTCGAAAAATATGTCAAAAGAAAAAAAACAGATTCATTTTTTCCCCGCTCATAAAAATGAGCTTTTGAAAACTTTGGGAAAAGAAAAACTTGTTGCAGCGCTGCGCTCCATGCTTGCTATTCGTAACTTTGAGATTCGCGCAGAGTCAGCATACCAGCAAGGGAATGTGGGAGGTTTTTTTCACGCTTATGTAGGTCAGGAAGCGATTCAAACAGCATGTGTAGATGTGCTAGGGCAAAAGCCTTGGTATCTGACAACGTATCGCTGTCATGCACTAGCGCTTCTTTTGGGCGTGACTCCCAAAGAAGCTATGGCGGAATTGTATGGCAAAGCTACTGGTAATGCTAAAGGGCGTGGAGGGTCGATGCATTTATATGCAGATAGACTCCTTGGCGGTTTTGGTATTGTAGGTGGACATTTGCCTTTAGCCATTGGCGCTGCTTTTTCTATCAAATATCTTAAGCAAGGCTCTCTTGCTGTCTGCTTTTTAGGAGATGGCGCTGTAGCGCAGGGCGCTGTCCATGAGTCTCTCAATTTAGCCTCTCTTTGGAATCTTCCTTGCCTTTTTGTTGTCGAAAACAACCATTGGGGAATGGGTACAGCTGTTGAAAGAGCGATTTGTATGTCTCCTATCGCAGAGACACTAGCTCCTGCGTATAATCTAAAAGGGTACTCTGTCAACGGTATGGATTATTTCAGCTGCTACAGCTGTTTTTCTCAGGTCTCTCAAGAGGTGATTACGACACAACGTCCAGCTATTATCGAAGCTTTTACACAAAGATTTAAGGGACATTCTGTCTCTGACCCTGGATTGTATCGCTCTAAAGAAGAGCTGAAGAAAGCGATGGAAGAAGATCCTATTTTGTATCTAAAGGCTGCTCTGATCACAGCAGGATATATGACAGAAGCGGAGTATGAGGCGATAGATAAGGAGGAAAGAGCCCGTGTTGTTGAGGCTATGAAATTTGCTGAAGAGAGTCCTCTACCTGACATAACAACATTAGAAGAGGGTGTCTTTTATGGTAGATAACAAGGGGATGCAAGAAGTAGAAATGCGAGAGGCTCTCCGTCAAGCCATTGATGAGGAGATGACAAGAGATCCTCGTGTGGTTGTTCTTGGTGAAGAGGTGGCAGAATATAACGGGGCTTATAAAGTGACAAAAGGGATGCTCGATAAGTGGGGCCCTACAAGAGTTTTAGATACTCCGATTTCAGAAAATGGTTTTGCCGGACTTGGCATTGGCGCTGCTTTGACAGGGCTTATACCTATTGTAGAGTTTATGAGTTTCAACTTTTCTTTTGTTGCAGCAGATCAGCTGATTTCCAACGCTTGCAAAATGCATTATATGTCTGGTGGTCGTTTTCATGTTCCCATCGTTTTCAGAGGACCTAATGGAGCTGCTGCGCAGGTCTCTTGCCAGCACTCTCATTGTGTAGAGGCTATGTATGGAAATTTTCCGGGTTTTATCATCCTTGCACCGAGCAATCCTTACGATGCAAAAGGGTTATTAAAAAGCGCTATCCGAGATCCTAATCCTGTGCTCTTTTTAGAAAATGAGCTCGACTATGGCACCAAGATGCAGATCCCGACGGAAGAATATCTTATAGAGATTGGGAAAGCGAAAGTTGTTAAAGAAGGAAAGCATGTCACCATCGTCTCTTATTCACGTATGTTTACTCTCTGCAAGGCAGCAGAAAGGGAGCTAGCAGCGCAAGGGATTGATGTTGAACTTATTGATCTACGCAGTATAAAACCATTAGATATTGCAACGGTTGCAGAGTCTGTGAAAAAGACAAGTCGTTGTTTGCTTGTAGAAGAGGGGCATCAATTTGCTGGGATTTGCGCAGAGATTGGGTTCCAAATTCAGCAACATTGTTTTGACTTTTTGGATGCGCCCCTTGTGCGTATTTGTCAGAAAGAGACGCCGATGCCTTATTCCAAGATTTTAGAAAGAGAAACGCTGCCAACAAAAGAAAAAATCGTCCGAGCTGTGCAAGAGATGATGCGCTAGGATGTGTAGGAGAACATATTTATGCCAACAACGCTCAAGATGCCAAAACTTTCGCCTACTATGGAGAGTGGGACTATTGTCAAGTGGATCAAACGAGAGGGGGATTTTGTAAAGGCGGGGGATGTGCTTTTTGAGGTGGCAACAGATAAGGCGACTGTAGAGTATACAGCGCTTGATGAGGGATATTTACGTAAGATTTTGGTGCCCGAAGATAAAGAGGCGGGGGTTAACGAAGCTGTGGCTGTTTTTACAGAAACCAAAGAAGAGAGTATTGAGGGTTATGTTCCAGAAACGAAAAAGAAAGCTCAACCGGCGGCTGTCGAAACGGTAGGTGCTCAAAAGCAACAAGAGAAAGCCAAGGCTACGTCTAGTATGACACAGATGGCTTTTACCCCTTCGGCTCCTCTTACAGCTTATCAGTTTGCGTGGCCTCGTGATCAGGTAAGTTCTAAGATTCTAGCTTCACCTCTTGCTAAAAAGCTTGCAAAAGAAAAAGGGGTAGATCTTGCAAGTGTTAAAGGAACAGGCCCTAACCGCCGGGTTGTCAGTCGTGATGTAGCTCTTGCTCAGTCCAGCGCTCCAGCTTCTTTTGGGAGAAAAACACCTCCGGAGGTGGCGCCTGGTTTTTATGAGGAAGAAAAACTCTCTCCTATGAGAAAGGTGATAGGGGAAAGGCTGCAAGGTTCAAAGACGTTTATCCCACATTTTTATGTAAGGCAGAAAATTCATGTGGATGACCTTGTAGAGATTCGTGAGCAGCTAAAAGCTTCTGATATCAAGCTGACTTTTAATGATTTTATCGTTAGAGCTGCAGCTCTTGCTCTTAAGGAGCATCCAAAGATCAATAGCGGGTTCAACTCTGTATCCAACGCGATTATTCGATTTAAAACCGTTGATATTTCTATTGCTGTAAGTATTGATGGGGGGCTCATCACTCCTATTATCAGGCATGCTGATTACAAAAACATAGGAGAGATTTCTTCAGAAACAAAACTTCTTGCGATCAAAGCTAAAGAAGGAAAACTGGAACCTCATGAGTATCAAGGAGGCTCTTTTACTATTTCCAATTTAGGAATGTATGGTATAGATGATTTTGTGGCCGTGATCAACCCACCACAAGCTGCTATCTTGGCTATCGGGGGCATTATTGAAGAGCCTATTGTTACGACTGGCAAAGTAAAGGTGGGAAAAACCATGATGCTTACGCTCTCCAGTGATCACCGTGTGATTGATGGAGCTGACGCAGCTTTATTTCTTCAGACCATTAAAAAACATTTAGAACATCCAGCTATTCTTTTAATAGGATAGTTAGTAGCGCTCAGGTCAAGGAGTGGTTATGCATGTTGCATTGATGCCTCACATAGTAACTAGAGTGAACATTTTGTCGCTTCTAGAGGGGAAAGTTCATACTTCTTCTCACCTAGCGCATACTCTTGTTATGGATGCAAAAAGAAGATATTTTTATGGATATGTGCAAGCGCATTTAGTAGCGCCTCTAGAAATGATTACAGCAGTTGCTGTCAATACTCTGCAGGGCTTAGGTAAAGTTGTGATGCATGGATGTAGTGCTGTAGCCCATCTTTTTTATGGAAGAGGTCATATCGTGCAGGATATGAAAGCAGCTGCAGCTGAAATCTCCACCACTATGAAGTTTCTTCTAGCAGGGGTGATGGCTGCTGGCGTTGGCATACTCTATCCAAAAATCCAAACGATATTTAGTGACAGTAACGAAAAATGTAAGAGTCCCCAAGAGCTTGCTGTAGAAGCAGCTATGCAGGAGCAGCAGTGCAAAGCAGAGGTAGCTAGGCAAGCTCTTGCTAAAAATATTCAGAAGCTAGAGCAAGAGGTAAAGACAGCGAAAGAGGAAAATATCGCTCTTAAAAAGAGCCATGAACAAGAGATATTTGAGGCTCAAGAGAGTCTGCAGAAAAAAGAAGAAGAGTTACAGGAAGAAAAAGAAGCACGCGCCAGAGACCAAAAAGAAAATGAGGAAGCTATACAAAAAATATTGGTAGAGCAAGATCAGCGACTGGAGGATGTTTTGGCAGGGCAAACCGATGACGGTTCTGGAGACATATACTCATCTGGTGGAGAGGATGATTTGCCGTGGAGGACATCTGATTCTGAAGGAGACAATGAGTAGAAAAAAAAGAGAAGGGACAAAAAAAAACTCTACAGCTTCTAAGCTATGTAAGATGGAGTTTTTACTCGATGAAGAGGGAAAGGAAGTCCTTCTTAAAGATGATACATTTCAGGTCATGATGGAGTGGGAAAAGCCTTATATGGAGGCTTGCATAGACGCTCTAGAGCCGTTTGGAGACGTTTTAGAGGTGGGATTTGGATGTGGTTACTCAGCGACGTTTATTCAAAAGTACAAACCTAAAAGCCATACTATCATTGAGTATCACCCAGTTGTTGTGGAAAGAGCTAAAGCATGGGCTGCAAAGTATCCTAATGTGACAATCATACAGGGTACATGGCAAGAAGAGATTCACAAACTTGGTGTGTTTGACACAATTTTTTTTGATGACTATCCCTTGCAAAGTGGTGCAGACACAAAATATCTTGAGCAGGTAGGGGACGCAGCGTCTGATATTTTACAAGAAGGTCACAAGGTCCTTCAGGAGATAGAAGAGAAATTTCCCTTTTTGAAAGATATGCACTATGAAGATAGCGATATTGAATATTTCTTTCAGCACCTTATGGACCGTGAGCACATAGAAAAAGATCATTTCCTCCCTTTTTTCTATGATTTGAAAGTGAAGGGCAATATTACTGATATGCAGTTTGAAAAAGCGATAGCCCGTTTGCAGAAGGAGGATTTGATTACTCCGGAGATCCGAGGAGAATTTCTTGGAAAAATTGAAAAACTCGAGCCTAAAGATCCCTATGCGTTTAATGAAAGAGGAGATCGTTTTTTTGATTTTTTAGAAATCTGTCTTAAGGATCATATGAGAATTGGTTCTGAATTTTCTTGTTATCTTGATAGACCTACATCAAAATATGAAGATGACAAGTTTTTCAACCATATCATCACAAATCCAGCGGTTGATTTCAAAGAGCATACCATTACTGTCAATGTACCTAAAACCTGTAAATATTACCCCTATGATAAGGCGCTTGTCATTGTCATTACAAAGCGTGTTTAGAGAGGGTTTGGGGCGCCTCGTAGGTACCAGTAGGCATTGCCATAGTTAAAGCTAAGCTGCGACCCTGTCTCAATAGGCTCTCTTGCCACCAAAATGACATGATACAGTCCATCGTGGAAGGCATACCGTATATCGAGATTGGGAGTAAAGCTGTGGTTGATGAATCTTGTTCTATTTCCATAGTGTTCTGCATCGATAGAAAGAGCTTTTCTTGTTTTCACATGGGGGTAGTTAAAACAGTAGTTGCTTATTCTAAAGTAAGGATTGTTGGGAGTAACAAGTCCTGTATACTCTCCTATATAGGTTCCAGCTAAGAGGTCGGAAAGAGCATAAAGGCCATGTCCTACTTCTTCGCTTATCCATTTCACTTCGCTAGGGGCTTCAGCTCCTTGTGTGAGCTCGTTAGAGTATTGCAGACCGTAGCTGAGCGCGCTTTGTGAAACTTCTTGCGATGCGCACTGCGCCCTCAGCTCTTCTTCTAAAGCAAAGTCGTCAAAATGTAGATGTTTAGAATAGACAAAATGCTCTAGAGCCATCGTTTTCTTTGAAAAATGTAGTAAGCGATACATCCAATAGAGATGATAAACAAAAAGATAAATAAAAAGGCATAGTGATTGTCTGCTATGGGCAGCTTTACGTTCATGCCGTAGACGCTAGCTACCATGGTAGGTAGGCTCAAGATGATGGTTAGGGCAGTTAAGAGTTTAATGGTTTTATTAAGCTGATTGGTAAAGATGATCTGGTAAGAGTCCCTCAGGCTGCGAATACTTCGCAAGTTGGTTGAGCAAAGGTCTTCTGATTGAATGCTTGCATTGAGCAAGTCTTCAAGGAGATCTTGATCTTTTTCATGTAAAAGAGTGTATTTTCCCGATGTGATAGCTTCTAGGACCGTACGTAGGGGAATAAGTGTTGCAAGGTATTGATTAAGATTTTCTTCATTCATAGTAAGGTTTGTGATGTCCTCACTCTCTATATGATCGATTTCCTTTTCTTGTTTTAAAACGCTTGTACGAATTCTTTTGATATGCAAGGTAAAGGCTTGTGTGATTTTTAACAGAATGTAGATCAGAAATTTTGCGTTTTGACAAGTGGTGAGTTTGGGTTTATGCAAGATAAAATTTTGGACTAGGTAGCTAAGACCTGGGCATATGGTGATGAAGTAGTTTTTTGTTAAGATGATCGTAAAAGTTGTCGTAAAAAGGCCAGATTCTCTAGATAAGGTAGGGTGTCTTGCAAAAACAAGTACCTTTTCATCAATTTTTTCAATACGAGGAACTTCATACTTGTCCAAGCAATCTTGTAAATCAGACTGCTCTAAGCCTATGAGCTTAGAAATATAGTCTATGTCCTGCATGGTAGCGTTATCAACATGAATCCAGCAACCTGGCTGAGGTTCTGGGATGATGCGAAACTCATCATCAAGGTCATTTTTAGAGTAAACTGTCAGCATGTAGCTCTTCTTCGAGAAAGATCCTTTCAGTTTCACCGTAGTAACAAGAAATTTAAATCACAAGATTTTTTTTATGAGGGGGGAAGAAGAGCTCGTAAAGCGCGCAGTTCATGCTCGAGTTCTTCGATTTTTTTGACATATTTTTCGATGTTGCGGATATAGACGCGGTGTTTGCTAAACTCATGAAAAGGTTGTAGAGGATTGCCTCCATATTGCCCCCCTTTTTTGACACTTTTCGTAACCCCTCCACGGGTAGCTATTTGGGTGTGATCAGCGATTTCTACATGGCCAACAACTCCAGCTTGTCCTCCAAAGACCACATATTTTCCCGTCTTTGCTGAGCCAGAAATGCCTGTTTGGGCGACGACGATATTATGCTCGCCTAACGTTACATTGTGGCCTATCTGCACCAGGTTGTCGATTTTGGTGCCTTTACTGATATAGGTGTGTTTAAAGCGAGCTCTGTCAATAGTTGTATTAGCCCCTATTTCTACATCATCCTCAAGGACAACACAGCCAAGTTGTTCAATTTTATGGTGGTGACCTTGCTTGTCTGTAATATAACCAAATCCACAAGAACCTATGACAGCTCCTGGCTGTAGAATCACTCGATTGTGTAAGATACACCTCTCTCTAATGACAACACCAGGGTAAATAACGCAGTCTTCACCAATGGTCACATCAGCTCCAATAAATACGTTACCATGAATGCAGGTCCCTTTACCAATCGTTGTGTTTTGATCAATGGTGGTGTTAGGTCCAATGGAAACAGTTTCTTCATAGCGAGCACTCTCGTGGACTACAGCTGTTGGATGAATGCCTGTAAAGCCACTACGAGCGGAAGAAAGGAGAAGATCGGTAATTTGCTGAAAGGTTTTAGAAGGGATGTCAGAGACTAAAAAGTTTTTTCCTTCCAAAAGAGCGGTGTGGAGATCAACGCATACAACACCCGCTTGGGTAGAGTGTAGCAGCTCTTTATACCTAGAATTTGCTAAAAAAGAGACGTCAAAGCTACAGGCGTCTTCTAAACCGCTGACACCTGTAACTAGATGTTTTGGGTCTCCAATAAGTTTTGCCCCTGTTAAACACGCAAGTTCATGCAGAGAAAAACTTTTTTTGACCATAGCTCCCTCTTATTTAGTGTCTGCTTTAGCCACTTCTTTGGTAGAGCTTTGCTGCATCTCATCAAATAGACGATCCATTTCTGTGATCACTTCATGAGTAATATCAAAATGATCTCTAAAAGAAAAACAGGCGTCTTTATTGACAACCAAAGAAAGGTTTTTTGCTTTAGCGATCTTATCTGTTGCAGTGTTTACATACGAAGAGACTGTTTGCACCAGTTTCATATTCGCTTGTTGCATCACTTGATAAAATTGACCTTGGTACCTGTCATGCTCTTCACGAAGGGTTTGAAATTTCATCTGGATCTCTTGTTCTCCTTCAGGAGAGAGACCATCCACAAAATCACGATCACTCATTTTTGCAGAGATATCTGTCAGCTGCGTTTCAATATCTTTGATAAGAGCTGTCATTTGGTTTTTGACATTTTCTAAAGCTTCTTGCTCTTTTTTACCTAGCTTAGAGTCGGTGATGCAGCTGGTAAAATTCACAATGCCAATCTCTTGTTTAGATTCTTGTTTAGGCTCTTGTTTTGAGGATGCGTGGGCGTGTCCTGCCAACATAAGGCATGAGAGCGCCAGACTTCCATAAAGACTTTTTTTCATACTACTCCTTGTAGTTGCTTCCAGAGGATCAGCCTACCAGAAAGGTTAAAAAATTAAAACTGTCCGCCCATTGCCCAGAAGAATCGAGTAAGAGGTTCTTTCCCTGGATTGATAGGGAACGCATATCCGACGATCACAGGAGCTCTTGCCATGAGCTGAAGACGTAATCCCACCCCATAGCTCATGCGCACATGTCCCACGTCAAAGGTTTTTGCACTGATAGAGCCGCTATCAAAGAAGACAAAGGCATCAACAGGCTTATAAATATTTTGTAAATACTCCACAGAGAATAAGAAGGAGGAAAGACCTCCTGTAGGCTCATTAGGCTGACTTTTGTCATCTTTGGAGAATTTAGGACCGAGTTTAAAAGCCTTATAACCACGGACAGAGCTATCACCACCCAAGAAGAAACGTTCACTCAGAGGCATGTTCAGGAAGTTTCCATTTCCACCAAAAGGATAGAGGTATTTTAGATCAAAACGGGTTTTTAATGTCCCTTTTCTCCATACAGGATAATAGTAGTTGTTGATAAAGGCAAAGCGAAGGAAGGGAAACATCCTTTGGAAGGAAGAGTGCCTTCTAATACCAGCTAGCTCTGCTTCAAAAACCGTTCTAAGACCTCGGTGAGGTTTAAAAGCATTATCGGTAGAGTCATAATTCAAGCTTCCTGTAAGACCAGATACAAGACCGCTATTTTTGATTTGCTCTCGAGCTTCTTCACCGGCATCGGGCTTGATGTGAATAATGGCGTTATTGATACGAAGTTTCCACCCATGAGTCAGGTAGGGGGTAAAGGGGTAGTTGGCATAGATGGCTAGCCCTAAGGTATCAATGTCGTATTCTTTAGACTGTAACCTACTGTTAGTATAGGAAGCATCAAAACCAACACGCCACTGCGTATCACGGAAGTAAGGGGTCATCCAAGAAATACTATAGTTAGATTCTTTAGCGCCCCAGCTAGCTCTAGCGTGGGCATACTCACCACCTCCACGCAAAGCGGAGAGGCTTTTCCAGAATCTGCCTAGGCCTTTGTAATTAAAATTTGTTTCTGCAAGATCTAGACCACCGTAAATGGAGTCAACGGAGCTGAATCCAAAAAATAGACTTGCATTCCCTGTGGTTGTCTCGTCGACTTCGATGATCACATCTCGATAGTTAGGTCCTAAAGAAGCATCGTCAGCAGCTCTCACAGCATAGACGTTGACAGACTTGAAATACCCGATAGCTTCTAAGCGCTGTTGTGTAGCTTTGAGTTTTTCCGAATCAAAAACCTCTCCGGGCGTAATGAGGGCGTGGTGTAATACTACACTTGTATTTGTTTGCACATTGCCAAGAACACGGATCATGCCTACTTTAAACTGCTCATTTTCTTCGATCTGAAAATGGAGATTATAGACAGGCTCTGCATGGACAAGTTGAAGGGTATACTGCACGTCGGTCTCTATATAGCCTTTGCTACCATATAAATCTTTGATATGCTGAATGGTTTTACGCAGTTTTTCTGGGGAGTAAATCTGCTTATCGTGCACGAGCAAGATCTTGGCAATTTCTTCGTGAGTGAACAGTGTGTTGCCTGAAAAAGTCACATTCCCAAAATGAAAGAGTTGGCCCTTATAAGCTGTGACAACAACCCTAACACCTTTTTCACCATCCGTTGTGGTTATGGTCACTTTTGCGTCAGCATAGCCTTGATTTTGCAAATAATCGATGATGATGAGCTTGTCATGTTCGAGAGCTTCTTCGTGGTAGATACCCTTGCCAGTGAGCCAGCTTGTAAAGAGATTGAATTTTTTTGTATGGATCATCTCCAGAATTTCACTCTCTTCTGTTTTTGTGAAACCCTCAAAAGAAAGCTCTTGAACTTTCCCAGCTCTTCCTTCATCAACTTTGATGACGATGTTCATCTCGTTTTTGTTGGGAATAGGGACAGCGGTATATTCCAAATGCGCTTCAAAATACCCCTTCTTGATATAGAATTCTTTGAGCTTATTAAAGGCTCTATTGAATTCATCTCGGTTAAAGACAGAGTTGGGTTCGATGCCAAGTTCATGTTGCAAGGTATGTGTCTTGAACTTTTTATGAATAAATTTAATCTGGCGGATGATCGGTTTTTGCCATACGCGCACCGTAATATAAATCTCATTATTTTTGATCTCAATCACAGGCTCTATACGATCATATTCTTGCGACAAGGTTTTGAGATCTTGGTCAAAGATAATCTGTGAAAAAGGATCTCCTGTTTTTGTGCTGAGCTTAGAAAGAACCTGAGCAGCATTAAAAGAACTTCCAGGAGGAAGGTTTTCCATAGAGATCTTAATCTGGGCCACTTTCTTATGTTCGTAAGCTTCGATACTTGGCTGCGTAGCCAACAGATGTTGCATAGGCGCTGTGCAGAGAAGCAAGGGAGTGATATAGAGCAAAAATCTTTTGTTCATCGAGTGCTTTGGTTGCTAAATTTTACGCCGCCAGACGGCAAATTATAGAAAATTATCTCTAATAAAAGCAAGAAAACTCCAATGGCACGTTGCGCGAATTTCTTTTCTCATTCTCAAGTATGTGCAGAATGGATCGGTTGTCTGCCATAGAATGCTTGTGATAATGTGCCAGCATCAATCAGTTCTAGAGAGCTTCCGACAGGAAGTCCGAGAGCGAGTCTTGTTACTTTAAGATGTTTAAATTGCTCGTGCAAATAGAGAGCTGTAGTATCTCCTTCCAGTGTGGAGTCGAATGCAATCACGATCTCTTGAATGTGTAGCTTATCCACTCTCTCTTGCAGATGAGAAAGTTGTAGATGCTCTGTCGTTTTACCTTCCAAGGGAGAGAGTAAACAACCTATAACATGGTAGTGTCCCTGATACACTTTTGTACTTGCTATGGAATAAGCATCTTTAGCGGAAGCGACAATGCACAGTGTAGTAGAATGTAGAGCTTCATGACAGAAAGGGCATAAGGAGCCTTCTTTAAAGCAGCCACATTCGGGACAAGATGTGATGGCACTATGCAAAGACGAGAGTAAAGAAGAAAGTTGCAGCTTTTCAGTCTCAGACCACTCCAAGATTTTAAAAGCAAAGCGCTCAGCGCTCTTTTTGCCAACGCCAGGTAATTTTTTTAATTGCTCCATAAGAGCAAGCAAGGTTTTTGGGTAAGAAATCATAACAAAAAATTTTATATTGATACGCAAGCTACGAAAGACTTAGGGTCACTTTAGCATGAAGAGTGTAAAAGAGTCTATTAAAGCTTGAAAAACGGTCAATTTTTTGTTAGAATGCTCCGTAAATTTTTTACAATTTTTTGAGGCGCATGGCGAAGGCAAGAATTACGGGGACAGGTTCCTACCTACCCAAAAAAGTTCTCTCCAATCTTGATTTGGAAAAGATTGTCGATACTTCAGATGAGTGGATTGTGACAAGAACAGGTATGAAAGAGCGTCGTATTGCATCTCAAGAGGAATCAACGTCTCATATGGGTTTAGAAGCGGCTAAAGCAGCGCTTGCCAAGGCAAATTGTGTGCCTAGTGATATTGACCTGATTCTTGTTGCCACCATCACACCTGATTATCCTTTTCCTAGTACGGCCTGTTTGATTCAAGCAGCACTTGGAGCAGATCATGCTGGCGCCTTAGATATTCAAGCAGCCTGTTCTGGTTATATTTATGGACTTTCTCTGGCAAAAGCTTATGTTGAATCAGGCATGTGCCGTCATGTCCTTGTCATTGCTTCTGAAAAACTCTCTAGTTTCACAGACTATCAAGATCGTTCTACTTGTGTTTTGTTTGGTGATGGAGCAACAGCTTGTGTTGTAAGTCAAGAAGGAAAAGGACTTCTTATAGATAGTATTGTTCTTGGCGCAGATGGCACCCAAAAAGATCTACTCTATATGCCAGCAGGAGGATCCTCCTCTCCTGCTTCGCAAGAGACCGTGGCTAACCGCCAGCATTTTATCAAGATGGAAGGGAAAGAGACCTATAAACATGCTGTGCGTCGTATGGAATCGGCAGCTTTGCAATGTTTAGAAAAGGCAGGGTACTCTGAAGAGCAGATTAGCTATCTTGTCCCTCATCAAGCGAATATGCGTATCATTGAAGGGCTTGCAAAAAGATTTAAAATTTCCATGGAGAAGGTGTTTATCACGATTCATAAATATGGCAACACCTCGGCTTCTTCCTGCGGGATTGCGCTTGATGAGCTGTTAGAAGAAAAAAAAGTCCAGAAGGGAGACCATGTGCTTCTTGTTGCATTTGGAGCAGGACTCACCTGGGCGAGTGCCGTTTTAACCTTGACGTAAGGAACATCTATTATGACACCAAAAAAAGTAGCATTTTTATTCCCAGGCCAAGGTGCCCAGTATAAAGGGATGGGGTTAGATATTTATACCCAGTTTGCGAGCGCAAGACAAGTATTTGACAGGGCGGATGAGCTTTTGGGATTTTCTCTGTCTCAGCTCATCTTTGAGGGCCCCGAGCAAGATCTTTTGCAAACGAAAAATAGCCAAGTGGCGATTTTTGTAACAAGCATGGCACTTCTTGCTGTGCTTAGAGAAAGGCATCCTGATCTTCTTCCTCTTATTTGTGCGGGCTTAAGTCTTGGAGAATATACAGCACTTTGCGCTGCGGGTAAAATTTCTTTTGAAGATTGTTTGATGCTGGTGCGTGCAAGAGGTCTTTTTATGCAGGAGGCTTCCGAGAAATACCCAGGAGGTCTTTCTGTTGTTTTGGGGCTAGACCTTGAGCAAGTAGAAGCTGCTATCGCCCCTTTTATAAACAGTGTGTGGATTGCGAATGTAAACTGTCCTAAACAAGTGGTTATTTCAGGTACGCATGCAGCCTTAGAAAAGGCTGCGGTAGCGCTCAAAGAGGCTGGAGCTAAAAGAGTGCTTCCTTTAGAGGTGTCTGGAGCTTTTCATAGTGGTCTTATGAAGGAAGCGCAAGATAAGCTCATGCAAAAAATTCATCAGGTAACGCTTATAGATACCCCCGTGCAAGTGGTTATGAATGTCAAGGGAGAGTTTGTACAAAGCCTTTCTGAGATGAGAAAAAATCTTATTTCGCAGGTAGCTTCTCCAACATTTTGGGAAAAAAGTATTCGCTTGATAGATCAGGTGCCGTTAGATTTCTATCTAGAGATTGGTCCGGGTAAGACGCTCGTGGGAATGAATAAAAAAATAGGGACTGTAGCTGCAAGCTATAACTTAGAAAAACGGGAAGATTTTGATAAGTTAGAGACCCTATTACTAACAGGCATTGCATAAAAGGAGTGATATGTTACTAAAAGGAAAAACAGCGATTGTTACTGGTGGAACTCGGGGGATTGGCAAAGAAATTGCTAAAATTTTTGCTTCTCATGGAGCAAATGTTATTATCATTGGGACTAGTGAAGATAGAGCCAAAGGAGCAGCGGAAGAGATCAAGGCTTTGACGATTTCCGCAGAGCAGGATGTAGAGTATCGCATTTGCAATGTAGGGCATCATGTGGAGGTGCTTTCTATTGTAGAAGAGCTGCAGAAGAAATGGCCTCAGATCGATATCCTTGTTAACAACGCTGGAATCACCCGCGATGGTTTTTTGATGAAGATGTCTGAGAAGGATTGGGACGAGGTTTTAGATGTAAATTTAAAATCTGTGTATAGCATGTGCCATGCTGTCATCAAAGCCATGATGAAGGCTCGCTCTGGGAAGATCATCAATATCACCTCGGTTATAGGCTTGACAGGAAATGCAGGCCAAGTTAATTATTCTGCTTCCAAGTTCGGGATAGTGGGATTTACCAGATCTCTTGCTATTGAAGTTGCAAAGAGGGGTATTTGCGTGAACTGTATTGCTCCTGGTTTCATAGAAACAGATATGACAGGTGCGCTAACTGACGCGCAAAAGGAAGAGATTTTGAAAAAGGTGCCTATGCAAAGGCTTGGGCAAGCAGGCGATATTGCGCAAGCAGCCTTGTTTTTAGCAAGTTCGATGAGTGATTATGTGACCGGTCAAGTGCTCACAGTAGATGGTGGGATGCTAGCCTAGAATCTCATTAAAGTTTTAACGTTAACACATGTAAAGGGAAAAAGACCTTATGGCGACGATAGAAAAAGAAGTGATAGACATCATTGTAGAGCAGCTGGGTGTTGATGCTGCCGATGTAACACTAAAAAAATCTTTTGTAGAAGATCTTAATGCAGACTCACTAGATCTCACAGAGTTGATTATGACGTTTGAGGAGAAATTTGGTTTTGAGATCTCTGAAGAAGATGCGGAGAAACTCAAGACTGTTGGGGACGTTGTCGAGTATGTCACCAAGAGAAAAGGGTAGTCGTAGATTTAGAAACCGACCTATCTTATAGGTCGGTTTTTCTTCTTTTTCCCCAAAAAAACGACGCTGTCACAGAGAGCTAGTCTAGTTCTTCAAGATCAATATGCCTACGGGATATTCTAAGATCACCAGCAATAGGGGCGATAAATTGTACCTTTGTCTTGTCCCAATTTTCTCTTATCCAAGATTTTTTGACCTGTTGATAGGTTGCATAAATTATAGGATCTTGTTGTAGCTCTTGTGGAAGAGCGGTAAAATTGTGACGAAGAAATTCAGGGTTAGTAGCAATTATACGCATAAGATCAAGATCATTATCGAAGTATTCACGTGCTTCTTCAAAAGGTGCATCAGGATGCAAGGTAAAGAGATTTTGAAGAAACTCTTTATCGGCCTTAAGTGCCTCGCTAGCAAATCTAAACCAACCTATACCATCGCGTTGTATGGCTAGGTTGATCAGTTCCCTATCATTATGTAAACTTGGATGAGCCATGGCAAGAGGTGTGTATTTGGGGGTTTCAGCAAATATGGGACCTAGTAATTTTGATGCAATAGTTTGAATAGGGACCGGATTTAGTCTGGGGCTCTTAAGAGCTGCACGAACCAGATCACGGTCTTGTTTGAGCTCATCACTTGCTTGGCTCAATAAATAGGGTTGCTTTTTAACAAGTATCATCATATCTTTTTTTGAGTCTATAAATAGGGGATGTATATTAACAGAGATAGGCATGTCTTCAGGTGCTATTGAGTGGAGTAATAGTTGAAATTCTCTACTCTCGATTTTATCAGCTATAGTATTGTCTTCCATAAGAGAAAGAAAGTTCATGTAAGCCAATTCACTGTAAAGACATTCCTGTTTTGAGAAAATTTAAAGGAAATAGTTAAGCCAAGCTTCGTCATTTATTACATGTTCTTGTGGGTTTAGTCCAGTCCTTAATTGCTCAAGCTGAATGGTGATTGGAGAACGATAACTTATAAGCTTTGTCATATGTAAAACTAAGATAACTTCATCAAGTTGTAGATCCTTTGGCAATTGTGAAAATATACGCGACTGGGAGTTTGGATCTTTTGATTCTAGTAAACTCTGTATTGCGATTCGTTTATCAAGTTTTTGAGAAAAATTGCTAGGAAGATCATCTACAAAGGTTCCTAAAAATACTGGTGGTTTTATCCGTCAGCAGGTTGCATTAGCAACAGAGATATCGAAGAATCTTGGAAAGTTATTACACGCTTTTGGGGAAGAGAAGACAGTAACTTCCGAAATGAAGGAGATATTGAAAGATCCTGATCTTGGAAAGCATACACTTGCATTGTGCGACAAGGTCATTAAGGAGTATTCTCTTGCAGAAAAGCTTGAAGCTGCTTTGAAGAGGACTGTGTGGTGGTATGTTCTTCCTGACCTTAAGAGAATAGAAGCTGATGCGATGCCTCGAAGCTTTCGTCAGATGGTGATGGATTATGTTGCTACAGGCGAAGAAAACGAAGAAATGACTGTGTCAGACGCTGATATAGCGCTATTAGGTGAAAAAGTCCAACAGGCAGTAGAAGACTATCTAGCTACTCAAGAGACATGAAAGTCTTAAGGCGTGAGTGGAATAAGAATGCTAATGCTTCACTTCTGCCCAGATAAGCCGTAAATCCCTTTCGGGGCAAAGATGCTTAAAGAAGAGAAGCTTGTAGCTTTCTTGGGCAATCTCTTGCTGCACTTTGTATAAAGCTTCTTGGTTTTTCAGAAGAGGGATTGCGCTTTTAGTCGCTGGAAAAACCCCAAAAGAGTTGCATGCTGCAGCCATGTTTTCTTCTTTGTATAAGAAGTTTAAGAAAGCATAGGCGTTGTCTTCATGGGAGGCGTTGGCTGGGACCGCGATATTTTCGATAGAGATAAAGGTTTTTTCTTTAGGAGTAGAAAACTCAATAAAAGCAAAGTCTTCCTGAGAACGGAGGATGTAGGCGCTTAAGGTGAGAGCTACAGCTGCATTTTTGGAGCCTAGAACGTAATCAGATCTAGGAATCGCATACGATTCGACATGTTTTTTTTGGTCAATAAGGAGTTTTTTTACAAGTTGGAGTTCTTTCGGGGTAAGATGGTCTTTTTCTCCAAAAAGATACATAGACCCAATGCAAAAAGCCTCTACTGGGTCGTTTGTCATAGCAATCTTATAGTGGATAAGCTCATCTTTAAAGAGGTGATCCCAAGAATTAGGAATCTCTGCCGGGGTAGTGAATTCATCTTTATCAATACCAAACCCATACAGATCCCATTGCAAGGGTAAGCTGTAAGTGTTGGCTGGATCGAACTCATGTCCTGTAAGCAGGGGATGAATGTCCTCTAAAAATGTAAGGTTTTGTTTATTTAAGGGCTTTACAAGTTTGTCATCGATCAACATCTTGACAGCGTAATCGGAGGGGATAATGAGATCATAGCCGGAGTCTTTGATGTTTTTGAGCTTAATAAGCAGCTCTTCGTTAGAAGAGTAATAGTCTACATGAACGCGAATACCTGTTTTTTGTTCAAACTCTTTGATGACTTGGTCAGGAAGGACATTACTCCAAGAGAAGATGTTGAGCACTTTGGGGTTTGTTGGAGCGGAGTAATTTCTGTTGGCTACAAAGAGAGTTCCAAAGATCAGTCCTATCCACGTTACAATGATACATAATCTGCCAAAAAGACTTCTTCGTTGCATGGTTAAAAGATCCTCGTGCGCATTTTAGGAGAGAAGAAAAAGAGGACAAGAAGACTTGTTAGAGCAAGCAAAAAGACAGAGAGCGCGTTCACAACAGGAGAAATACCAGAGCGAATGGTGCTAAAAAGATAGACGGAGAGAGTTTGAAACGAGGTACCAGAGCAAAAATAGGTGATGATAAAGTCATCGAAGGAAATGATAAAAATAAGCACTCCTGTGGCAATCAAAGTAGGTCTTAGCAGAGGAAGAGTGATTTTAAAAAAGGTTTGACTCGGGGTGGCTCCAAGAACTAAAGAAGCCTCTTGAAGTTTTGGGTCTAGTTCTAAGTAGTGGGTGTATACGATAGGCACGACAAAGCCAAGACCTAGGACCGCGTGAGATACAACCACTGTAGGCAGTCCTAAAGGGATACCAAAGATAGAGAAGAAGGTAAGCAGACTCACAGCAAGAACAGTCTCTGGAATAATGAGGGACCCATAAAACATAGGAAGAAAGCGTGAAATACGTCCTCCACTGACTCTAAAGAAGATCAAAAGAATGCCCATGGAAAGGCTTAAGAAAGTAGATAGGGTGGCAACTGTCAAAGAGTTTCTAAAAGATTTCCAAAGAGCAGAAGAATTAAACAGCTCTTGATACCAATGTACGGTGAAATGATCCCAAGGGGCTGGAAAAGCTTTGGCATTGAAGGAGAATAGAAAGAGAACCACGATAGGGGTATAGAGAAATAAAAAGGTGAGTACCACAAGAAAAAGATTGGAGGTCTTTGACAAAGAAGAGGTTTTGCCTTGCATCATGATTGACATCCTCCCATGAGAAATTTTGAGAGTTTTTTTGTCAGCCATAAGAAAAGGCCGATAGAGATGACAAGAAAACAGCTACACATCACAGTAAATGCAGCTCCAAGAGGAGCGGTATGTTCTCCAAGCATGTAGTGTGTGACTACGTTGCCTGCGTAGTAATATTTGTCTCCGCCAAGAAGCTCTGGAATCGCAAACTCTCCAAAAGAGGGGATATATACAAGTAAAAAACCCAGTCGGATCGCTGGCATGGTCAGGGGAATAAGCACTGTTTTTAGCGTCTGTATCCAGGTTGCTCCTAAATCTGAAGAGGCTTCATACAAAGAAAAGTTAAACTTTTCCAAAGAAGAGTATATCGGTAGGATCATGAAGGGAAGGTAGTGATAGGTCATCATGAGCATCACAGAGAAGAAGGAGTTGAGAAAGTGAATAGGCTCTTTGACAAGATTTAAAGAAAGGAGAAGGTTGTTAAGAAAGCCATTTTTCTCGAGGACAAAAAACCAAGCGCATACATGGAGAAGAAAGTTTGTCCAGAAAGGAACAATCAAAAAGAATAGCAGTAAGTTTTTGTATCTTCCTCCCCTAAAGGCAAGAAAATAGGCAAAGGGAAAAGCGATGAGCAGACAGATAAGAGCTGTGAGCAGAGCGACACCAATCGATCGAAAAATGATAGAAAAATGCATTGCGTTGAGGCAAGCTCTAAAATGGTCTAAGGTGACACCTTGTACATCCCCTTCTTTAGAGAGTAAAAATATACTCGATACGATCATGATCAAAATAGGAAGATAGAAAAACAGAATCTGCCAGATGAGCGCAGGGCAGCCGATAGCGAAAGGGATATCTTTTTTGGAGAAGGGATTAAACAGCGTGAGCTGTTTTCTCTTAGGAAGGGTAGAGATGATACTTTCATTCATGCTGCTATCCCCTTATTTTTCGAGTAAAACAACATTTTCTTTCTGCCAGTAGAGAAACACTTCATCATCATAGTCGATGGTTTCTTGAGGAAAATGTTCTTCATTTTGCTCAAAAACTTGGAGCCTTGTTTGATCTTTGAGAAGGAGGTTATACTGCGTAGATCTTCCATGATAGACGATGGAAGAGACGGTGCCTGTTAAGGTGTTAGAAAAATTTTTGACAGGTTTTTTAGAAATAAAGATTTTTTCAGGTCGAATGCTCATGGAGACATCACACCCTTCGCTCATCCACTCTTTTTTCTGGGGGATTTCTACATGGAACTTACCAAGACTTGGCACCTCCATATAGGGATCTTCGCCGAGTTGATGTAGCGTTCCTTGCAAAAGATTTGTTGTTCCTACGAATTTGGCTACAAAAGAGGAGACGGGAAATTCATAGATTTGCTTAGGAGTGCCTATTTGCTCGATTTCCCCAGAGTGGTTCATAATAGCCATGTGATCTGCAAGAGTAAGAGCTTCAAACTGATCATGGGTGACATAGATAAAGGTTGTTTTGAGCTTGTCTTGCAATTCAATGAGTTCAATAAGCATCTTTTCTCTTAGCTTGAAATCCAAAGCCGCTAGAGGCTCATCTAAAAGTAACACATCGGGTTCATTGATGATAGCCCTTGCTAAGGCCACTCTTTGCTGCTGTCCACCCGATAGTTGCGCTGGGTATTTAAAAATATGACTTTCAATATGAAAGGCTTTAAGGATTTTTAAAACCCTTCTTTCAATTTCTTCTTTGGGGATTCCTTGTACAACAAGGCTGTAGGCGATGTTGTCAAAGACATCTAAGTGAGGAAATAAAGCGTAGTTTTGAAAAACTATGTTGATACTTCGTTTGTGTACAGGCAGGTCTGTGATATCTGTATCACCTAGGAAAATCTTTCCTGAGTCTACCTTTTCTAGACCGCCAATTAGGCGCAGTAGGGTTGTTTTGCCACAGCCGCTGGGGCCAAGGAGGGCGAAAAACTCTCCTGAAGGGATGTGTAAATCCACTTCATTGATAATTTGAGAGCCACCAATGGATTTGGTGAGTTTGGCTAGCCTAATGCTTCTGCTTTTTACCATTTTTCCCCTGTCATGGTAACGAGGTTACAAACCCTAGTTTATTGCCCCCTATCGGTATGGCCCTTAAAAGCTGCTTTGTAAGCAGAAAAAACGATGCAGATTTTAATATTTTTAGGTTTATAAGCATAGAGGATTTCATCATGAGAAATAGTTTTTTTTGCTGCATAAAATAAATAATAAAAATTTGAATAAGAAAAATATTACCAGAGAGAGTGTAAAATGTATATTTTAGGTCGCCCACTTTTTTGGTCTAGCCTTGCCAAATGTATAGGTATCCTTTCTCAATACGGTATTATTACTTTGCTCTCGCAAGGTCTCTCTTCCTTTGCATTTGGAGTGTGGGCTGTTTTGATGCAGCTTGCGATGTTTGTGTCTTTGTGTGATTTAGGTATAGGGGGAGGAGCGTTAAGAAATGCACTTATTGAATTACAGAAAGTTTCTTGTGATCAAGAAGCGGAGAAAAAACTGTTTTACCTCTCTTTTTGGGTGGTGGGCATGATTGCTTGTGCTGTTTTATTTTTGGGGCTGTGGTGTCACCCTTGGATGACAAAGCTGCTGTTTGGAGAGTTGCCACAAGATATCCCCTTATCTAAGCTGATGCCTCTTTTTTTGTGTAGTTTGCTACTTCGTCTCCCTTTAAGCCTTCATGCAAGTGGTTTTTATGCCTATCATGAGATCACCGTAAAATCTTACATGGAGATCATCGAAGCGCTCCTTCTCTTTTTAGGTGTGTATGTAGTCTATATAAGCAGCTGCAATTTTTCGCTGGTTATCATTGTGTATTATACTCTTTTGGTGTTGATGGCAGCTTTTGGATTGTACTTGTTTTTGCATAGGCGTTGCTGGAGGGTATGTTGGGGATCTTGGGGGGCGTGCAAGAGTCTTTTCAAGAAGCATCTCACTTTTTGGCTCCAAAATGTTGTGAGTCTTGCGCTCTTTTCTCTTATGCCTCTTTGTGTAAGTGCACTAGGTGGAGCTGCTTTAGCGGGAGAATATTTTTTGGTGTATCGGATTTGCACCCTTTGTCTAGGGATTCATTTTGCCATCCTTAACCCTCTGTGGTCTGCGTATTGTCACAGGTTCTATGCACAAAAGTATGAGGAAATCAGATGGTGGCATCAGCGCGCTTTTGTTTGTACTTTGGTGGGATTTAGCGTAGCTTCGTTGTGTATGATTGTATGGTATCAACCGGTGATATTCTTTTGGACGAGGAAAATAGTAAGCTGCAAGGGTGTTGTAGTGGCGCTTGGAATATGGATGACGCTATATGGAGTGATTAATTGTTTTTCTGTGCTATTAAATGCTGTAACTGCTGTGAAAAGACAGCTTGTTTTTTTAAGCGTAGGAGCTTGTATCCAGCTTTTTTTAGGGGCGCTATTGGGCCCGGCGTATGGCGTAGTAGGTATAGTAGTTGCTGCAATTATTGCTTTGGTTCCGCTATTATTTTCAAACATTATAGAAGTGCAGAGCGTTTTAAGAAGAGGAAGAGTTTCATGAAGCATGTCAAGCTTGTCATTATAGGTTCAGGTCCTGCTGGTTATACGGCAGCTATCTACGCAGCGAGGGCGAATTTATCTCCTGTGTTATTTGAAGGTTTTTTTTCAGGTCCTTCAGGAGGGCAGCTTATGACAACAACAGATGTGGAGAATTACCCTGGATTTCCAGAGGGCATTAGTGGTCCAGCTTTGATGGAGAATTTCCGCAAGCAAGCTGTTCGCTTTGAGACCGAGGTATATACAGAAGATGTGGTCAGCGTAGATTTTTCTCAAAGACCTTTTTTTATCAAGGCCTCTAATCAAGAGCTTCTTGCGGACTCTGTGATTATTGCAACGGGAGCTACCGCCAAAAAACTCGATGTTGTTGGGGCAAGAGAAGGGGAGTTTTGGCAAAAAGGGGTGACAGCTTGCGCTGTTTGTGATGGAGCTATGCCTATCTTTAGGAATAAGGATCTTTATGTGATTGGAGGGGGCGATACTGCGATTGAAGAGGCGCTTTTTCTTACAAAATATGGATCTAAAGTGTTTCTTGTACTTCGTAGAGATGTGTTTCGAGCCTCAAAGATTATGGTGGATAGGGTGCTCAAGCATCCTAAAATCGAAGTGGTCTATGAACATACACTTGACAAAGTAGAAGGAGATCAGGTTGTGACCTCTGTTTCTTTGCGCTCTGTAAAAACGAAAGAGATTGTAAAGAGGCAGGCAGGAGGTGTTTTTTTTGCTATTGGTCATGAGCCTAATGTGAGTTTTTTAGGAGAGCAGCTGGAGAAAGAAGAAAGTGGTTATTTAAAAGTTAAACCTGGTACAACGCAAACAAATGTTGCAGGAGTTTTTGCAGCTGGAGATGTCCAGGATCACCTTTATAGGCAGGCGGTGACAGCGGCTGGTTCTGGTTGTATGGCTGCTTTGGAAGCAGAAAGGTGGCTCACTTCTCAAGGATTGATAGACTAGATGCGCAGTATATTGATGAGCTTGTGGCTTGTATGCTCTTGCGCGCTGCAAGGGTTTCAAACTCAGCCTTGGCTGGGAGATTTTTTAGAATTTCATTTTGTCCCATCCTTTACCTATAGGCGCTATCCTCGTGTAGAAGGAGCTTACAACCCCTCTTCCTACTCTTCCAACGATCGCTTTACCAATGTGAATCTTGATGTAGGTCTTGATCCATGGGAGCTAGAGCTTGGTATTGAGTTTGCAGATACAAGAAGACAGAGCTTGGGTACGCAAAGTGCAGGTGGACAAGGAAGATATCGTTGGCTCAATGATATTTCAGGAGATAGTGTGAGCTGGGTATCAGCTCTTAATGTCCGTTGGGTTTCTAAGAGGAGTTTGCAAGATGTTAGCTGCCCTTATCATGCTGAGTGGAATTTTGAGCTTGGAAATTCTTTAGGGAAAGAGTGGCAGTTGCAAGAAGAGTCTTTTTTACGTGCCTATGGCTTTTTAGGGGTAGGACAAGCTATTAAGGGAAGGCCTTGGCTTAGAGGGATTGCTTCTATGGAAGCTTTACTTGGAAGACATCATCGTCTAACACTTTTTAGTGAAGGGTATTTTGGTTTTGGAAAGACAAGGAGAGTGAATATCGATCATTTTCGTGGGTATGCTACTATCTTTCATCAATCTATAGATGTGGGTATTCTCTACGCATATAAGATAAGCTCTATTTGGGGAGAAATTTCTTTAGCTTATAGTTACAGGGTTTTTGCTAAAGACTTCCCCGCAAACGCCAATACTTGGATAGTGCAGTACAATTTTCCCTTTTCTATGTTTTAGTCCATAGAGCGACTGCGTTGGCGTAAGCTTTGCAGTGAGAGATAGAAAGAAGGAGTCTAGGGTGTCCAAAATGGTTAGCTCTATGAGGAGAAAGATGGACAACGGGCTGGCCTGAGGCGTTGTTCAGGATTTCTATATCTTTCCAAGAAAGATTTTCACCTATACCGCAACCTAGCGCCTTAGCCACAGCTTCTTTGGCAGCAAATCGACCAGCTAGATGCCTTGCTCTATAGTTGTGTTTGTTGCAGTAGTCGAGCTCTCTTTGTGTAAACAACCTAGCGAGAAATCTTTGCCCATATCTGCTCAGGCTTCGCTCGATTCTCTCAATCTCTATAATATCAATGCCGAGCCCCTGCAGGGATTTATCATCTTTTGTCATAGTCATCATCATCGTCGTAGTCTTCTTCCTCATAGTAATCAGAAAATTCCCCTTCGCCATGTTCTTCAATGGCGTTGCAGAAAATCATTCTTCCAGAAGAAGTGTGTTTGACAGAGAGTACTTGAGCATCGATGATTTCTCCGATGTATTTGCCACCCCCATTGATAACTACCATGGTACCATCTTCTAGGTACCCTACACCTTGCCTTGGCTCTTTCCCATACCGCTGCACTTTGATTCGGATAAATTCCCCCGTTTGTGTCAGAGGTTTAAGGGCATTAGAGAGCGAGTGCATATTAATAATCCGAATCCCTTCAATAGAGGCCATTTGCACGCGACTAATATCGGCTGTTAGGATGTTGCAATCGAGCAGACGAGAAAGGCGTATTAACTTGCTAGAGATATCTTTCACTTCGGGAAAGTCCGTATCATGATATCTAAGACCTAAAGATTGTAATATCTCTAGTTTTTTCACGGTATCAAGACATCTTTTGGCTTTTGCTTTTTGGGTTTCATCACCAGTCTCTAGCTGAGCATAGAGCTCTTTGACGACAAATCTAGGGATAATCAAGTAAAAATCAAAAATTCCCGTTGTACATAAATCAATAATTCTCACATCAGATAAAACAGAGCTATCTATAAGCAGGTCTTTTTTCTTTTGCGCCGAAGGGGCAAATTTTACAAAAGGGATGCTGACATAGAGCTCATCAGAAGAGCGCAGTGTCATGATTGTTCCCAAATAGACGCCAAATAAAAACAAAGAGAGTTTAATGATTTCTAGTGTTTGTGGCATGAGTCTTATGGAAATCGAGCTAATATCTAAGGTGACATTAAAGATGATCACCAGGGCTTGACCCATGAGATACCCAATGAATAGGCCAATAATGGCTACGTTAAAAGAGCGCAGATTGAACCTGCGGAAGAGCATATCAAAACCAATCAGAAGGATGCTTAGAGCGATTCCTATGGAAACCCCTGTTAGAGCTTTTACCATAGTAGTGCCGTGAGGATCGGAGAGCATATAGGTAGTCATAAAAAAGACGCAGAGAATCGAAAAAAAGACTCTCATAAAAGCTAGGGTGACGTTCATCGTAGTTGTCCTATTTTTTTTATTGTTACTATGGAGAGGTAATTACTATTTTTTTCTATTATATATGAGATGGATTCTAGAGCTTTCTTTTGTTTTTTGTCGACTTTCTACAACAAAAAATCTACAATCCCACTATCTTAAGTAGATGGAATGGACAAAGACTATGCGTGTGGGGCCTATAAGAGCTATCGTGATTTCTGGGGCCATTTGGCTTGTGATTGGGGGGATGCTCACCTATAAGGGGCTAGTGCTCCTTGCAAGGTCTGTTGCGACATTTGCACATAACCCAGGTCCCCTTATGAAAGGGCTCTATCAGCTCTTTCAAAACGTAGAGCGCAGTGGTATGATTTTGGTGTTTACAGCTATCTTGCTAGGGCAGCTTAAAGGTACTTTTATCCTTGCAAAGAGCGTCAAAAGATTTATTAAAAGAATACTTCTTATTCCCTCGCCGATCCCCCTAAAAGCGCTTTTTCCCTGGAATTATCTTGCGCTTGTGGGAGGTATGATGGCGCTGGGGATTGCTCTGCGAATTTCCTCTATTCCAACAGATATTAAGGCTTTCATAGATCTTGCTGTAGGGTCAGCTCTTATTAGTGGGGCTTTTTTATATTTTAGACAAGCTTCTATGCTAAAGATGGAATTCTCTAAGAGGAAAAAATAGTATGCTAGCTTGGCTATATTGGAACCCGCAGAGAGAGCTTTTTACAATTCCTTATCTAGATAGACCTATTGCTTGGTATGGTGTTTTTTTTGCACTAGGGTTTGTGATTGGGTATTGGATTTTACTACATATATGTCGTAGTTTTTTTGCAAAAGAGCCCTTTTTTATGGTGTCTGATGTGACCAACTGGGCGAGATTTCTTATGACGTTAAGAAATAAAAAATCTGATCCTTTTATACATAATTTTTTAGCCTCTTTACCAAATCCTTTGCAGGAAAAGATATTGCAGTGGAATCTGACACAAGAGGTCGATGAAGGGTTTCAAAAGGCTATCATCTTTGGTATGAATCATTATCTCAAGCAAGAGGTGAGCCAAAGTAGAAAGGAAAAAAGAGATCAATTTGAAGAGCTTTTTCCCTGCTCTTTACAAAGACTAGATGTTAAGGTGAAGTTTTTGGCTGAAAGGCTCTGTTTTTATACAATCGTAGGTACGGTTATAGGGGCAAGACTTGGTCATATCGTCTTTTATGAAAATCTGAGAGAATATTTGAGCGAGCCTTTGCGTATTCTCAAGACGTGGGAGGGGGGGCTTGCTTCTCACGGGGCTCTTATAGGTATTGTGATAGCGTTTGCTATTTTTCTAAGAAGATACAAAAGGATGTATCCCCAGATAGGTTTTCGTAGAGTCCTTGATTTTTTTGTTGTACCCGCTGCCTTAGGAGGGTGTCTTATCCGTATAGGCAATTTTTTTAATCAGGAGATTCTTGGTAAAAGTACACAGATTCCTTGGGCTATTATTTTTGGCGCACCAGCGGATGGAGGCATGGTTATCCCTAGACACCCAGCCCAGCTATACGAGGCTTGGTTTTATCTCATCGTATTTTTGGTGCTTATGAGAGCGAGAAAATATGAGCAGATGATCTTGTCTCCGGGAAAAATAGCGGGAATTGGTTTTATTGTAGTTTTTGCTTTTCGATTTTTTATTGAGTTTTTTAAAGAAGAGCAGAGCGTTTATCATGGCACCTTGCTCAATGTAGGGCAGTTTTTAAGTATTCCCTTCATCCTACTTGGTATCGCTTTGTATTTTTCAGAAACTCTCTTCAAAAAGAAATCCCAAGAGGTTTTTTCGCAACATAGTCGATGAGGCTTTCAAGCAATTTTCTCAAGAGATCGTTTTGATACAGGAGTAAGTGGTAAGAGATTTGTAATTCTACTTTCAAGTAGAGTGATCTTGTCCTCTGAGCAGAAAGTTTTATGGTGCAAGCAGATGTCTTGTGTATGCCACTTGATAAAACGATCAAGAGAAGACTCTTCTGAACGGCTTAGGTCATGATACCAAAAATACTTGTAGAGTAGAGTGATCCTATCTTGTAGCACACGCTCGCTGCATGGTAATTGAGGATTTTTTTTGATAAACTCTTTGAGCACTTGTTGCATAAATTGACCATGGTTTTCTTCTTTATGGGTGGACCATAAGGAGTGTATGATCTTAAGCAAACAATTATTGGGATCAAAGTGAATCCAACGACAGAGCATATCATTTTGAATAGACCACAAGTAGATTTTATGATCGATCTCTTCCCATAATGAAGGAGTAGCTTCTGTGTTGCATAAAGTTTTTTGCAGTTTTTTGAAGAAACTCAGTACATGATAGAGCATGTTTTTAAAAGAGTGTTCGGGAAACTCTATTAACAAACTCTCCACTTCATAGGTAAAAAAGTCCCTCTCTTGTGGGGCATCTAAGCTGCGCGGTTGATAAAGATGCCAAATAAGAATTTCTAATTCATCAGCGCACTGATCTCTCCATACAGGTAAAGCTCTAGCTGTTGATAAGGTTTTCATGAGGATAGACTCTACGGTTTTAGCGTCTTTCATTTCCTCTTTCCGTTTCAGAAAGTGTATTTCTGCATGAATAAAAGCCATCAAGCTGGCAGGAGCCTGCGGACAGGGAGGTAGTGGTAAATGCATTTCTTTAGCGTAACCATAAGCAATACAAGCTCGGATGGTTTCCTCGGATAGATTGTGAGGTAGAGAAGTCGCCAGAGGATATAGAGCTAAGATACGTTGTACGGTTTCCACGATGCGAGATGTATAGGAAGGCTCTTTTGCGCCCCGTACCAAAGATAGTTGCGTGTCAATAAATAGGCGCAGCTTTTGCTTTTCTTCGCTATTGAGCAGATGATGTAGCGAAAGACTAGGATAAAGATACTTAGAAAGTAAAGATGCAAAATGATAATAGAGCGTTTCTGAGGAGTATTTTTGCGTAATATTTTTTAGAAACATAATCTTGTTGCGTACCACTTCTTCTAAGTCTTTTTGTCTTATAAGAGGCTCATGGGAAGTTGTTTCCAAAATCAGCTTGATGATGAGCTTATCTATATGATCATATTCTTCGTGAGCATGTTTCGACTGTTGGGCAGGCAAGTCTTTGATCAGATGTTTTTGTGTTGCCCATACTATTTTGGTAAGACGCTCGAGTTTTGGGCGGGTCCCTTCTAATGTTGCAACACATTCACTAATTCGTACAGCGATTTGATGAGCTGTTGTGTAATGAGGGAGTCCTGCCATAGAGGCAAAAGGATAACCTTTCAAATTCTCTTTAATCATAAAACCGATGTTGAGCTTACCATTACTTTGTAAAGCGTCCGCATGAGTGTGCACTTTTCCATAGTAATAGGAGACTTTTTCCCATACCTTTTTGATAGCAGCAAGTCCTATGCGGTATTTGGGGAATTTGAGGGTAAACTCAGGTAAAATTCTAGAGAGAAGATCTTGTTGGATCTTGTGAGACCATTGTCGAGAAGAACCATGCTTTTCTACTTCATTTTTAATCTTTTTTGATAAAAAAAGACTCAAATCAGAAAAAGGATCATGAAAATCTTCTGTTTCATCAATAGGATAGAGATGGGCGCTCGCAGCAAGAGGTTTTATCGCTTTTTTTGGTAGAGGATGAGAGAGGTGGTTTTCTTGAGAAAAGGGAGCTCCTTCGGCATTATTGGAGTAAGAATCTGCTATATCTTGCATAGTAAAGGTGTTCTCTAAATAAAAAATGGATTTCGATTGTTTAACAAAACCCCTTCTTATCTTAATTTCTTTTTTTTTGTCTAATTCTTTCTTAAAGATAATCTTTTCTTTTAATTTTATTAGAAAAGAGTAGTGCGTTCACAGGGAGCTCTAGAGAGGAAAATGCGGTGAATTTATTTTTTTAATTTCTATTTATTCAATTAAATAAAAGAAGTGAAAATACTTTAGATTAACTCACCCTTTTTACTTGATGTTTTCGTCTTGTCATGGGACAATCAAATTTTGTTTACCTTGGGAGATAAGGTTATGAATCATATTCTGATAGCAGGACATTTAGGAGCAGATCCAGAAACTAGGTTTACTTCATCGGGTCAAAAGGTGACAACTCTTCGTATTGCTTCCAATACCCGCAAGGGAGGGAAGGATGAGACTGTGTGGTGGAAAGTGACTATATGGGGGGATCAATTTGATAAGATACTACCTTATTTTAAGAAGGGTAGTTCTATCATTGTAACAGGAGAGCTTGCCAAGCCTGAGATTTTTACAGACAAAGAAGGGCATCCTCAGGTTTCTTTGAATGTAACAGCACATAGCATTTCTTTCAGTCCGTTTGGCAAATCTGATGCTAACAGAGGGGGTGACGATGGTAACATGGCGAAACCTATGCTGCAAAAAACAGGGCCAGCTTCTTCAGGTGCTTTTGGAGCTAGTGGGCAGATGGATCATGCCGATTTTAGCCATGAGGAAATTCCTTTCTAAGGTTTGGAAGGCTTGTAGATGTTTTATAAAAGTCCCTCTACTTTGTGGGACTTTTTTGCTTTATGGAGATTCTATGGAACTTGTATTTGAAAAGCATTTTGAAGGAAGAGAGGGCGCTGATGTCCTTGTTATTCCCTACTGGAAACAAGAAGGTAGCATTCAACCTGCATGCGCTCTTTTTGAAGGTAGTGAAAAAATTTATCCTGTTATAGACCTGGGAGATTTTGGAGCAAAAGAGCAGGAGCTTTGGCTACTTTATGATTGGAATCAAAAAGAGCAGAGGATTCTTTTAGTAGGATTAGGCTCTGAGGAAAAGGCAACTCTTGAAACAATGCGTAGAGCTTATGCGGAAGCTGTGAAGTATGCAATCAGCAAAAGATGGAAAAGCGCCAACTTGTTGCTTCCAACCCATGCGGAGTATTCTCCTCATCAGGTAGCTTATGCAGCAGCAGAAGCTGCTATCATGACCAATTATTCCTTTGATTATATGAGCGCTAAGTTAGAGAAGAAAGTAGCGCTTATGGAAAAAATCTGCGTAGTAGCCGATGGATGTGATGCTGAGAAAATTTTGCGAGACTCTCTTGCTATAGCTGAAGGTATCAAGCTTACAAAAAATCTTGTAAACGGGAATGCAGATGATATCACACCAAAATTTCTAGCGCAGCAAGCAACAGAAATTGGTAAACGCTATCCTGCCATGAAAGTGAGAGTGTTTGATAAGCAGGCCATTGTCAAAGAAAAAATGGGGCTCTTTCATGCAGTATCACGAGGTTCTACCGAGGATCCTTATTTTATTGTGATGGAGTATCAAGGTAACCCTTCCTCTAAAGACCATACTGTGCTCATCGGTAAAGGCATTACCTATGATACAGGTGGTCTTAGCATCAAAACCACAAGTGGTATGGAGACCATGCGGTGTGATATGGCGGGAGCTGCCACAGTCATGGGGGTGATGGTCACAGTGGCAGAGCTTAAGCTTGCTGTGAACGTCTCTTGTATAGTTGCAGCCACAGAAAACGCTATTGATGCAAATAGTTACAAAGTGGGAGATGTATATAGGGGATACAATCAAACAACGGTAGAAATTAAAAATACCGATGCAGAAGGTAGACTTGCCTTAGCAGATTCTCTTGCTTATGCTGTTGCGAATCTACAACCTTCAAGAATGATCGATCTTGCAACGCTCACAGGTGCAGCAGAAGTGGCTCTTGGCAGTGTAAGAAGTCCATTTTTCTCAACAGATGATTTACTTGCTTCTCAACTCTTCGAGGTAGGGGAAGAGGTAGGAGAGAGGCTTTGGCTGATGCCTCTTGATGCTGATTATAGAGATCTGATCACATCTCGTGTTGCAGACATAAAAAATTGTGGAGATAGAGAAGGATCTTTAATTTTTTCAGCGATGTTTTTAAAAGAGTTTGTGGGGAATATTCCCTGGGCTCATGTGGATATTGCAGGGACCGCTTTTCTTTCCAAACCAAGGCATTATCATACAACCTCTGCAACAGCTTATGGGCTTCGATTATTAATCCATTATCTGAAGAAGTTCCATGTCAAGAGTTAAAATGATGATTGTTCCCAAGGAGTTTTCTGGGGAGAGGTTGCAACATTTTTTAAGAGAGCAGCTGGGAAAAAATTACTCTGGTAAGCGTGTCAAACACCTCATCGATGGCTATGGTTGTAGGGTGAATGGTCGGATAGAACTTTTTGGATCCTATAAAGTGCAGTCTGGTGATCGTATTCATGTAGATCTAGCCAAACAGCCCCCTTCTTGTATGCAAAAAGGGACTATTTTGTATGAAGATAGCGAGATGATTATTTGGAATAAACCAGCTGGTGTGGTTTCCGATGTAAAGCATCTTGCGCAGCATTTTACAAAAACCATTTATCTGGTGCATCGCCTAGATAAAGATACAACAGGAGCTATGCTCTTTGCTAAAACACCTACGATGCAAAGAGCCCTTGAGCTCGTGTTTAAAGATCGCGGTGTAGATAAGGTCTATCATGCCCTTGTGCAAGGAACTCCTTCCCAAGAAGAATTTACCATTGATAACCATATTGGTAAACTCTGTGAGTATGCGGGGCAATCTGTATGGGGAGCTTCTGCAGAGGGGGCGAGAGCTATTACTCATTTTCGCATTATCAAGAAAATAGGGCAGGTAGCTCTTGTAGAATGTAGACCTATAACGGGAAGAACGCATCAGATTCGTGTGCATCTGGCAAGCCAAGCCCTTCCTATCCTGGGTGATTTTCACTATCATAGGAACAAGCCTTTTTGTTATACCGCTCCTCGCACTCTTCTTCATGCAGTAGGTCTTAGATTTTCTCACCCTACAACGGGGGCTCGTATTTGTGTAGAGGCTCCTTATCCAGAAGACTTCGCGCAGGCCTTACATGAGCTCTTCTCCTAGATTTTTGATCGTAAAAATGTCTTCTTTGGGAGATGTTTTACTGAGCTTGAATACAGCTCAGTATCTTAAACAAAGAGATCCTACTTGTCATATCACTTGGGTTATTGAAGAAAGAATGAAGGAGCTAGCCTCTTCTTCTCCTTACATAGATGAGGTGATCGCTTTTGATACAAGAGTGGTGAAAAAAGGGTGGAGATGCGCCCGGAAGCTTTGTAGAGAGATGATAGCGATGCTGCGTACAAGAAAATATGATGTAGTTTTCGATCTACAAGGCAATTGTAAGTCTGGGCTTATCACTCTACTTTCTCGCAGTAGCCATAAAATAGGTTGGGGTCGGCATAGCGTTGCAGAGTGGCCTAATCTTCTTGTGACAAGACGTAAGATAGAAGCAAACAAAGATCTTGTGCGCGCAGAGCAGTACCTTGCTTTCATCAAGGAGTATTTTCAAGATAGATCTTCTTTGCAGTTAGATCAACACCTATTCAAACCTTCTTCTGTAGAAGAGGTGGTGCTTCATCATCCTCTCAAGATTATGGTATGCCCAGGTTCTCGGTGGCCTAACAAACAACTCTCTATAAAGACATGGGAGCTATTTCTACGTTCTATCGAGCAAAGGTATCATCCTCTGTGGGTGTTTGTTTGGGGTAGCTCTTCTGAAAAGAGGCTTGCTGATGAGCTATCGGCTCTTTGTAAGGAGGCTAAAGTCATAGGGGGACTCTCCTTTCCCTCCTGGCAACAGTGGATGAGGCAGATGCATGTAGTGATTTCTGTAGACTCTTGCGCTTTGCATCTTGCTGGCCTTTCTCATGTGCCAACTTTTGGTATTCATGGTCCCTCATCTTCGGCTTTATATAGCCCCTGCAGCTCTAGACATAGAGCTTATCAGGGCATATGCCCTTACAAGCAGACATTTACAACAAGATGCTCTAAACTTCGCACCTGCCTAACAGGAGCTTGTATCAAAGATATAGCAGCGGAAACGCTCATCAAAGAATTTACAGCTTTTTTACACACACTCTAGCGAAGACCTGTTACAGTAAGCAGCTTAGGAAAGTCAATATGAGCTTGTACAAGGTCTATCGCTTCTTGCACTCTTGCCGTGTCTTCTGTTTTGAGCTTGGCTGTATAGGAAGAAATCATTTTCATAGCATGAAAGGTATGCACAGGAGAATAAAGGGCAGGAATAGAGGCTTTTTTAAGTTTTTCTATAATGGCTGGCGAGGGAGGAAGCATCCCAGTCAAAATCATCCCCGAGGTATTATGAGCCTGTTGAGATCCTAAGTGTTTTTGATGGCTAATCGTTGCTAAGATGATATCTTCACGGCTAGCAGGTGTGATAATAAGTTGATACGGTCTGATAAGGGTTTTGTAGACTTTTACAGAAGTGGCTACAAGGCGGATATGGGTAAAATGTGTCAAACGATGCTCCTCTCCACTGATGAGAGAGGCTCCAAACAAGGTGGCATAGTCAGCAAGAGTGGCGTTGGTTAAAAAAGCGTCATAGGGGATGCAGCCTAGAATGGGAATGTTCCATCTGGCAAGAGCTTTTGCCATATAGTTCATCACCATCTCTTGCTTGCTAGGTAAGACCTTGTTGAGAATCACACCTGCAACCAAGACCCCATGCTGATCACACATCGCTTTATTGATAGCAAGAGCATCAAAAGAAGAGCCCAATCCTCCCGAAGCAATCATGATCATATCTATGCCTAAATGTGCTGCCACTTGGGCGTTATTCAGCTCGGCAATCGTTCCAACTCCCACATGGCCTGTTCCTTCAATGACAATACAATCATTATGCTCTATAAGCTCATCATAACAAACTTGTAGACACTCTCTTAAGTGATGGTTTTGGATTTTTCCATCTAAATAGTCTCTTGTAAAACCTTTAGCAAACAAAATAGGACTCATAATCTCATAAGGATCTTCAAGGGAAAAATAGTCTTTGAATAAGACAACATCTTTATCGACAGTAATGCCGTTATCTAGTTGGGTATGCTCTTGTCCAATAGGTTTTAAAAACCCCACTTTGTGGAAAATTTTTCTAAGACCGGCAACAAGACCAAGACACATGGTGGTTTTTCCCACATGCTGCCCTGTGGAAGACACAAAAAATGCTTTTTTCTTTCCTACCATCTTTTCCACCGCCTAGACTCCTTCAAACATAGCCTCTTAGGCGATTTTTTCAAAGAGGCTTGTTTTTACAGGAGTTGTCGAAAAAAGAGTAAAGGATTATAAGCTAAATTAGGTTTGTTAGAAGGTTATTTTAATTTAAATGACTGATTTTAAAACGTTAATGGGATAGGCCTTATAACGTATTTGCAAATCGGTAAGTTGTATAAGATATCTTTACGGAGGAAAAATAATGAAAAATTTGATGAAAGCTTTTCTAGGTCTTGCACTAGCCTGTGGTGTTGTAGCGTGTGAGAAGCCTATGGAAAAGAAGAAAGAAGAAAAAGCGCAGCAGCGTCCTAGCGCCAAAAAACATGTTGTGTCCATGGAAGATGCTCAGCAAGAGCAACAAGTGCAGCAATAAGTTAGATAAGACGCTTTCTTAAGAGGAGATGTGTTTAGATCCTGTTTTGTGAGCGTCTTTTTTTTTGCGGATAAAAAAAGTCTCCACACCCTCCGATCAAGCGATCAGAAGGCGCAGAGAGATTGGGGGCAAGTGTTATTGCTCAGCAAGGGGCATGAACAAGAGATGATTAGCAAGAAATTGCGCAAATCCACCTTCTCTTGTTAGATTTACGATGCCATCCATTTTTGGTGTTAGTCTTCTATAAGCAAGCTCTGTTGGTCCTTTCTTTAACGTTTTCATAAGACCTATATCGAGCGTGAAGGATTCTATATCATCAAATTGTACATCAGGCTTATTTGGATCATCAGGATTTGGCCTTTTTGGCCCAATAATAGTAGCAAGGTTTGTATGCAAAGTAGTAAGCGATGTATGCAGATTTACATTTTGCTCTGTTTTGGAGGTAATATCAGCTTTAAATTCTTGTTCAAGTTTTGAGAGATCAGCGAGAATAGGTGCATGGATGGTTTTTAGTTTTTGTGCGGACTGATGCAGTTTTCCTTTTTCAGCTACAACAAGGGCTTTCCATAGAGTTTCAAAGGCTATTATTTGACGATCTAGATCGCCTTCTGTTGCTTTTTCCACATTTTGTAATGCTTGAAGAAGATCTTGACGTGCGTCAGAAGAAGGAGAGATTTTTTGAATGTTTTCTTTGATAGTTTGGTAGAGTTGTTTCCACCTTTTAGTATCAGCATCTACACCTATAAGGCGAGCCACTCTCCACGCTCCACCTGCATTGCGTAACTGATCGTTTTTGACTTTTTTAAGAGTGGTAAAGAAATTTGCAGAGCGACCGACATTATCGATGGCTACAAAGTTGGGGACTAAAATTGTTTGAAGATATTGCATTTCACTGGAGTGCTCTCCAAGAAGAACTTGATTATTTTTACGAAGAGTTTCGAAGAGATCGTTATAGCTATCTAACCCTTTCAGCAAAGATAATCTACCAGATGCAAAATCGGAAAGAGTTTGATGAAAGAGCTGGGCATTAGAGAAAACCATGTTCCTGAGCTTTTCATCGTGCATGCGATGAGTAAGAGGGTCTATAGTAGTGTCTTGTGGAGCCAATGCTTCTAGTCCCTCTTGTATGGTTGTATAAGAGCGGATACATGTGGAAATATAAGGAAGGTCTTCTGTTTCTGCGTGGAGATTGCGGTAGTTAGAATGCAGAGCAAGAAGGCCACTGTGTGCATCCCCTATGAAAGCTTTAAATGCAGTGATAAGAGGAAAAAGCTTTGCAGCCGTTTCTTTGCTTGTTTTAGATTCTTTGTTGCGGAACAAATCGTAGTTTTCTTGCATAGTTGCTAAAAACGTATCACTTTTTTCAATAAGTGTTGTTAGCTCTTTATAACGATCTTGATGGCTATCGTTAGGTCTGCTTATATTTGTTAAGGTCTCTGTCCAGCTACTCAGTAGGCTTCCCGCTTTCTCTTTCGACTCTTGTAAGGTTTTCTTAGCATGAACAAGCTCCGCTCGACCAAAGTCGTTTAAAGAAAGGTCAACAGCTTGATCGATCAATTGCTTAAGCACTTTGTTGGCATATTTATGCATCTTTTCTTCAGCAGCTTTTTGTTTGAGTTTTTCTGTCTCTGTCATGATCTGATTGGGTGGAGTTGTCAGGATTTCATTAAGCTGATCTAAGAGAAGAGATAAAGGCTGTCTTAGCGCTGATTTTGTAAGCATTTCTTCAGATACGGTGACAGTAAGATTAATAAGAGCTTCTATTGTTGGGTCAAGCAATTGGTCATCGAGCCAGCTCACAGAGCGGTTGATAATGCCATTATTGTTAAGATGAGCTTTTAGCTGTTCTTGGGTGGAAAATCTATTTTTGTCGAGGATTTCAAAGAGATGTTGCAAAGCGGCTTTAATACCTTGACGTGTACTATCTGAAGCGACGGGAGTAGATGTATCCGGAGGACCTTGCTCTAATACAGTACTTAACCGCTCAAATTGGTCAGCAAAAAAGGAGGTAATCACATGAACATAGGGACTATCTTCATACACATTTTGTCTTGTGGATTGTACGATGGTTTCTAGGTATTTGTTGCGAGTCACTACTTTTCTTGCAATGAAACGTATACATACGTCAGCGATCCAGTAGGAAGGGGTTCCGATCAGTTTACCACATCCTAAAAGAGCGTATCCAGGTAGCCCGATGACTAAGGCTTTGACACCCATCCAGAGCCAATTGGTGACTGCAGAGAGAGCATTGTTTGCATAGAAAGGTCTATGGGAGACTACATTACCTAATTGACCAATTTTGACATCTAGCCAACTTTCTTTGGTATAATCAAGGTGCACAAACTTATTGACAAGCGCTTCAGAGGTTTTTTGATACAATTCAGATTGATTGTAGGACTGCTGGTTATATTCAAGGTACTCTTGAGAACGCATCATTCGATTCACGCTAGGGATTTTATCACCCCCATTGGGTAAAAATGCCCAATTTTTTAGCAAGGCGTTATACTTAGAAAAACAGTGGCTTGCACGGGTAAGCAGTGCTTGTTTGTCCATGGTTGTCGATTGTTCATTAAGGGTTGTATGTAGATTCTCAAGAATTGCTTGTACCCTGAATCCTATGAAGTTATAGACACCTAGCCATAGAAGGCATTTGGCTACAGTTTTTGTAAGCCAAGAAGCTTTTGCATTGTTGATAGCAAGCTTTAGCTCTCGCACAAAAATCTGTTTGCGTGCAGCTTCCTTATTTTCATTGGCTTGTAATTTTTTGATGTTGTAAAAAACAGACTGGTCGTTGCTTCCATATCCTAGTAACATCTCATAGAGTAGTTGGTACGTAAACTGATCTTGAAGATTTGAAGACAACTCTTTCATCTGCTGATCGATGCGCGCACTAGCTTTAGCTTCATTATCCCAAGGAAAACTTACGTCCTGATTTGCTTTAGCCTGATCTAGAGATTTTCTTAAAGCAGACATTTCTTTAGCAAGAGCTTCAGAGGCTTTTGTTTGCTCTTCTTTTACCTGAGAGTCTTGCAGCACTGAAGGTAGTTCAAAGAGTCCTAGGATCCAGTGCTTGCTATTGAGACCTTCTTTTAACTGCTGTAGTGCTGCCATGCAGTCTTTGTTTGTTTTAGCTTCTTGTAAAGCTTTGATAGTTCCATTTTTTAAACCAAGAAGGGCCTCTTTGCACTTCTCTTCTGATTGGTTATCGATCCACTTTGTGACATAGTCTGACTTAAGAAGTTGCACACAGTATTTACCAATATTTGTGGCTACGGTATCTGAAGAGTCTTTGAGATAGGTAAGAGCTGCATGTGCAAAGTCTTGTAGATAATTAGAGCTTGCTTGTGAAGGTTGATGAGGCTTTACAGGTGATAGATTTCTTACTTTGTCTAAGAGCTCTTTTGTGGGTAGAGTACCTATCTCTATGCCGTTTCTTGTTGCAACACCTTGCAAGGCAGCTTTAAAAGCTCCCAGAGAAACGTCCATATTGTCAGCAAGATCATTAGCTGCCATTCTTGTAAGGAAATCATTTTTAAAATCAGCCTCACACAGGTCAAGAAGTTGACGGAGTATAGCACGCTTTTTTTCTGGTAAGACGTTAGTGTTAGTGTCTTTAAAATAGTGAATTGCATCATGGAGTTTATCAAAGGATGAGTAGGTTATAGCAGAAGGAGCTCCAAATATGGGTAGATGGTTGGTTATAAATTCTTTCATCTGCTCAAGTAGCTTTGGCATAAGTCCTGTTTTCTGTACGACATACTCTTGGAGAAGAGAGGTGACCTTATGAATTTGCGCAAGAAGTGTGACTTCTGAAGGTTCTAGCAGTCTTGTATACTTGAGTGAGTCCGGAATAGAGCTATAAGCTAGGAGCTTTTCTTGCAGTGTAGAGAGCTCTTGTGCATGCTGAGGGTGCAACTTCTTAAGGATGAAAATAGTTTTCTGTCTGTCTAACAGCACTTGTAGTTTTTTTTGACATAAAGTGAGCTCAGACCTTAGTTGCTCTATGTTTTGCTCTGCCAAGTTTTTATTCACTTCGACTAAATGAAGAATGACATCACCGACCTCTGGAGCCGAAACAAAAGTAAGATGTGTTTGCGATGCTGCGCTAGATTTTTTGTGCTCGAGCTCTCTGAGCTTGCTTATGAGATCATAGGCAGCATTAACAGTCTCTTCTGAGAGTTGGAGATCTTGAGAAGGGTTTTGTTGCGCACGAGCCACTTCTTCTTGTAGTTTTGTTGTAAGATCTTGAAAAGGTTTTTTGTGAGGGGCAAGAGAGGCTGTTGTGGTATCGCTAAAGGCAAGACCAAAGAGGTTTTCACTGTCCTTTTCTATCGCTTGTATGCGATCGATAAAATCGTTGAGAAGAGCCGATTTCTTGCCAAGATTAGAGGTTCTTCCATCGGCTGTATGAAAGTGGCGCCCTTGGGTTAGCTCATAAAAAAAATCGATATGCTCTTCGATTTTTGATGGAGAAGGGCCCTTCATAGCTTCGGCTACTGCATCTTTTAGCTTCTCACTGGCTTTATTAGGTAAATTACTAGGAGAACAGGCTTGTATCCCTGAAGTTACACTGGAGCAGCCTTGTTTTAGCATACCCCATAATTGGCTAGTAATAGAGCTCATAGTTTTGCACTATATTTGTATATTATGTGTAAAATTATATCATTTTTATTATAAAAAACCAAAAAACAAAAATATGTATATGTTGTATATGATTTGATAAATTTTAGTTTTGCTGTTCTAAAATAAAATCTACTATTTCTGTAATATTTTCTAAGGGATTTTGAGAGTCAACTCTTGCAAGCCCCTTTTCCTGAGAGAGGGTTGTAAAAGCTGTTGCAATATAGCTAAGCTGAGAGAAGGTCTCTCCTGGTGTCTCCTCATACTCTATAGCATGGGCAAAGTCAAAGCCAGCAGTCTGTAAAGCTGTTTTTAGGGATGTTTGATAGGCTATATCAAACTTTTTGACCATCTCAATAGGTAGATGGTTCTCAACTTGCTGAATTTGACTAAGAAGAGCAGAAGCTGGGGATGGAGGTGTTGAGGATCGCTGCTTAAGATTTGCTAGGGTTTGTTGCATCTTTGTTTGTAAGGGGTGATCTTTAGGAATGAAGTCATCTTTGAATTGCTTAAGGTACGTGATTACTTCTGATAAGTCGTTCCAGTTGACGTACAGGGTTTGTTTGAATAGAGAACACGCACGTGCCCAGGCTTTATCTAGAGTATCGTTTTTGATCTGACAGGGATAATTCTTTGTCGCTTGTAGGATTTCTAGAGTTAGATCTAGTACGGCTGGATGAGGAAGAGAAGGTGTTGGTAAAGATCTTAAACAATCCATGAGAGAATCTAATGCCTTTTGTAGATTTTCTTCTGACGTAGGATCTAGGGCTTTTTGAACCTGAGTTAATTGACTAAGAAGGTTTTGATCAGGTTTGCTCAGTCCCAAAAGATCCTGATAGCTGGTGACTAAATGGGAAATCAGTGATTGGTAATCATTTAGAGAATACGTTTTTGGATCCTTTATGAGAAGCTCTTGCAAGGTAGCTTGTGGTAGATTTTCTACGTTGTTTGTGGGCGTATTATGGTAGAGTTGGTTAAAGAGAGAGAGAAGTGGTGTAACCATTTGAGTCTGGTTATCATTTGTAAGAGGATTCTTCCAATGGTTTTGCGCTATAGTTGCTGCTTTAGAAGTTGCTGCACTTGCAAGAACGAGCGCCATTGCAGTAGATGTTGTGTAGGAAGCGAGTGTAACAGGGCCTATGTACCATGCGCTCAAAAAAGATCCTAGAAATGTTGCACCCGCAACAAGGGGAACTTTGTTCTTGGCACAATACTCGTAAGAAGCTTCATAAGTCTCTAGACAAGATTTTTTTGTTGTTTGCAAATGCGCAACAAAAGAAGCTTTTTTCGAATTGTAATAGTTGCAAGAGGTATTATAAGTCTCTAGACAAGATTCTTTTGTGTCTTGCCAAACGACTGTTGGATGCATAGCCTGGGGTAGAGTACCTGAAATGAAATTCCAAGTCATAATAAAATATCTTGATTTTTTTATTTTTCCGTCATAATTTATCATAAAATTTTATTGTTATCAAGGTTTAAAGCTTGTTCTGGTTTCAACTATTTATTATAGGAAAATTATGAGGGAATTTGAAGAGTTAATGCAGGTAGCAAAGCGTTTAAATGACCCTATAGGAGGTTGTCAATGGGATGTAAAGCAAACTTTTCATTCTCTGCAAAAATATATTTTAGAAGAGGCTTGTGAGCTTATAGATGCTGTGGATCTGCATGATATAGAAGGTATGATCGAAGAGCTCGGTGATGTGCTTTACGTTGTAGTTTTTTATTGCAAAGTGGCTGAGAGAGAAAAAGCTTTTACTATGGAAAGAGTGCTTAAGGTGCTCACAGAAAAACTCATTAGAAGACATCCCCATGTTTTTGGAGAGGCTAAGGGGCGCTCTTTGGCAGAGATAGAATCTGCTTGGCAAGAGATCAAAAAAGAAGAGAAAAAAGAGAGAAAGAGCCCTATGGAAGGGATTCCAAGATCTCTTACAGCTCTTGCAAGAGCCCAAAAAATTCTCTCTAAACTCATTGAACTAGAATGCGAAGAAATCGCCTCTATTACCTACGAAAAGCTTGATGAAGAGACTTTGGGTGAGGAGATGATTCAACTGGTGCTCCAAGCTGAGCACCATGGACTAGATGCTGAAAAAAGCTTGCGAAAAGCGCTAGCCAAATACGAAAAAGCTCTTTCAGAAACAAGATAGTTTTGGTAGACGAATTATCATATCTCTACTACTCTGAGCTTTTAGGTGGTAAGCGTTTGATTGGATCATGAGACTTTCCTTTCTCCCTTTTGTAGCTTTTCTATGTAGTAGTGCTCTTTCTCTATGGTCTGTGGAAGGAAAAGATCCTTTTATTGGCAGAAAGCATGTCATCATAGATACAGAGTTTGTCTATGTAAAAAGAGCTCCAAAGATCCATAATCGAGACCCTTTAAGCCAGCTAGAAGATACTTCGCAAGTAACAGGGATTGCAGAAAACATTGCAGATACTCTTGAGTGTCCTCACACAACATTTGCAGCAAACAATATCCTTAGCGAGCAAAAATATGCTCCTGGCCTTCGTGTTACAATCAGTTATCTCACCAGCAGAAAATCAACATGGGAATGGAGATATTTAGGCCTTTTACATTGGTCTGGATCTTCTTTGGCCTCATGTCCTGGAAGCTTAGAGTTTCCTTTTCAAACCGGTGTTAATAACACCGTGGATTATCAAGATGCAGATTCTATAAAGGGCTCTTGCGATACGAGATATTGGTCAGGGGAGTGGAATTATTGGTATCATATCACCCCAAGAAGGGTGGATCAATTTTCTGTCTCTTGGCTTGTTGGGGTAAAATATATCTATCTCAGTGAGCTTTTTAATCTAGTGGCAAGAAGTGTAGGTAGCTCAAGTCGTTATAAAATAGAGACCAAAAACAGAATAGCCGGTCCGCAGGTAGGGGGTGATCTTGAAATCAACCTAGGGCAAAATTTCACCTGCGGTGTACGTGGTAAGGCTGGGCTTATGGTCAATTTTGCCCAAAATAAAACACGTTTTCGTGACGATAACAATACAAGGACAATCAAAAGCTGTAATCCTAGTGATTTTAATGGGACCTTTTTAGGAGAAATCGCGCCGTTTTTTCTTTTTAACCTGTCTTCTAAAGTGTTATTTAAAGCAAGTTATGAGCTTTCTTATCTCTCCAGTGTAGCTCTTGCCATGAACCAGATCACATTTAATGAAGATGATACGACCAATCTTACGAACCAAGTTACTGTTGGGGGTTCGTTGATGTTCTACGGGGCGTATATTGGGCTAGGATTTATTTTCTGATATAAAGTCCGGAGAGCTCTTCAAGCATACAGACGTTTCCTTAAGGCTGCTACTTTCCAGTCCTGACCTGGTTCAGAACTCTCTATTCTCAAAGTTCCCCGGAAGGCCCATTGTAGGGTAAAAAGGTTTTTTCAGGAACGTTTTTTCCAGCAAGAGAGGAGTTTTTATAGAATCAAAAATTGAAAGTAGCAATTTTTTTTTACTATTCCTTGCCTTTAACTTGACAAAGTCACATTAACCAAAAAATTATTTTAGTTTTTCGCATTCAGCTATCAAATCCTCTTGATCTCTTAGTCTTGCTAAGCGAGACCTCTCTCGATTTTCATGTTTTTCACATAACAT
>Ga0172362_10000144_pt1 | contig 50443 bp, 55 predicted proteins | sample LakKivs1_kivu2a2_FD_114534 | JGI IMG/M metagenome (GOLD analysis project Ga0172362, IMG submission 114534) | Sediment microbial communities from Lake Kivu, Rwanda - Sediment s1_kivu2a2 | ecosystem: Environmental > Aquatic > Freshwater > Lake > Sediment | place: Rwanda: Western Province, Lake... | reverse complement strand
AGACCTCGTTTTCGACGACCCTGAGGCGCAGCGCAAGGCGCATGTCACCTGCCTTCTGGGCTTCGCGGACAAGGTACTTGGCAGCGCGGACCACGAGGTAAAGGGCTAGCGAATTACCCTCCAGGTCGCTTGTGTCAGAACCCAGAAAGGCCATCCGCCTATCGTCGTCTTCCCACCGGACCACGACCGCCACCCCGTCCTTCGGATCGTGTACCAGCAGGATGGGCTCGCCGCTCGCCTCAGCCAGCTTTTTCAGCGCCTCGGTTATGTTCATCATCGACTCCTTCACGCGCCAAGCCCCGGTCTCCAGGGAGCGACGGGGCTTGGCTGGTCAGGTGGTGATGCTAACCCCCGGATCTGTCTTCGTTCTCCTCGCGCGTGGCGAGCCATCTCGGACACCCGGCGCCTTGATAATCCTTCTCCTGCGGGCAGTGCGACCAGTGGCAGTCACCGTCGGAGTCGGCGAGGCACCTGCCAGCGTTGACACGCTGCTGCTCGATCACGGTTAGCGCTCGTTTAGCCCCGAGCCAGTCCATCGTTTCGCTGCTCATCTGAACCCTACCCGAGAGAGTGACTGCGCTTGATCTTTACGACCCAGACCCAGGTGTCACCCCTCTGCTCAACCTCGCAGGAGGTGACCGCGAACCGGTAGCTTCGCCGAGCGTACTTGGCCTTCAGCACGAGGTAGGTCGGGGGGAACTTTCCGAACGGTGCCAGGCGTAGGCAGTTCTGATATGCCCTCCCGTTCTTCGTGTAGCGATCGACCCTCCACGCGGACTGCTTCTCACCGGGGAGGGTGTCGATGCATAGGTTAGCTGTCGGGATAGGCTCGATCAGTGTGCCCTGCCCGGCTGTGACCAGCGGAGAGAGCTTCTCCGCTGGGAGGTATACGGTGGCCTCCACTAGTCGGTGCCTTCCTCGTGGGCGTAGCCTCCCAGGCCAGGCCAGCGTTTATCCAGCCCCCATCTCGCCCATTCTTCCTGAGGCACTCCATCTGACCTCACCATCAGACCGTGAGCCCTCGGACAAAGTGCAGGCTCCGAACTCGTCTCGTGAATACCCCGGCTTCCCGATTCGTTCATGAGCGGGCGGCGGGCGGTCCACCCACACGTTTTACATATCAGCGTGACGGACGGCATAATTCTAACCTCGTTTTATAGGTCTTTACTGCCCTCGGCTGTGGACGAGGGGTCTTCCACCGGGTTACTCTCGGTGTCAGCATACGCTGACCATAGGGATTGGTCAGCGGCTTCGCAAGCTAGCTGTAGTAGGGGGCGTGGATGAAACACGGGCGCTCGAAACCAGGGGCGACGAGCACCCGGAGGTTCCAGCGATCGAGGTAGGCTTCGATCCGAGCATCCCAGTCGGGCTGCACCCCCACCGCGGCGTCTTCGATTTTGTGCACAGCCCAGTTCTCGGACTGGCTTGCCGACTCCTTGATCAGGATCATGAGGCCGGGGAGGTCTTGGGATCCGCTACCGTAAACGACGATCCCGCTGTTCGATCGCTCACCCCCGAAGAGGGAGTACGGGGAGTCCTCCCTGGGGTCTTCCTCGGGCCGTCCAGGGCTCAGGACGACCCCGTACCCGAACACGCTCGAGGGGTTGTCGCTCACAGCAGGTCCTTCAGCATCCGAGCGAACGACTTCCCGAAGGTCGCGTGCATCTTCAGCACGTTGATGACCGGGGCTGCCTCGGGCTCGAACATCCGGCTCTTGCCCACGGCGATCGTCCCATCGTCGCAGACGATCCGGAGAAAGTCCTTGTCGGAATCCCGGTAGATGCTCCCGCGCTCGTGGGCGTTCAGGCAGCACATGGCGAACAACCGGAAGTACAGATTCATCTGGTCGGGGGTCCAGCACTGGTACCAGCAGATGAACTCCGGGGTCACGCGGAATTGGGAATTCACTCCCAGGACGGTCTGCATGGTGAGGCCGTTGTCGTTCTGCTGGGCGCAGATGTCAGTCTGCTGACGCATGACACGCCCGGCCTCCTCGAGACGCTCGATGAGCTTTCTACGGGTGCCCAAGACACCAGGACCCAGGGGGTGGTAGGTGCGACGTTGACGGCTCGGCTGAGACACTGATTGGTTATCCATCACCTGATGATAGGTAATGGCCGATGCGAACCTGAGCAAGTCTTTTTCCCCGACACTGCCACTCCAAGAGGCAGACCCCTTCAGGTTCGGTCAGCTCAGGGAGACCGCGAAGGACTGTTTTCAGGTGGAACTCCAGCGGTTCTTCGAGATGGTCAGCACCCGGTACCCCGAGCGCCTGAGCATCGTGCCCACGATCCAGAAGTTCTCGAGTTCGTTCGCGGGCGGCACCGATGTAGAGTCCGTACTGAAGGTCTATCTCCAGCGACCTGACCGGATCGAACGCTTCCCGATCGTGATCATCACGAGCGCCACCGGGGCACAGAACCCGGTGAATCTCGGCACACAGTACGTGGACTCGGTCCGTACCCCGGCGTTCATTCATGCCCCTGCGCTGGGCCCGTACGCGCTACAGGAGGGCGATGTCCTTGCGTTCAAGACCTACCCGCAGGGACCGAAGAAGCCTCCGTTGGTGAGCTACCTCCGGTTCTCGGCCGGGCTGGTTGACAACCTCGCCGCCGTCACCGTCGAGGAGGTCCTGAACATCGCTAGCGCCACCTTCCTGTATGTAGCGGTTGACTCGAGGAAGCACTCGGAGCCAGTGGGTCAGCTTCGATTCTCAGCCGGGGGGAAGTTCGGCGTACTCTACCCGAACAGCATCGAGATCGTGCCTGCGCTGTCGACCTTGAACGCCCTCACTGCCTTCGGGTTCACGAACGAGAAGGCGACGAACAGCGACCAGAGCGCCGCCCTCCGCTACGCGATCAGCGCGAACATCACCGTGAACATCGATATCGGGGCCGAGGACGAGAACCAACGCCGGGAGATCACCGACCTGATCGAGTACTTCTTCCAGCTCGATATGGACGACCGCGGGAAAACCTTTCTCGGGCGGAGCATGTTCGATGTCGAGTTCACGCCCCCCGAGTGGTTCCAGTGTGTTCTCCTCGACAAGGCGAACGTGGTGGCCGAGGTCGAGGTCCCGATGAACCCTGGGAGCGGTGAGCAGAAGGACCTGATCTACGCGATGCGGATGAGCGTGCCGATCACGATCTTCGACTACATCGATCGCCAGGTCGGGGCCTCCCTGAACGACCCCGACCCCCTCCGCCTCAGGCTCCCCTCGGACGCGCTCTCCGAGGGGGACTACGCCTATGTTCACGATCCGCTGACCAAGACCACTGGCTTAGGCACCGTACGATTGGGGTACGGTGCCTGTAAGCCAGTCTTATGGCATACGAAGAACCCGGCGTAACCCAGCAAGAGCAGCTCTCGCCAACGAATCTCGCCACCAGTCCGCTGTCGGCGACCTTGGCCCTGGTGGGTATCGCCCCCCGAGAGCGTACGGTCTTCAACGAGGCCCTGCGCAGGGGTCAGGTGGTCAACGAGGCCCTGACCTTCACGCCGTCCTCCCCCTATCTGGCGACCCTCGCCACCAGGGCGAACAGGCGGCAGCAGGACGCGGTCCTTCTCCGCAACGGGACCGACGTGATCCCGATCTCCGGGTGGTCTTTCCTCCCCGCGCAGATCACCTCCCTGCCTGAGACCTACGCGATCCCGGCGAACGCGTACATCACGCTCTCGATCGACAAGCGGGGGTACATCTCGATCCCGATCCCCCCCGCGGCGTTGCAGACTGCCGCGAACATCGCCATCGCGATCAACAACGCCCTGAACGGCAGCCCTCTCTACGGTCCCGGGTACGCCGGGGTGGCGGTGAATGTCGCGGGTACGGTTCAGCTGACCAGCCCGACCAGCGGCCCGAACAGTGACATCCGGGTGATCCCCACCCCGGACGATACCGCCCCCGTGGTGGTTGATGTCACCACCACGATCTTCGGGGTGGTGATCCCCTTCATCGCGCAGACAATCATCCAGATCGCCGACCCCTTCTACCAGCCGTCCTCGACGTACACGCTGAGCTACATCAGCGTGAGTACCATCGTGGATCCGCTGCTGAACCCGAACGTGCAGGCGATCACGAAGATCGGGAACCTCCCGAACGTCACCGACTACATCTCGCCCACCGACTACGACCTCAGCGGCAACAACATCGACTGGGCAGCGAATACCCAGGTCACCCTTTCCGCCGTGGGGCTGGAACCCTACGCGATCGTGGCCGGCGTCAACGACCAGCTACGCTTCAGCATCAACGGCCTCAGCGTGAAGACCGTGACGTTCCCGGCGGGCCCGCAGGCAGCCGCCGACCTCGCGACGATCATCAACCAGGCCCTGATTGTCGACCCCGTTTACGGCCCGCTCTACGGTGCCGTCGCCGCCGATGATGGCCTCGGGCGGCTCACCCTGACCGCCCCGAACCAGTTCCTCGACGAGCCTGCTGCCCAGGGCGCGTACTCGATGATCGAGTTCTTCGCCACGCCCGCGAACAGCGTGACCCTCCTCTTCGGGATCGCGAACTCGAGCCTCCCCTATATGAAGACCGGGGAGTCGAAGCAGCCGGCGGTAGGGGCCACGTACTTCGCCACCTACACGTTCACTCGGCTAAACACCGACTACAACAACAGCTCGGCGATCACGAACCTCTTCCTGAACGAGGACGATGCCCACAGTTACACCGGGCCGATCACCAGCGCGAACGTCAGCCAGAACAAGCTGGGGATCGGGGCCTCGATCGCCTTCGATAACGGGGCGCCCCGGGTGGTGCTGATCCAGGCCGATGACTCGACATCGCCAGGCTTCCCCACGGTAAACCAAATGAACCGGGCGATCGACGCCGCCGCCGACAACAGCGAGATCACCGACATCGTGGTCCTCGACACCAGGCTGGCGGTGCACGTGCGCCTGCTGGAACACGTGGCCACAGCGTCCTCTCCCTCGGAGAAGGACTACCGCATGGGCTGGTACGGGATGGCCCGGAATACCCCGGTGGGCTCGGTCGACGTCCCCGACACCCTCGTCTACCGGGCGAAGGTTACCCTGCAGGTCAGCCCGGATAGCCCTGGCCGGGGGCGATCGATTCTGGTGGCGCCATCGAACGTCAGCCGCCAGATCACCTACGCCGACGGGAGCGAGGCACTGGTCGCCCTCGACGGCACCTTCCTTGCGGTCTCGGTGGCGGCCCGGAAGACCAGCTTCCTGAACCCGGCGACCGCCCTCGTCCGAAAGACGATCACGGGCTTCGACATCGACAGCTTCCAGACCTACCTGAAGGGGGAGCGCAAGACCCTGCTGTCGAACGGGGTGACGGTGGTGAGTCCGATCGGTGGGCGGTTCGTGATCGTCGACGCCCTGACCACCGAGCAGGGGGCGGGGAACGTGATCGAGTTCATCGAGCCCAGTGCCATGGCGCAGAAGGACGCTGTGGTTCGGGCGGTGGACCAGGCCCTCGAGGATAACGTGGTGGGGATCGTGCCCACCGACCTCGCGGACTACATCAACGACATCAAGGGCTTCATCGCAGGCGCGTTGCAGTCGCTGATCGACAACGGGTACTGCGGCCGGTACACCGATCAGAACGGTAACCCCCGGAACATCAACCTCAGCAGCGACATCCAGGTCTTCCGCTCGAAGACTGACCCCCGGAAGTACTTCTTCCGGTACTGGTTCAATCTCAGGTACCCTGGAAAGATTTTTGATGGAGTTTACGCGGTCGACGCTCCGTTCAACCCACAAAACACGGTACAAACGGCCTTACCGACGGTTTTCGTTATTGGTTAGTATCGAGATAACCCTCGATACCATGACGGTAACGAAGACCTGCGCCTGCGGGTGTGGTGCCAAGGTGAATGAGGGGCGAACGTGGAGGAGGGGCCACGGACCGTACGGGGCTGATAAGCCGATGCACCCCTGCGCGTGCGGGTGTGGTCAGCTTATCTACGCTGAGAGCACGTACGCGAAGCATCACTGGCACGCTGCCCAGAAGGCATCGCGGCTGGCTGTGGTAGCTACCGAGCTAGCGATCGGTGAGCGGACGCTCTGTGCGTGCGGGTGTGGTCAGCCAGCTATCAAGGGGAAGCGCTGGAAGCGTGGGCATGGACCGTACACCGCGAAGGTCACGCTATGTGGCTGCGGTTGTGGGGAAGCTGTGCAGCCGCCTAACCGCTACGTTGCTGGCCATTATCAGCGCACCGACGAGTTCAAGCAGATATTCACCAGTCACCAGTGGAGGACTGCTTCTGCGGAGGGGCGTGCACGTAACTTTCGCGCTTGGAAGTCGGGGGCTAGCAAGCTCAACGATCGAGTGGAGGCTGAGATCAAGGTGCGTTCGATCCCGCAGGGCTATCAGCGTGAGTACAAGATCGGGTACTACAACGTGGACTTCGCTTGGCCTGCTGAAAAGATCGTGATTGAGGTTCAGGGCTGTCGCTGGCACATGTGCGCGAAGTGCCCAGGTGCGTGGGCGAACATGCCTGCGGAGCACGTAGCTAAGCAGATTCGGCGAGACACTGGAAAGCGAACGTACCTAGAGAACCACGGCTGGGCTGTTCACTACATCTGGGAGCATGATACTCGAGATGGAGTTTACGCGGTGGATGCGCCGTTCAACCCGCAGAACACGGTCCAGACGGCGTTATCGGGAGGCGGTCGGGGGGTAGGTGGCCACTCGGGGAGGGTGGCGCTACCAGGGCCGTTTCTGTTCGATCAGCGGAACGCCTCGGCCACCACCTTCGAGAGCAGGGCGAACGCCCGCTTCGCCTCGGCATCGCTGCCGTCGCGTAGCTCCATGTAAACGTAGCCCTTGGCTATGTTTCCGTCGCGCACCCGGATGTCGTAACCCTCGACTCGAACGATCCAGCCCTCGCGTTCCTCGGTGGCGTGCTCAACAGCGGCAGCGAGCAGATGCAGGGAGACCATGAGCTTACGGTACGGGGTGTTCTTGGGCAGCTTCAGCTCAATCGCGGGCTCGTAGGTGAACGCACCCGTGTTGCGGTCGAGGACTGCCTTGATGGAGGCGCTGCCAACGGATGCCTTGAAGGCGGTGAGCAGGTTGTTCACTTGGCACCCACCATCGTCTCGAACTCGTTGCAGATGTAGTACCCACCGCCGAAACCCGTTGTCGCCTTGGCGAAAAGCTCTTGGTTGCCAACGTAGGCCACGGTGATGGGGTTTCCGGTGTTCGCTGCGATCTTCTGCCGGAAGGTGACCTGGCCGAGGCCCAGGGACTCGGCGAGGGCGCGGACTTCGCTGTAGGTGTAGGTGCGGCGCTCGGTGGGTTGGTTGCTCATACCCAGAACATAACTCAACCTAGAGCGCCGTCAAGGGTCAGGTGGTCGGATATCGGTACCTCGGGTTCACCGGGCAGATCAGTTCCCAGCGCCCGATGATCACCTCCAGCGCCAGGGGGTCAATCGTGTACCCACGTGACTCCGCGTAACGGACGACCAGGTGGGGGTTCGGGACGTGGTCGCAGACGGCAATATCGCATCCGTCTGCGATGGCCTCGAGTTCCTCGAATTTGATCTCCCTGATGTCGTCCAGGTCGGGGACATCAGGGATAACCGGCGTGATGAGGTAGAGGCAGTACCACTTAGGCTCCAGCGCCACGGTGATCTGCGGTTTCCTGCGCTCATCCACGGACATGAGCAGCCGGGTCTTTTTTATGCGCAACATCATTTCCTCCAGTATGTCAGGACGACCCAGGCGTACATCGAGGCGAGCACCCGGTGGATCTCATCGACCGCTGCCTTTCCCTCGAGGGAGGCGAGGATGCCCTCGAGCCAGTCAGCCCCGGTGAAGACCGCCCCTTCTTCCTTCATCGCGACGATCGTGCGCGCGATGTCGAGGGGGTGGCCGTTCGTGTGGAAGTAGGAGGGGACCACCACCCCGAACCCGCGGACTGCCTTGATTCTCCAGGTGACAGGCTCCTTGTGGCGGATTTCTACGTGAAGGCGGCAGAGGGTGGCTTCGTCGTCGCTGAAGCTAAACCCGCTGCCCATATCAGGCAGCTCCGGTGGTCGGGGCAGTGGGTCCGTCACCGTGATGAACCCCATGCGCTCGCGGAGCTTCTTCATCCGGTGGACGGCGAGGGCGTCTTCCACAACGCCTTCCCGGTCGCTGATGAACGCGCCCAGGGCGGCGATGATGTCTTCCTTCTCTTTCTGAGTCAGTAGCATGGGCAGTCTCGTTTCGTAGACGCGCACGTTTGACCGTGCTCGCATAGGGGGGTGGTAGGGCGGCACGTACTCCGGTAGGGGGGCCTGTGGAGGTTGTAGGCCCGGACCAGGAGCCAGCGGAGGGCGCTTGTCACCCGGAGGTGATTCTCCTCGGAGAGGGGCTCGAGCAGCGTCTCCAGCCATTTTGGGTAGCTGAAGGTCAGCTGGAGGGATGTATAACTTTCGGGGTAGGTCTTTAGGTGGAGCTGGTCCAAGACGATCGACTTCGCGAGGATGCCGGGGTCTCCGTTCGTCGTCAGATACCCGGGGGAGACGATCCCGTACCCGCGCCAGGAGAGGATCGGTATCTGCCGCTCATATCGGGTGGTGCTCACCCGGATCGTGCCAAGCTCGACCTCGTGGCCGGGGTTTCCAAGCCGATCGAGGATCTCGGGGGGCAGGGGATCGATCGCGCACTCAGACTGCATTGCCGTCGTTGTCCAGAATCAGCCCGACCATCCGGGTGGGGTTGCCCCAGCCGAGGGAGGCGTCCATCTTTCGGAAGTGCCAGGTGGCGAGCAGGGCTCCGTGGCGGCTGACCGAGACCGTCTCGGTGACCTTGTCGTGGGTCAGGGTGATGGATGGGATGCGCCTCCGGAGGATCTTCAGCGTCCGGAGGCTGCCCAAGTGCAGGGCGTTGGTGATCGCGTCGTGGTTGGCGGCGTTCAGGCCATCCTTGCGGTTCTGGCCCTCCATGAACTTGCGGCCGTTTTCGGTGATGCGGAATTCGGCCATCTTGATCGCAGGTGCGTTGCTCATAGTATCTATCTAACCTCCGTTATCTTTCTTGTCAATGGTCAGGGCGTAGAGAAAGCACTCGCCCGGGGTTTTGAACCAGCCGGTGGCCTCGATCGTCCCACCCGGGCGGTCGATCCAGACGAGGTAGCCCTTGGCGGGTACGTGCTCGATCTCCACCCCGGGTAGGAGGCGCTGCCTCTTCACCATTGATCGTCGACGATGTCCGCGAGGATCGAGGTGACGCACTCCCGGAACATCCGGTGAAGGCTCTTCGGGCTGCCGGCGGAGGTCATATGGTAGACCTTGCCGTTGTTCATGCGGTAGGCGCTGAACCCGCGGCTGCCGCGCTCGCTGAGGATCAGGTACTCCCGCCCCTTGCCCTCGACCTTGAAGGCGGCGTCGGAGCTGACCCCGTCGATACCGCGAAGCCGGGTCTCCTCGGAAACGAGGGTAACGTTGATGTTGAAGACTCCGAAAACTCGGGTCAGGGAGGCGAGGGTGTCTTCGGTCGTGGTGTGGTCGAGCTTCATGGTAGGTCTCCGGCTGGGGTTAAGTAGAAGATAGCGCATCCTAGAGGGTCGTCAAGACCCTCCGAGTGTTTTCTCAGTCCAGCATGGCTGCCGCGATGTTGATGAAGCGGGCCTGGCTGCCGGAGAATCCCCTGTTAGCGAGGATCTGCGCGATGTCCGTATCATCGGCCTCGAAGGACCGGGCGATCTGCACCGCCCGGATCGCGCGCTCGATGGCGCCGTCGCCAGCGTGAACTTCAGGGCAGACTTCAACGGGCAGGGGGAAGGTTCGCATGGTAGGTCTCCGGCTGGGGTTGAGTAGAAGATAGCTCGTTTTAGATACCTGTCAAGGGTGCAAAGTCACCTTCGATCAGGACGTTGATCTCTTCCCAAGCGAAGGTCACGGCCTCGCTCAGATCGGTGTAGTCAGTGTGGTGCGGCGCGATCTCATTCCCGGGGTACACCTGCATCGTGGTCTTGATCCGCAGGTCCTCGGTGTACTCGTACTTTTGCTCGGCGCAGCTCGCCACCGGGCGCCCCCCGAACAGGGACTCGCCCAGAGCGTGCGTTACGTCCAGGGGGATGGTCGTCGGCGTGATGATCCGGTGGTCGTCGGGGATGTAGATGAACTGGCTCCCCGTCTGCAGATTCGTCATCTGCACCATCCGGTAGTACTTCTTGCCGCTGATCTCTTCGATGTACCTTCGCATGAGAGGAAGATAAACCACCCTAGATGCCTGTCAACACTTGCACAGAACTTTTCCGTCGCTAGAATGCTGTCCATGACCCCTGAGACCACCCTACAGAAAAAGCACCGCGGACGCCCACCCGGCATCGTTGAGACGAAGAAGCGCTACCGACTCGAGTTCCGGCATGGTGCAGGCCCGTCCAAGACCGCCGTCCTGAGGCTTCGCAAGGAGGCCCTGAGCTGGCCCGTCTGCGCCTGCGGTTGCGGCGAGAAGCTTGGGTCCAACGACGGCAAGCGGAAGTACGTACGTGGGCACGGCCCTACCGCGCGTATCAAGAGCGAACTCGCTGACCTCCTCGACCTCGCCAGCTCGAAGGGCATCATCCCACCCGATGAAGGCATCGTCGAAAAGATGCGATCCTCGAATCGTCGCGGAACCTACCCGAAGGCCGTCGCCGAGTACGTAGAGTTCCTGCAACGGGTCGTGCTGGCGGGCTACACCCTGTCGCCGATCAAGGTGGACATCGACGAGCTGCAGCAGGAGTGCCGGGCGTTTTACGATGCTCTCGAGCAGGTTCGAGGTGCATCATTAAGGCTTAGGGATTTCACGGCACCTACTCCGCTGAGGAGTAGCTGATGCCTTCGAACCCACCGAACACCATTGTCCGGACGTCCCACGCAATCACCATCCGTGCGAACGGGATCACCGTGGGGCTGTTGCAAACGTTCTCGCCTGCGATGAACCGTCAGATCACCCCGATCTACGAGATCAACCAAGCGACCTCAGGAGAGCCCCTGGAGAACGTGCCTGGTAACGTCGGCGGCCTCACGATCGGCGTAAGCCGGTACGACCTCTACACGAAGCGCATGGAGGAGGCATTCGGAACTCCGAACAGCGCGATGCTCTCCGACCACAACAACCCCTTCCAGGTCCTCGAGGTTTTCCTCTGGCCGTCGGGCATCAAGGAGGGGTACCTCTACACCGGCTGCTGGTTCTCGAGCCTCGGCCGAAACATGTCGTCGACCGACGGTCGGGTGATCATGGTGAACGGCCAGATCAGCTACGTCCGGAAACTCAGGAGCTTCTGATGCGTAGGCGATCGTTCCACATCATCTGCTCGATGTTCTTGGCTCTCGTGCTCTCCTGCACACCACCGAGCTTCCCGGTGGTGCTGCGAGACGTCAACAGCGTGCTTGCTACGGTGGATACGATCCTTTCCACAGCGGAAGCGATCTGGGCCTTCGTGTCCCAGAGGATCTCCCCTGGTCAGCGGGAGGACGCCAAGCTCTACGTGGCTATCGTCGGCGACATCAAAATCGCTGCGCGGGCGCTCCGCCGGTTGTCGGACAATCTCGCAAACGGCACCTCGACCCAGGAGGAAGTCGACGCTGCGTACGCGGCGTTGAAGGCCCTGGTGAAGGACCTGCAGAACCTCCTCGAGAAGTATAGGCTGACCGCTGGGGAAGTCAGCATCGACGCCGAGTTCGAGAAGCTCAGTCTGAACGTCAGCAAGCTTTTAGGCTCGGTAGGCCCATACCGGGGAGATGTTCGGTTACATTCCCGACGTCCCCGACTCGACTGACCAATCGGCCGAGAACATCCTCGAGGGGATCCCCGATGCAAAGACTGGGTCGATCTCGTGGTCGGTCGTGTCGATCCTCCGCCAGATCGGAAACTCCTGCACCGTTCACGCGGTCAACCAGGCGGGTCGTTGCCTGGCGAGGATCAACGGGGATCCGAACCCCCCGCTCTGGAACCTGAGTATCCCCTACTGGGACGGGCGATCCACCCCCCGCACCGATAACGGGGCGATGCCGAGGAAGATATTCACCGCGTACTACCTCTACGGGTACTGCCTCGAGTCGGCCTGGCCGATCTCGAAGGAATCGCTCTCGAAGGCGCCCCCTCCCCGGGTACGTTCCCAGAGCTACCCGCAGGCGGGGAAGCTCGGCTACTACCGCTGCTCCGACAACGACGCCAACCAGCGGGTGAAGCAGATCCGCCGGGCGCTGAGCGGATCGTTCCCGGTGGTGGCGGGTTTCACCCTCGACGCTGCCTTTGTCAACTACCAGGGTGGGCTCTGGTCGAAGACCGGGCCATCGGTGGGGCGCCACTACATGCTGATCGTGGCCTTCGATGGCGAGGGTGTGCTGGTGTGTAACTCTTGGGGAGAGGACTGGGGGGTGACGGACGAGAACGGGCTGCATCGAGGCGGGTTCGCCTGGATCAGCTGGAAGATGCTCCGCGATCTCTCGATCTGCACGGACGTTTACGTGCTGACCCGGGAGCAGGCGGTGGTGACGAAGGAGAGTGCCTGATGTCGATCGAATTTCGAGGGTTTCTCGCCCTCCTGCTGATGCTCACAGGATCGGTTTGCTGCGGCCCAGCGAAGGCTCCGCTACCCGGTCCAACCCCTCCCCCGGTAGTGGCCGAGTGCGAGCCCGTGTGCGCCCGTTTCGGGGCCCTCCAGGAGAAGGGTGACCCCGACTGTGGTGACCTCGTGCGCTCCCCCGACGGCAAGCCCTGCATCGAGTGGTGCAGCTACTACGCGGCGCACCAGAAGATCGACCTCGCGTGCATGGCAAGCGCCGCGACTTGTCGGGCATCTGACGATTGTGGGCGCTGAGGGGTTGACGACCCTCTAGGGGTTGCTATGTTCTACTCATGAGCAACGCAGCTAACGCCTTCGAAACCCTCCCCGCCCCCAAGACCCAGCTGGGCAATGCCCTGGTGCTGGCCAACAACATCCACCTGCTGAACACCCTGCAGCTGTTCGGATTCAGCTGCGACATCCTCGGCCCCGACGCGGCGGTCAAGGCATACGACGTCCAGATCAAGGTCACGAAGCGCTTCCTCCCCGGTCAGGACATCGAGTACCGGATCGCGTTCAGCACCGAGAAGCTCGTCCTGAAGCTGTTCCGGATCTCCCCGACGAATGACGAAAAGCTCCGCTGTATGCTCCGCGTCAACCGGGTGGGTCACGGGGAAATCATCGCTCGGATCGTCCGCGACACCGCCGAGATCCTCTTCAACCTCGCGAGCGCTGAAACGAAGAAGGCGATCGACAAGGACGAGGACTTCGAGGACGAGGACGAGGACTTCGAGGACGAGGACGAGGACGAGGACGCCCCCGAGTCGGGCACCTTCGAGTTAGGCGAGCAGCCGATCGAGGGCTTCGAGCACGTCACCCTGTCCCCGAAGCCCGCGCACGCCACCCTTCATGGTCTCCAGCGCTGCCACTGCCCTCCGGTAGTTCTCGAGGTAGACGTTATTCGACTCGAGCAGGCTCTGGTTGCGGGCCTTCAGCTCACGGTTCTCGTTCACCGTATCTGCGATCATGCTGAGCAGGTCCGTACTGGACAGTCCGCGGAGCGTCTCGAGGAAGCTCGCCAGCCGAAGGTACTGCTTTTTCTCTTCGATGTCCGTGACCTCGGTGGCCCTACGTTTTGCCAAGGCGATCGACAAGTCTAGCTCGTTGGAAACGTCGCTCATGCAGGGATGATAGTGCTATCATGCAGGCATGAGTGATCCTCTTGATAGCCTGCGCATTCTTGAAGACATCGAGCGCGACACCGACCAGGGCTCGATCACCGACACCTTCGTGGCCTTCGGGTACCGCTGGGAGATGACCACGCTGGTCGAGCACGAGCTGTCCTGGGCTTCGCAGTTCATGATCTCGTCCTCCCCGATGGCGATGATGCAGTCGATGCGCGCGCCCACGCTCGGGATCGCGATCCGGAAGATCGGCGTCGACAAGGACGACCAGTCGCTCGTCCCCGTGGAGCAGTTCTTCATCAGGCAGTACGAGGCGGCGAACGGGCCCCTGGACTCTCCGCTCCAGCGGGCGATCTCCTCGACGAACCCCTTCGCGAAGCAGTACTTCTTCGCTGACCAGCTTTTCCGCTGGCTCGCCAAGCGTGATCCGCGGCTCGTCGAAAAGCTCTGGGGCTGCTACAACCAGCTCCTCGAGCGGCGGGCGGCGGCGGCCGATGCCATGGGAAAATCCTTAGGGGCGGGTGGGACATCACGGAGAATGAGCCTGATCCTGAAGCCAGGGCTTTTTTCTCCACCCCCGCCCTGAAGGAGAAGGCTCAGCTCATCAAGCTGAAGGCGAGGATTCTCTCGAAGAAGGGGATTCTCGTTAGCGATCCGTCGCTGAAGATGATGAATCGCACACGCTGGCTCTTCGAAGCCTATCAGGTGCGGCTCGCCGATGAGGAGACCGTCAAGGTCACTCAGCTGGCGAGTGAGCAGATATTCATCGCCCTGAAAAAGCTCCTGGTAGGGCTCTTGGGTCTGAACATCCCACCGATCGAGCAGCCGGATCCGAGCGACCCCGAGAAAAAGATCCTCCGCTGGGCGAAGGACGATGAGTTCACCCCGTTGCTTCTCGCCATCGCCCGCCGCGACTTCTTCGGGGCGATCATGGAGCAGATATCCGACCTGCAGAAGCAGGAAGAGGTGCAGGGTAAGACCGGCGACCTCGACCAGTTCGGGGAGGAGGATCTCGAGTTCTTCGATAACCTACCCGCGGATGAACAGTCCGCCTTCTGGAATGACCTACAGGCCAGCGGCGCTCTCGATAAAATCCCCGTCGCCCCTGATGGTTTTGATACCGTGAGCGTTTCTAGGGGGAAGGTTGTAATCGAGGACTTATGCTTGAGATCGAAGGGCTCGAGGAGACCGAGGGGGGCGTCCAGGAGTTCGCCCTGACGATCGAAGAACTCGAGCGCCAGGTCGCCAAGCTGAATGATACATTCGGGGGGGTGGGGACCGCCCTCGAGGCATTCGGCTCCCGGGTAGATGCGGCTACCGCGTCCTTCGTAAAGGCGGTGAAGGCCACCCCTACCGAGGAGGAGCTGGCCCGGAGGGAACAGGAGAAACAAGCCCAGGACGCTGAACAGCTCCGCCGGAAGATGGCGGGGATGATCGGCGGTGGGATGAATTTCGCTGCCTATGAGCAGAACCTGAAAAAGGTCGAAGACCAGATGAACGCTATCCGCGACGCGGAGGCGAAGCATCTGGTGACCTTTCGGGAGGGGCTCGAGGCGAAGGCGAAGCTCGGCATCCAGTGGGCAAAGCTCGCTGTCGAGGCGAAGGCTTATGAGGCAGCTGGTGGCGGCGCACTAGGCCGGGTAGCCGGTATGGTCGCGAACCGGTTGGTGAACGCTCCGGGTATGCTCGCTGGTGCGGCGAAGAATCAGGTGGCCGGTATCGGCACCGGGGTGATGGGGCTGATCAACAGCACTCCCCTGGGACATGCCGCGGGCGGGCTGTTCGGGCTCATGCTCCACGGGGAGATGAACCGGGATCGGCTAGCTGCCGAGGCCGGTGAAGTCGCGAACATCGTGGTGGCCGCCGGTGGGAAGTCCACATCGGCCGCCACGCGATTCTTTGCCGGGTTCCAGGAGCAGGCCGAGCACTACTTCGGGATGAGCCGGCAGGAGGTTCAGGGGGCGCTTAAAACGTTCGTCGAGGCCGGTGTCGGGCTCGAGGACATCATGCAGAAGCAGAGCGATGCTCTCGGTGACGCCGGGAAGAACATCGTGACGCTGACGCTGGCCGTCGATAAGCACTTTGAGATGGCCAGCGGGACATCGGCGAGGACCGTGTCCTCGATGATGAGTGACTACGGTATGGAGGTCTCGAAGGCAGGGGACATCTATACCAGGCTGGCCTTTGCGGGCCAGCAGTCCGGCATGGGGACTCAAAACTTCATGAACACCGTGATGCAGGCATCCGGTTCGCTCCGCCCGTTCGGTGTGAGCATCGAGACCATGGGGGGAGCGCTCGAAAAGCTGCAACAGCGGTACGAAGCGCTAGGAATGCCGAAACAGCTGGCGGGCACTCTCGCCGGCCAGGGGATGTCCCAGATGGCGGGCGGGCTCGCCGGCATGAACGCCACGATGCAGTCGTACATCGGCGAGCGGATGGGCCTGGGTCAGGGGCTCGATGCCCGGATGAACTTCCGGGACGGTATGCAGCGGCTATCCCAGGGCGGTGACGCGAAGTACTCCCAGGACATGATTCGCGAGGTCTACAAGGCCGCCATGGAGGCCGGTCAGGGGGATAAGACCCAGGCGCGATACTTCCTCGAGCAGCAGGGCTTCGGCTTCGAGGGCTCGAAGGCGATCGTCGAGATGGGGGATGAGATCGACAAGGGGCTCGACCTCTCGAAGCTGAGCGTCGAAAAGCAGAAGGCGCTAAGCGATGCGTTCAAGACCGAAGGTCAGCGCCAGTCCGAGATGCAGAAGAATCAATACACGATCATGCAGGGGATGGCCGAGGTCGGTCAGGGCCTCCTGCAGATCGTCACGAACCTCGTCGCCTACGGGATTGTGTTCTTTAAGGGGATGCCCATGCTCCTCATGGGGACGGAGCAGGAGAAACGCGACACCCTGAAAATGATGGACGAATTCACCCGGGGGATGGCCACCGGGGCGAAGCGCATCTTCGGTGGTGCCCAGGGCGTGGCGAAGGGGGCGTACTCCCTGATGAAGCCTATCATCGGGCCGCTAGAGAACGCGCTGAGCTGGAATCCGTACACGACGAACATGAGCACGGATCAGGTGCGGATCGTCCAGGCAGGGAAGTCGGTCGAGCAGCAGCTAGCTCAGGAGAATAGCGCGACGTACAAGCTCGGGTCTGCCCTCCGTGAGAAGGGAGACAAAGCGCAGCAGGCCGGCGACGCGAAGGGTGGGGCCTACGATGACGCCGGCATCCTTCTGCAGGGGCTTGGTACAGCCCTGGGGAGGCTTACCGGCCAGATCGCGAAGGCCGCCGGTGGGGAGGATGATGTCGCCCACGCCCGGAAGGTGGCGGAAAGCCTCGCGAAGCAGGAGATCGAGCGTGAAAAGCAGGACTCGGAGGCGAAGGCGAAGGTTCGCCAGGCCTTCGAGGAAGAGGCGAAGAAAAAGAACCCGGTGAAGATAACCGGGGTTGTCACCGTGAAACCCGCAACGGGCTCGGCCCGTCCGCACACCCGCTGAGGTAGTATGTTCACACCCGATCTCGCTGAGAGCCTCAATCGCGCAAATAGCTTCCTCCGGGGGGATAGCACCGCCCGGGTCCGCGTCCCCCTCGTATTCCAGTGTTCGTTTTACGATCGCGGGGGTATCCCGCCGATCGCCCTTCGCGTCAACCCGCACGTGATCAGCTGGAAGCAGGGAAAGCGTATGACGCGGAAGAATACGGCGGGCGGTACTGCGTTCTTCCACTGGACGGATCGTGACGGGCGATCGAACGACCTCCTCGAGCTGGACTTCCGGGGGCGGACCGGGAACATCCTGAACCGCCCCTCTCCGAAGAGCACCGACTTCATCGCGGTCGAGCTGCTGCAGAAGGCAGCGAATTACCTCGGCAACCTCGGGCCTGGTTCGGTGACCGACAACCCCGGGGCGGCGAAGCACTACGTGTGGTCGAGGTTGTATCAGCTGACCCGGGAGCGTATGGTCGACGTCGACACCGGGGACCGCAACATCTTCCAGATCCTCTATCGGTCGCCGATCCTCCCTGCGCCGGTGCTGTTCACGGGCTTCTTCAGCAAGGTCATGGACTTTAGCGAGACCGCCGAGTCCCCGCACATGCTGGAGTACTCGATGACGTTCACCGTGCAGGACTCTCAGCCGAGTCTTGACTACCTGAGCAACTACCTCAGCACGGTGCTCGCCACACCCCAGATCCTCGAGACCCTGCTACAGAACCAGGCGGCGGCGACGAAGAAGATCGAGGACGACGAGGCTTCGATGCTGAAGCAGAACGTGAGCGGTGGGTGAACGATCTCCTCGAGGCTATTGCCGAGCTGAATCGGAAGATTGCCGGGGCTAAACTCCCCTCGATCTCTGATATCCAGGCGGCGGCCGGAAATCTCCTGGACGGGCCTACGGAGGAGGTTGAGACCTACGGGGCACGCGTACTCGAGTTCCAGCGGAAGACAGCGCAGCAGAGCCAGCTCGCGATCCAGCTCCTCGGCGAGGGGAGCAGCCCGGCCACGGCGAAGGCGTATTACCAGGCCCAGGTCGACTTCAATGCCCTCCAGAAGGCAGGGGCGCTCGGGCTCGTCGAGGACGCCGAGCTAAAAGAGGGGCTGTCCGAGCTTCGGAAAAGGCTCCGTGCTGCCCGGGTCGCCGCCGAGGACGCGGGGGCGCCTGTCGGTGACGATCCCGGGCTGGGATTCGCTAGCCGCCTGCGCTCTCGTATCGACGAGGCGGGCGGCATCCTGAAGGGGACGGTATCGGCGGTCCTTGATCAGGTGGCCGGTATCGGTAGCGGGCTCATGGGTCAGCTCGGGGGCACTCCCCTGATGGGCGGACTCTTCGGCCTGATGATGTTCGGTTATAAGGAGGATGACCGGCTCAAAGCCCAGCTAGGCGAGGTTTCGAATATCTTTGTGGCTGCGGGGGAGAGTGCGGTCAATCCCCAGGTGGCGAAGCTCGCTGCCTTCCAGGAGAAGGCTCAGCGCTTCTACGGGATCAGCCGCAACGAGATCCAGGCGAACCTGAAGACGTATGTGAACGCCGGGATTGCGCTCACCGACGTCTTCAAACAGCAGGCGGCCGGGCTAGGCGAGGTCGGAGAGAGTGCAGTTCATCTCTCGGTGGCCCTCGATAAGCACTTTGAAATGTCGGGTGGCACCACGGCGAAGCTCGCTGCGCGGGCTGTCCGGGAATACGGGATGAACCTGAGCGGGGCGCTGGATACCCTGCAGCGCATCGCATTCTCGTCGTCGAAGGCGGGCAGTGGGGCGTCGGCGTTCATGAACTGGACCTTCCAGGCCACGGGGAGTGTGAAGAGCCTCGGGATCGGGGTTGAGGACGCTGCGCTGGCTGCGTTGAACGCCCAGCGTGGGCTCATGAACAGCGGGGTGGGTCAGGACCTCGCGCTAGGTCAGGCTCAGCAGGGGGTTGGTGAGATGTACGCTGGGATCGGGAGGAGGTCCGTGGGCGAGCAGGCTGACTTCGCCGAGCGCCTGGGATTCGGCGAAGGGCTGGAAGGTCGCCAGAACTACCTCGAGGGGAGTGCAGGCCGGCCTGACATGCAGATGAAATTGGTGGGGCTCCTCTACAAGGACGCTATGGAGGCCGGTGGGGGGGATGAGACGAAGTCCCGGTTCTTCCTCGAGCAGAAGGGCTATGGCTTCGAGGGGGCACGGACGATCATGACGCTCGGCCCGAAGCTAGGGGGTGGAGCGAAGCTCGATGATCTCGAGGTTCAGGAAAGGGAGGCGCTAAAGAACTCGTTTCAGACCGAGGCGCAGAAAACCTCTGAGTTCGGGAGGAATATGAAGACGCTCTTGGACGGGGCGGCGAAGACCGGGCAGAGTCTGCTGGCCGTGCTCAGCAACTTCGCGGCCATAGCGATCACCGGGATGCAGGCGTTGCCGATCTTGATCGCGGGTAAGCCCGAGGACAAGGAGCGGGTATTCGACAAGCTGCTCGAGTATCAGCGGGGGGTGTACAAGGCATGGACCGGCATGGTGGACGGTGGTCAGATGATGATGGACGGGATAGGGCGGACGATGCTCCCTATTCTCCGGCCGGTGACGAAGGCCCTGGCGTTCGATCCCCGTGGTGGGATGGCGCACCCGGGGCTGGAGGCGATGGCGAGTGCGACCCCGGAGAACACGGACAACGTCCTAAACGATGCGTTCAAGAAGCTGACCGGGCGTGAGATGACGGCGGCTGACCGGGCGGCGATCAGTGGTATTGCAGGGGTCTCGCCCGGGGATGTAGGCAAGCTCGCGGGGACGCCAGCGGGTCAGCAGGTGCTAGCGAATTCGATTGCGGCGAGTCGGCGGGCTGCGGCCGGGACAACGAACCCGGTGAAGGACAGTGGGTTCAAGCCGGGTCCGGCTGGTATGGGGGTGCCCTTGCACGGACTCCCGGCGGGTACGCTGCCCACGAATATTGGCGCTGGATCGCTCGGAACCACCGACCTCGGGGAAGAGCCCCTACCGGACGGTGTGACGCCGCCACGTGGCCCGCTAGGGGCCGTCCTGCCCCTCCAGGGTAGGTGGGATGTGCCACCCGGTTACGACGGTCCGCTAGAGGCCGTGGTCTCCGTCACCGTCGGGTAGTCTGCTTTTCTTTTCGAGAACAGGGCGATCCTCCCACGATGCACCCCGCTGCTACACGGCTCAACGACCTAGCGGAGGCCATTCGCGAGATCAACGAACGGGCGACGAGCTTCGTTAGCCTACAGGCGCAGCTCCGGTCCTCGATGGAGGTCATCGAGGACCGTTCGGAGGCCGCCAGGGAAAAGCAGCAGGTCTACGAGGACTATAAGCAGCGCCTCGGGGAGATCGCCGACGCTAGCAAGGAGGAGGCTGCCTACAACCGGGATATCAACGCCCTGGTGGCGATCTTCGGGGAGTCGTCCTCGGTCGCCCTGACCCGGGCCCACGATCGGTACATCGCCCAGCTAGGCGATCTCGATAAGGCTGCCCAGCTAGGGTTCATCTCCGACAAGGAGCTGACCGAGGCACAGAAGAAGGCTAGCGAGGTCTATGCCGACCTCGAGGCCGCTGCGAAGGGGCAGAAGCTCGCCGGCCAGGCCGGCGCGGATCTCTTCCGTATGGCGCGGCACCCGGGGGCGGCCGTCGCCGGTCAGGTTGGTAACCAGCTGTCCGGGATCGCCAGCGGCCTCATGGGGCTACTGAACGGCCTGCCGATCATGGGGGGTCTGTGGGGGCTCATGATGCACGGCTACGCCGAGGCCGACCGCCTAACCGCCGAGGCCGGGGAGATCGCCAACATCGTGGGTATGACCGGGGAAAAGGCGCTGGGCGGGGCAGTGAAGTTCTTCGCCGGTTTCCAGGAGCAGGCGCAAAAGTTCATGGGGATCTCGCGGCACGAGGTTCAGTCCACGCTGAAGACCTTCCTTGACGCCGGCCTAAAGGTCAGGGACGTCCTCGACGTCCACGAAAAGAGCCTCGGGCTGGTCGGCCACGATGCGATGACGCTAACGCTCGCCCTCGATAAGCACTTTGAATGGGCGGCGGGTAGCAGCGCAGCGAAGGCTGTGGATCTGGTGAAGAGCCGGGGAGTTTCTCTCGAGTACGCCGTCACCAGCCTGCGCAATCTCGCGTTCGGGGCGCAGAACGCCGGGATATCCGTATCGGAATTTCTCGAGGTCACGACGAAGGCCACATCAGAGATGGCCAAGTTCGGGGTCGATGCCGAGAACGTCGGGGCTGTCATGCTCGGGGCCATCGAGCGCTACAAGGAGCTAGGGGTCTCGGCGATCACTGCCCAGGGCTTTGCCGCCAAGGGAGTGGAACAGGTCAGCGCCGGTCTTCACCAGTCCTCGATCGGCCTGAAGTCCCTGATCGGCACCGAGATGGGGTACGGATCCGACCTCGACGCCGCGTACGCTGTGCAGGACGCTGTAGCCACCAAGGACAAGGATAAATTCGAGAAGCTGATCCGGGCGGCGTACAAGATCAGCCGGGAGCAGGTGAAGAACACCGGGGGTGGGTCGGATAACACGCGCCAGCGTGAGTGGCTCGAGCCAACCTTCGGGATGGAGGGTAGCCGACTCATTGTCGAGATGGGGAAGGCGCTCGAGGAGCGGGGTGGGGTAAAGGCTATCGATGCCAAGGGGTGGGAGGACCTAAAGGGGGCGTTCACCACCGAGGGGGAGAAGGTCAGTGCCTTCCAGAAGTCGAAGGAGAAGATATTGGCGGGCATGGCCCAGATGGGCCAGGGCATCTTCCAGCTGATCAGCAACTTCGCTGCGATCATGATCATCTCGATCAAGGCGATGATGAGCCTCGACTACGTGATCGAGGGGGGCGCCATGGTGGCCGGCAAGCTGTTCTCCGCGGTGGGGCTGGAACAGCAGGCTAGTGATGCGGTCAGGGCGCTGGGCGGGAACATGTCGGCCGGTCGAGAGGAGCGTATCCAGTCGATCAAGAACCAGTACACGACCTATCTCGAGGGGGCCCAGAAGGGGGCGCTCGAGGTCCTCGAGGGTACGAAGAAGGCAGGTGGCGGTGTTGGCGACATCTTCGGGCCCATTTTGCAGCCGATCACGAAGGCACTGCGGTATCGGATCGGTACCGGTGGCTCGGATGACGGGCCGTCGAGGGCGAACGACCTGGGCGATGACGAGGAGAAGATCCGGCAGGCCCTACTCGAGAGCGGGGAAGCCTACAACTACGACGACCTCCCCCCCATGGAGGCCGGTGGTGAGATATCCCAGGTGAAGAGCAGGGCGGGCGCCCCCGAGGTGGTGAACGCCGCCCTATCCCAGACGGGTACGCTCGCGAAGGGGCTGGAACCGAACAAGTTCAGCCGGGGGCGCGCCGAGTGGTGGTGTATGGACTTCGTTGGTTGGGCCTACGAGCAGATCGGTTACGCCCCCTGGGGTGAATTCGAGAAGTCCATGTGGGGCGATTACAAGTACAAGGGGTTTCGCGGTATGGAGGGCTGGGGGCGGGACAAGGGCTACTGGAGGAATCCCAGTGGGTACATCCCGAAGCCGGGGGACATCTTCTTCCTCGAGCGCTGGAGTGGGAGCGTCCCCGGCGAGGGCATCTTCATCGGGGAGCACGTCGGCATGATCGTGGACATCCTCCCCGATGGGCGGTTGTGGACGATCGAGGGGAACGCTGTTTACCATGGCCAGAATGGGGTATGGTCGCACGTCCGTGACCCTGGGAAGAGCATCTTCCGCGGGTTCGTGACCACGGAGAAGAGTGGGGTCTCGGGGGCGAGTGCCCAGGCGAAGGAGCGCTATATCCGACTGACACAGCGCACCCACGAGAGGAAGAAGAAGACGATCGTGGCCAGGCGGGCGTTCGTCGCCGAGAGCAAAAAGATCGCGGAGAACATCCAGAAGAAGGCGGAGGCGGCCGGTACGTTCTACAGCTCGACCGAGGCGCTGGTCAGCAGCGAGGCCGATGTTGAGGCCGCGGCCGGGGGTGTTCAGGTGCAGGCGCAGAAGGTGGACACCGTCAACGGCTCGGGGGTGCAGGTCACTGTGGACCTATCCCAGCTGAAGGAGATCAAGCTGGAGTCCGGTAAGATCGGCGATGTCCGGGGCCTTCCACAATGATCAAGAACCTCTACCCCGCCTACCGTGTCTTCATCTACGGCCTCGAGGTGACAGCGCTTGTCAGCGCTGTCAATCGTAGCTGGCCGATGAACTCACCTCAGCAGGTGAACATCACGGTCGAGAACGTCGAGGAGTGCCTGACCCTGACCCGCGAGGATATGCTGACCATCGCGGGGATCAAGGACGGTACCTTCCGGGTCTTTCTCACGAACTGGCTGTCGTACACGAACGCCCTGACCTCGGATGAGCAGATCGAGCTGGTCAAGAACTACACGGGGATCCCCTCGAACCAGTTTTATATCACGCCATCTGACTTCTTGAAGTACGCCTCGAAGGTGAACCGCGAGGGATTCACCGGATTTCGCCAGGCGTCCGTGATCGCCCCGATGACGCAGCTCATCGCGAACGCGAAGAACAACATCATCACGAAAAAGCTGGGCGACATCTACCTGCAGCCGTCCATCGGGATCGACGGCAAGCCCCTGTTCGAGGAGATATTCTACAAGTTTCCGTTCTACCAGGGGAAGAGCATCTTCCACTTCGGGGATCCCGTTCGGGTGGCGATGCGGGATCCGCGAAACCCCCGGCGTTGGCACTGGTTCCACAGTGGCACCGTCACGGACATCACCTCGGACAAGACCGAGGATAGTGCGCGGTCGTTGACCATCACCAGCGAGGGCGTGCTCAAGGATCTCCGGAACGCCCGGGTGGCGCAGATGACCGGATCCTTTCGGAGTCCGGGGGTGGTGCAGGGGCCGCCGGCAAGCCCTGGATCTCCCGCCGGTACCTACGAGCTGTTTCCGTTGAAGGACCAGGCTCCGGCCGGGTCGAAACCGAGTCCGTTCACCGACGAACAGCTCAGCATCCTGACCAGTGCGGTTCCGTTCTCGAACTTCCTGCAGGGGTTGACCATCAATCAGATTCTTGAACTCCTCGTGTTCGGGGTGGGGTCGGTGCTCGATAGTTTCAGCCAGGAGGTGCGGCGAAACACGAACGGGCTCGAACAGGGGGCGCTCTCGTTGATCGCCGAACGCTTCGGGATTTCTGTGGACAAGCAGTCGGGAAAGATCACCGACCAGGCGATCAAGGCGCGTGAGGCGCAGCTCCGCGGACTGAACCTATCGGGCTTGTCGAAGTTCAAGAAGTGGAAAAGGAACCAGGGGGTGCAGATCCGCATCCTCGGTGGGCCTATCGATGACTCGGACCGTGATATCGGGGATGGGCTCGAGTCCGGGCTGGCCACCTGGCAAAATCTGATTGATCACGAGATCCGCCCCGAGGACCTGATCAATCTGCTGGTGCCGGCGCCTGACCAGACCGGGCCGGTGATCGAGACCGGGGGGAGACTGTACCCCCCCGAGGTTGCCGACCTCGCTCAACGGGTGATCGGGCCGTTGAAGAGCCTTCTCGAGGGTGCGTTCGGGCTCGATCCCACCGCGAAGTTTATCCAGGCGGTGGTAGGTAGTCCGGAGAACCTCCCGGAACCCCCTACGGTGCCACAGGTTGACGTCCACGACGTCATCACGCGCATCGGGTCGGATCCGGATAACTACCCTATTCGTCAACGCGTGCTGATGCTACTTCCGGCCCACCTCGGGGGGACTCTAGGGCGCAGGGTTCTGGACCTCGACCTGAGTGGCTGTCCGGCCACCACCGCCGAGTACTTCGACCGGCTTTCCCTGCTCCAGCAGGTGCTCGGGCGCATCGAGTTTTGTATCATGGACAGCCCCCGCGGTGACATCATCGTGGAGCTGCCCCTCTACGACTTCGAGCCACGCCACTTCACCGACGAGGGGGCGCGGGCTATCGAGGACGCGAATACCGATCGGGGGAGTGCCTACCTGAACGCCCTGGCTTTCCTGAAGAACGCGCCACAGGCCCTTAAACGGCTGTTCACCGAGCCGATCCGGGGCTATGAGCAGGACTTCACGATCTTCAACGAGGACGCCGGGAGGTTCACCCTCGGGGCCGCTGAGCAGGACGTGAAGACCGTCTGGGTGTCGGTCCCCCGCTGGACGAACGGTATGGCCAGGGATGGATCGAACCAAGGCAACCGCCAGGTGGTGACCGTGCTCCCGAATCTCGTACCGTTGTTCGGTTTCCGGGTAGAGCAAGGGGATCCCCCGGGCAACATCACGACCGCGGAGGCAGCCCGGGTCTACAATCACATCCAGCTGAACAAGGCGAACGCCGACACGGTGAGTGCGCGGCTATCCGGTATGCTCCCGAACCATCGGCTCTGGCCCAATCGTCCGGTGCTGATCGACGAGGAGGCGGTGCAGGGGGTGGTCAAGAGCCTGACCGATAACGTAGCCTGGCAATCGGACTGTTCCACGACCGTCAACCTCAGCTTCATCAAGCTCTGGGACGGGCGCTACATCTACAAGACGGATACCGGCATCACTCCTGCTGGCGGCACCTACGATCAGCGGCTTGCCCTCCGGCTCGAGGGCCAGACGAACGGGGTAGAACGTATCCGGCTGTTCACCCCCTTCGGCGGTGTGAACGCCCGTCCCTACAACTACGCATACCTTCTCGGGATCGAGAGCGCTGCGAAGGCGGCGAAGAGTACGGCCTCGAACAAGACCCCTGGTCAGGGGCAGGCAAGTGCCACAAATAACGCGGGGAAGAAATGAGCAGGGACACGATTCCGTTCGAGGTTGGTAAGACCGACCAGGCCCGCCCTATCAACGACTTCCTCCGCGGCATCCAGCGGGCGGTGGTTCAGTCGACCGATCCGGATACCGGGCGGTGTACGATCGAGTTCGAGTCCACTCCCGGGAGCAGGGCGAACGTCGGGATCGCTCTCGGCCTGATGACCGTCGGGGCGGAGAACGAGCGGAGGCGTTCTGCCTGGAGTCGGAGGATTCCAAGTCCAGGGGATATCGTCCTCGTGGGCTTTGACGCGAACGGGCTACCGCGGATCCTCGGGGCTGACCAGCCTTCGTATGAGATCCTAGCCAATCTGAACGCCGAGGAGGCGTTTGCCTTCAAGGCGATCAAGAGCGGGGAGTTTGACGAGCGGAGCATCGGGGGGGCGTACATCTACGGCAAGGCCACGGGGGACCTATTCCTTGCCGGTGGCCTTGCCAGCCTTACCCTCGAGAAGGAGTCCTACGGGATCCAGGGGAGGGCGGGCTACCTCCGTCACCAGGCGACGGCGAGTGTCCTTCGGTTCGGTCAGGTGCGGCGGACGCCCCTACCATTCCTCCCCGAGAGTAACGCTATCGCAGGGGTGGGTGTTCCCCCGTTGAATGCTCCGCTCGGGGGGGTGACTCCCCCGCTTAGTGAGTTCTCGGTGCTGGTGAAGAGTTCGTTGCCGGGGAGTCCGCTAGGCCAGGGTGTGGTCGACTTCCTTCTGGGTACCGTTATGGACCCAGACGTGGAGATCATCACCCAGGGGGCGTATGCTGCGGCGGCCACAGCCGGGATAAAGAAGTTCGCTATTGCCCCTGTAGCGAACGCGCGTCTCTATCTCCGGGTCTACGATAGCATTCCGATCACGGACGTTCCTGTGGGCACGCCAGGGCCCTTGGCGGGCACCCCCGCCCGCCCCTTCGAGTGGGGGGTTGACCAGCTAGGCAACAGCTATATGAACCAGGGGGCGCTGGCCAGCGCCGGCTGGAATCTGTACGCGCCCACGGCGTTGAATCTCGTGAGCAATCAGGTGCAGCTTGCCGGAAACGTGTTTCTCGGGGGGAGTGCGATCACCCCCTTGGTGACGCCCGTGGGGGTGAGCATCCCGCCGATCACGAAGCCTGAGTATATTGCGGGTGGGCCGGCTGTCTGCGGCACGCCCTTCGTGGCGGCACTCACTGCCTTCAACGCTGCGCTTGCTGCCTTCGCAGGGATCGCTGCTGCTGGTACGGCAGTGACGACCCCTGCTGATGCGATAGCGTACTGTAAGGCGCTGGGAGGGGCGGCGGCCGGGTTGATTGCAGCCGCCAGCGCGTTTACAACCAGCGCCCCCACCTGGCTATCAAATACCGTGTGGATCGCGAAATCAGGGCCACCGGGAGTTCCCACCGTGGTCACCCCCGGGGCTGCCTTCCGGCTTTAGGTTTTCCGCGCTTCGGTCGTCCGGGGCCTGGACCTATGGGGACCTCGGTGATGCGGATATCTGTCAAGGGCGTATCCGCCCCCGCTTAGGGGATGGCTCGCTAGGTGCCCGGATCGCGCGGCTGACGAACTCGGACCAGCCGCAGGCTGTGCGGTTCGTGCACGCCACCATGACGCCCGAGCGGGTTAGACTTGCCCCGCAGGCCGGGCAGGTGGCGAGTGATGCGGCGCTGGTCTGGACCCTGCCGATCACGATCGGCGTGTGGTTGTCTTGGTGGGTATGGCAGACCCAGCTTGCCGGTGTGGCCACCGGCTGATCGCAGCCTTGAAATCTGCAGGTTCTCATGGGGAAAACCGGGGGAGGGCCCTCCCCCCGGCCGGTCAGGCGATCCCGAGGTTGTATTGCATGGCGCGCAGCGCGAACTTCTGGGTGGGGGCGGCGAGCTTGATCGCGCCGATCCAGGTGAAGTCCTCGACGTGCTTGGTGGGCACCGTGACGGAGAAGGCGTTGCCGTCGCTGAAGCTCATGGCGATCTCGGTGGTCTCGCCGTTGTTGGTGATGGTCTTGCGGGTGAGGGTGTGCGCGATGTTCATGATCTATATCTAACCCCTTTTAGCTTCTCGTCAACAGGTCTGTGGTCGAATTCTTGAGCGCCGACGTTGCCCCGTGTGCGCGACCGACGAACCCGGTAGTAGGTGAGGTGCCACCGGCAGTGGTGATGCCCTGGAGCGGCCGGTTTCGAGCACACCAGGCATAGTCCGGCCTCCCGGTCGGGCCCGCCGCTGCATCTGGTACTCGGCTCTCACGACAGGTGCGCAGGACCAGTAAGGCCCTGCCTCCTCGGGACATCGATTGCACTTCACAACGGAAGCCCCGGTCTCCGAAGAGCGCCGGGGCGGACGCTGTTTGATTACCAGCCCGCTGCTTCCCAGGCATCGAGGGCGCGCTCGTCGGAGCAGGGCTTGCACCTGCAACCCTCGCGGTGCACCTGCCTCTTCTTGCAGTCGACGCACACGGGCTTTTTCAGCCGGTTCTGAAGGTTCGCCTGGAGCTTCTTCGCGTCGGGCTTTTTCATGGTGAGTCCTTGGATGGTGTTGATGATCCGGGCTATCAGAGCCAGGTGCGATCCTAGAGGGATCATTTCCGGGCTCCGGTTCGCAGAGAGCCGAGTAGGTGCGGGCGGTGGAGGACTCGGAGCTGGCGGAGCGGTTCCGCGTGAGGGAATACCTCGATCGTGACCCACTCCCGGCCTTCGCGCTCTCGGGCGCAGGAGTCGCAGAAGTTCTCTTCCACGTGCCCGCCGGGCAGATCGGGCTCGGTCGACCTGAGCCGCCGGGTAGCGATCCCCTCGCAGTCCTCGTAACCCCAGCCGCTGCAATGGGTCAGGTCCTTACCGTCCAGGTGCTCGTAAATGCCCCGGAGGAACCCGGCAATTGCGCGCTGCAGGGCGGTGTTCTCTTCCTGCAGTTCTACCTCTCTTTTCATGGTCAGATATCCTTCTTCCAGCTCTTGCGGTTCTGCCGCTTCAGTCGGCGGTCCTTCATCGGGGTGACGCCACCCCGGAGGGTGAGCGCGAGGACCAGGGTGTTGCGGCGGGCGGGAGTCTTCGTTTTCATGATCTATATCTAACCTCTCATAACTTCCTTGTCAAGGTATGCGCTGCTGATGGCGGGGTCCTTTCAGGCTTTGGTGGCAGCGCTGCGTCCGGCCTCGTATGCCTCGGCGAGCGCATCGCGGATCGCCCAGACGGCAACGTCGTGGAAATCGAGCTGGTCGGAGTTCCGGGTCTCGAGCGTCTCGAGGAAGAAGCGTCGCTGCGCGATCTCGAGGATTAGGGCGTCGCGGGCGGCGGAGGGGTTGGTCTTGCGGCGGGCGGGAGTCTTCGTTTTCATGATCTATATCTAACCTCTCATAACTTCCTTGTCAAGGTATGCGCTGCTGATGTGAGGTGCATTGCTGTCGATTGTGACGTGGATCGCCCTTTTGTAGATATGTTCGGTGATCAGCAGCCAGCGCGACCCCTGTTCCCTGCGCTGTATCCGAACGTCCAGAAGCGCCCCCGGGAACCAGCGCCCGAGGAATCTCGTGGGGACGATGTGCTCGGTCCGGAAGATGATCTGGTTCACTTTGGGGCCACGTAGAGATCGACCGCGACCTCCTCCTTCGCCTTGCAGAAGGCGATGGCAAGGACCTCGCTGGCCGTGAAGATGTTGAGGTGCGGTTCCCCGTCGACCACGTTCTCGGTGCTCCGGATGTAGCGGGCCACGTTCGCTACGGCCATCTGGTAGGCGTTGACCTCAGGCTTTTTCATTCAGCTCACCTGGGTGGTGATCTCGGCCTTGGCAGCCTGACGAGCGGCCTTGGCGGCGTTGAAAGCGGCCTTACCTTCAGAAGTCATGATAAGGTGAGTCTGATGCGAAAACTGACCGATCTCTTCCCGGACAAAACCAGCCCGAAGGAGGGCCTTCCGGATGCGGCTGTCCGAAACGTCTGCGAATGGCGAGGCGTCCATGGCAGCAAGGAACCTGAACTGAGGCCCGGTGAGGTTGTTGGTGGTGTTCATGATCTATATCTAACCTCTGCTATCTTCTTTGTCAAGGGTCGTTTGAAACTTCTTCAGCCGAGGATGCGGGCGATGGTGTTGAAGTCGAAGGGGGCGTTGCTCTCGACCACCACCACCACCTTGCGCTCGAACATGTGCTTGGTGAGGGTGATCCAGCGACCCCCATCGGTCAGGATGTTCGTCTTGGTCCCGAGTTCAGCCCCGGGGAAGAGCTTGCCGAGGAACCGGATGGCGATGGTCTTGGAGGTCTTGAAGGTGGTCGGGGTGTTCATGATCTATATCTAACACGCCGTATGTTCTGGTCAAGGGCGCTGACGAAGAAAGTTAGAACCCCCGACGTTCGCGCTGTACGCGCTCGGCGAACCACCCTAGCACCGAGTGCGCAGCGGCCTCCCGCGTTCGTTGGCACCCCCCTATCGCGCGGACAACACCCCCCTCGAACAACGTCGCCCACCAACCCCGCTCCCCGTCAGGCAGCGTTACCCTCCGATACCTCAGCCGCCAGCCACTCGGTAGATCCACTGCCCCTTACCGTCCTCGGTAGGCTGTCAAGCGTCGATCCCGGTGTAGTCAGGCTCGGCAACGAAGGGCACGCTCGCGATGTTGATCCAGCCGAGGATGTGGCTGGCCTTGGTGTCGGTCTTGCCCTTGATGTACCACAGCCCGTTCTGCTGGCTGAGTTCGCGCACACGCTTCCGCCCGTAGGGCTGGCCGTAGTCAGCGGTAGTCACGAGCTTCCGCACCGGATCCCAGTCGAGCACGATCGCGATGTGCCCACCAGCGTTCATCGTGAACAGAATGTCCCCTGGTTGCGGCTGGTACGCGCTCCTCGTCGTCCCCCGGATGAAGAGCTTCGACCCGGTGATCGCCGTGGTGTTCCGGCCAGGGATCCAATTTCGGATCCCGTCGTCGTTCGTGCGATTCATCAGGTTTTCATCGCGGCAACCGAGCCGCCAGAGGAGCCAGGCCGCGAGGTCGCCGCAGGACGAGTAGATCATCTTCAGCGCCCAGGAGAGCCCCTGACGCTTCGCGACCTCCCACTCCTTGGTCCGCCCCTCGGTGACCTCCTCGTGGACGGGGTCGCCCACGTCCCGCCCCTTGTCGTCGTTCACCGCGTAGAGAGCGAGCTTCACCGCTACGCTGCGCAGTTCTTCTTCGTCCAGATGGTAGCCGATCGTCATCGGACCAGCTTAGCACGCACCCGCCTAAGGAGAGGGCCAGCGTGCAGGTCCGGATGTAGGTCATGAGCTGCTGATCGGAGATGTCAGCAAGGGTGTGCCTCAACGGTGAACGCTCTCGGATGCGGTCGGGGTCGATGTCACCGAGAATGTGCCGGGTGTTTTCCCCTTCAGGGACGATCCACACCTCCCGATGCCCGTTGACAATTTCGGCCCCGACCGTGAACTTGCCGGCGACCCGTAGGCTGTATTTCTTCATGATCTGAGCGTAACCCCGTGACCAGCGACGTCAAGAGCGCACCGGTGTCGGGTTGAAATTGTCCCCCGCCGGGCGGGGGACTCCGAGTCCCACGAGCCAGTCCTGCGCTATGGTCACCACGTCGGTTGACCCCCAGGCGGTGATCTTCAGGAGTTCGCTCACGAGCTTGAAGTGAACCCACTGATTCCGCTGCTGGGCAGGTAGCTGGCTGGCGTCTGCAATCCAGTAGGTCGGGAGGAAACGCCTCGAGCTAAAGCTGAACGCCAGGCGCACCCACTTCGGCATCGGACCTAGCTGGGCTTGAAATGCCTCGCCGTCATCGGTGACGATGGACAGGGTATTCTCGAGGAGCACGGCCGTACCCTGGATAGGGCCCCGCAGGGGGTCGGTGTACGTGAAACCTCTGACCACGGGTGACGGGGCGGGCATTTCACGGATCCTACCGGGATTGTCTTGCTATCTCTTAGACACGACCTATGGCGGGCCTCTGTATCGACCTGAACAATTCGGTCCTGAATACGTTTGCGCGCTGCCTTATCAACAATCTCCTGGACCTGTCGAGTGGCCAGCTTGCTGCCCTGAAGAAGCTCATTCAAGCGCAGCTGCTCATTCTCGATGGCTTGATCGCCGCCCTGATCGCCCAGGCGCTGCAATACGATATCCTAGCTCAGCAGTATCGTCTGGCCGAGGCCGCCATAAGAAAACAGATTCAGGAAATCGAAGACCAGATCAACAACATCCCCCGCGGTGACCTCGACACCCGTTGCCTAGAGATCGCCCTCCTGGGTGGTACCCTCCAGGCTGTCTTCGCCAGGCTCCGCGCCCCGCTCGAGATCATCCTCGATGAGCTGGAAAGAATCCTGAGCTTCCAGGACGAACTGGAGCGGACGAGGCTCCAGTATGAGCGGGCGAAGGAGCTGTTTCTAAGCCTTCTCGACATTCTTGATCAGCTCATACTGGAAGCAAAGTGCATCGAGGCGGCTAACGCACCACAATGAGCAGAACCTTCAAAATCACTGGTGGTGACGCAGTGCTAGGCCCTAACGGCGGCCCTACCACCGTATCCGGTCACGACAAGGCTCGACAGGACATCGCCCTCGCCCTCCTCAGTCCGGTTCAGCCTAACGGCTTCGGATTCGGCCTCCCCGAGATCATGAACCGCGAGTCCGGCGGCGAGATCGGTATCGAGTTCGCCCTCCGCCAGGCGATCACCGACGGGTTCAATCGCCTCCGCTCGCTCCAGCAGAGTTCGCTCGGCAACAGGACCCCCGACGAACTCTTCGTGGATATTTCAAATCTCATGGTGCAGCGGCAGAGATCGGATATCAGGGTCTATCGCTGGGCCCTGGACGTCCGGACTATCTCTGGCGTCCTGAAACAGCTAAAGGGTAACCTCTCATGATTCCGCGCATCACCGCCAGACAATTCGAGGTCAGCCTTCAGCAGGGTATCAGTGCCCGCGATAGCAGCGCGGACGTCACATACGGCCCTATTGCCGACTGGGTGGTCCGCCCACAGGCTGCTGTTTTCGAGGATCAGCACGAAACCCTCCGGCTCATCTACCAGCTCCTCACCGGTCAGAGCCTCAACGACCTCCCGAACAACTGGGTCGATGACTTCGTCGCGAACGAACAGGTGATCAGGTCGGCCGGGAGCGCCTCCTTCGTTGATCTGGTTTTCCGGCGGACATCGAAGCCGACCGCTGACGTCCCGGTCCCTGCGAACTTTCCGGTGGCCACCGAGATCGACCCGAACACCGGGGCACAGATCACCTTCGTCACGCTGCAGAGCGGGGTCCTCTACGCCGCCACCGCCGACACGTTCTTCAACCCGGAGACGAACAAGTACGAGCTGACCATCACCGCGTCCAGCGTGAACACCGGAACCACCACGCGAGTGGCCGCTAACCGCGTGAAAAGGCCCCTACGTCCGCTGATCGGGTTCGATAGCGTCACCAACCCGCGGGATAGCACCGGTGGCCTTCCTAGCGAGAGCAATCAAGACGTGGGCGACCGGCGCCTCCTGCGTATCCAGGGGACCGACCTCTCCACCCCCCCGGGGATCTCTCGGTTTGCCCGCCAGGTGTTCTCGAACATCCAAGACGCCTACGTGGTCTACGGAAACGACCCATTCCTTACCCGCGCTGACTTCGATGCAGGGGCAGTGGATATCTGGGTGCTGGGCTCGAGCGCACTCGAACGCACGGTGACCGTACCCTTCCCGGGGAAGCTCGTACCGATCGTCCTCGATCGCCAGCCGGTGGTTGACGTGGTGAGCGTGTCCTTCGGGGTGAACTACACCCAGGGCGTGGACTACGCCTATGTCGAGGACCCGGGGGTGCGGGCGCGATCGACGAAGGGTCTGGACGCGATTGTCTTCCTCGCCAACGGGGCAGCCCCCGCGGTAGGTGATCCACTGACGATCACCTACCGCTACGATAATCTCGTGATCGCTCTGCAGAGCCTGTTCCAGCAACCCACCTACAAGGTCACAGGCGCCGACCCCCTGTTTCGCTCGGGCCGCCAGGTCAGCATCGCCATCAGTGGAAACTTGAAGGTCTCAGCCGGTGATCCTCAACAGGTACTCATCGAAGCCCGCCAGGCCCTACTCGATGCCCTGAACGGTACACCCACCTTCCGGGGCTACCGCCTCGATCAAGATGTCGAGGCATTCGACCTGAGCGCCATCCTCAGCCGGGTGGGTGGGATCGATAACTTTACATTTACTCTTCTTGCCCGCGCAGGGCAGGTTGGTGTCGCCGACATCCCCATCCAGCCGAACGAGTACGCTCGGCTCAACGATTCCAATTTGAGCCTCACGCTCGTATGAACGAGGACCATCATGGCCAGCGCCCTCCCGAAAATTGATCAGCTTGGTGCCCCCGCAGGGATTGTCGGAGAGTCACGGGCGGATATCCAGGTCTTCAGCGGTCTGAACCCGGTGGTTCTCACCGACACCGGTGGGGGTAGCCCGGTCTGGCAGATCATCGACAAGCCCGAGGGCTCCACCGCCACACTGAGCGCACCGGCTAACCCCGTGTGCCAGTTCAACGGGGATCTCCCGGGAACGTACCTGATCCAGCTGACCGTCGACGGCGGGGGACTCCCCGGTCAGATCGTGCAGCTCGTCGTCAGCGTGATGACCCCGCTCCCCAGCTGGGTTGCTGCCACAGCCGCCGACAATCTCCGGATCCCCGCCTTCGGCGAGACCCGCCAGATGAATGTCGCGTACGGGCCGGGGTCGGGGGCGAATGCCAGGGGCTGGGCCCTCCACGTCAATCGCTGGTTCAAGGCCATCGCAGAGCACGCCTTCGGCGTGGCCATCGCTGACACCGGCGTCGATATCCCGGGCCGCTTTTACAAGCTGAACCTGATCGGCTCGAGTTCGATCGTCGACGCCGGGGGCGGGGTCATCGACATCAACGTCGGGGGTGGCGGGGGCGGCATCACACAGCTCCGAAACAACGGGGGCATCCTTGCCGGCGCCCCGTGGAGCATCCTCGATGCCCGCCTCCCTGTTGTTGCCTTTCCCGCGTCGGTGAACCCGAATTCAAACGTTCAGTTCTACGACGGAGGTGGTGGGATCGGTCAGCTGGTGGTTCACAACGCCCACCACGGGAGGACAGCCCATAGCGGAGGGGCTGTGCTCACCACGAACACCTCGGTGTTCACAAGCCTGGTGCCTTCGCTGAACAACGCAAACCCAACCCCCTGGAGCTTCGACCCTATCGCTGCCGGCGAAGAGGTGTTTTCGGACGGACGCCTTCTGACCGCAGCCGATATCCCCGCCCCCCTGACGTACTCCCTTGCCGGAGTTCAGTGGGCCCTCTACGACCTCGTCCTCGACGTATCGGGGGCTACTCCCACGGTGGTCCCGCGGACTCTCCTAGCCTGCCCTGCCCCGACCATCAACGTGGCGGTGCTCGATATCCAGGCGGGGCACCCCATCGGCGTGAGCGCTCTCGAGATCACAAACGGTCCGGCGAACCCCAGAATCTCTTGGGGTAACGGACCCGCCGTAAGCATCGAAAACGACTCGGTTTATCGGCTGTATAACCAAGCAGGCTTCTGGGTAGACGTTTACGTCGGTGGTGGGCTCCTCGGCAACGGTATCGCCCTCTGGACGGTGCTTAGCACCACCCTCACCCGGGATGCCCGGTTCCACCTCGTCAGGGCCCCCCACTGGACCCCCGGTGGCGGCCCCTACACCTGGGGGGTTCCCTATATCGGGGGCGACCTCTTCAAGGACATCCGCACCACCGGGCTCACCGCAATCGCGGATATCCAGGGCCTCGAGCGCGTGCTCAGCCGACTGGGCGGTGACCTGAAGCTACTCTCCGGTGTGGTCATGAACCGGCGGTATGACAGCCGCACCGGGGCAGAACCCTACGCTGGCGACTTCAGCCTCCAAGGACTGGCAGGGCCTACCCCTGGAATCGCTACCGGGATGAGCGGCGGTGCCTTCTGGCTGAACGGGGAACGCTTCTGGGTGGATGTCGCCACAAACTTCGCGATCACGCTCCCGGCCTCGACCTCGCTCTTGGTCTACGCGGACGTGAACAAGGCAACGAGAACGGTTACGGTGAGGTTCCGTGCGGGGAGCGATCCCGCCACCCTGGTGACATCGATCCAGCAGTCGGTGAATGGGCCTGCTTCCCTCTACGGCTCGATCGGGGGGATCCCCCTCTACTACGGCACCACGGACGGCGCTGGCCTCCTCCTCCCCGAGGGGAGGCTCGACCTCCGGCGCGACGTGGCCCACCTCGGGGACTGGACCGTGGGCGGGCGTTCGGTCTTCAACGTGACTGGCGACCCCTCGGTGATCCCCCTGCAGGCGGACCCACAGGCGGAGCGCCTCGAGCGCCCGACCGCTGCCGAGTTCGACTCGATCGGGGCTGCCCTCGTCTGGCAGAGGGTTCTCGAGATCTACCGGGACTCTGACACCTCGGACAACCTGAACAACGGTGGTAGGGGGGTGACGAACGCTGCCCTCGAGATCAAGGTTGTCCGCAACACCTACGAGAGCTACCCGTTCGCCCTCTGGAACAACATCGCGATCGTGGGGGAGGGGAATCCCTCGGTGGTGGTGCCCTACCATGTCGGGTACGGGTGGTTCCTGATTGGCGGTAGCCCGAACTTTGTGGGGGCGCCATCGAACCGCACGGTAAGGAACGTGCGGGTGGCCGGGTTGACCATCCTCGGGCGCGACGTGCCGGGCACGCTCGATGGACGGCTAGGGGGGGTCATCCGGGTGGTTGCGCCGGAGATCGATACGGCGAATCCGGTATTCGCGGGGAACCCTCCTCTGGCCTCTTGTCAGGATCTGATCCTCGAGGACCTGACGCTTGGTTTCTTGGATAACGCCCCGGTCGTCGATACCGATACCTTCGCGGGTATCGTGTGCATCGGGGTGAGCGGTCCATTCGATCCGGGCCAGTTCCGAAATTGCCACGTCAATCGAATCCGCATCGGCAACTATAACGGGTCAGCCACCAGCCTCGTGAACACCGGAGTGGTCTGCAACTTCCAGAGCGACCCGAACGACCTGGCCATCGAGGACTGCCTGCTCTACACCCGGATCTCCGGGGTAACCACCGATGGCCTCGGGACTGTCAAGGTGCTCCACAACAGGATTCTTGTGGCCAGCCCGACCGCGCCAACGATTGCGGGGATCTCTGCGACGAACACCTCGATCATCGCGGAATCGAACAAGATCGACCTCGACAGCCCGAACACCGCCTTCGGACTGTACATGACCGACGTGGGCCTCTCGGAGTTCAGCAGGAACGAGATCGCCGTGGATAACGCGTCGGCGAGTGCCCGGGGGATCTTCCTGAACGCTGGTGGCCCCCTCGAGGTCAAGGTCAACGGAAACCGGATCACCGGTTTCTTCACCGCGATCGGGATCACCGCCGTGCTCCGGAACTCGGAGCTGGTACACAACTGGCTCGAGTGCCCGGCGATCACCAACGAAGAGAGCAACGGTATCCATGCCATTCTCGGTGATGCACACCACATCGACATCGCGCACAACAACATCAGGGGCTTCCGCGCCGGGGTCAACCTCAACTGCGATATCGAGACCCGCGGGATTTCGATTCGCAGTAACCGGATCATCGGGGTGCCCGGGGTTGTGGATGGCACCCCCGATGCAGCCCCCGGTCACGGGCGCGGGATTGTCGTGGTCTTTGAAAGCTCGAACGAGCTGAACCGGGACCTCGAGATCGTCGACAACGATCTCTCGAACTTCGCCCTCAGTTCATCCCTGGATTCCCCCACCTACACCGGGCAGGGTGCCTTCAGCGCTGGCATCACAGTGAGCACGCGCTCCGGGTTCCTGAACAGGGGGGTGCGGGTTCTCCGCAACAACGTACGGGCCTATCTCGACCCCTTTAGTGGCAATCATCGCCTCCGCGGGGACTTCGCCGGGATCGCTATCCTCGGGGAGGTCCTGAACCTCGAGGTTGCTGATAACAACGTGCTGAATACGCTGGGGGCCTGCGAGAACCGCACCGCCGGCATCTGGTACGAGTCCTTCAGCGGCTTCCTTGCGGGAAACCATCAGGCGCGGGCTATCCGGGGGAACACCCTGGGCTGGATTTCGGCCTGCACCATCGTAGGGACGCCATCAGAGCCCCGGGGGTACGCAGCCGGCATCCTCATCAGCGATACCTATGTGCCGATCGATGTACTCAACAACAACGTGACGGTGCAGTCGGTCCTCGATTTCTCCGGTGTTCATGGGTACATTCACGGCATCTTCGTCGGTAACGGGGGGAACCAACCGAACACCGTCCGGGTCACCGGGAACCGAGTGACAACCGGGCTGGTGGGCGATGACCCGATCTACTCCGAGGGGGCGATCGGGACCGGCATCAACATCCACGCTCCGGTGATCTTCACGTACCTCGATGCCAGCGAGGTACGTGGTAACCACGTCGAGGGACTGTGGCAGTACACGCCGACCGGACTGGGGGTTGCCGACCTCTCGAGCTGGGCGGGCATCTGCATCTCCCACAGGGGGGACGAGGGGGCGAACAACCTCCGGGTGGTTGGCAACTTCGTCTGGGTCAAGAGCGGATCCGGGTGGGGCGGTGCCCCGCTCCACAACGGAATTCGAGTGGGGAGCGAAGAGCACGCTGCCGCCCTGAGCCAGCTCCTCGAGAACGTCCTGATCCAGGGGAACACCGTCCGGGTTGACGGGGACTCCACGGCTGCCCAGGCGGCGTTCCCTGGCCTCCGGGCCGCTGGGATTTCCGTGTGCTCGACCACGGTGGTGCCCCAGCAGGTGGCAAGCCTGCACATCACGGTCGATGGTAACCGGGTGAGTCGCTCGGACGCTGCAGCCACCAAGATCATCAGGGGCATCCTGAACAACGGTGGGGGCGAGATGCTGGTCGTCGGTAACGCGGTGAACTCGCTCCCTGGCGTCTTCGACCTGCAGGACATCAACGTCGGGGGTGCGATGGTTACCCAGAACGTCTGGGCGAATAACCGCTTCGGGTCGGCGGGCACCCCTGGAACCCACAGCCTCGCGACTCCCCCCTATCAGCCGGTCGGGGCCGGTACAAACTGGTCCGGATCGGCCTTTGTGTGAGAGGTAACCTATGGCCTGGGGTAACTGGTGGGGCGGAGGCCCCTGGGGCGCCTGTGTAGCGGGCGCGGATACTGATCCTCCTACGCCACAGCTCATCGATCCCATTGATGGGTCGGTTTTCCCCGATCCCCTGTATCCGATATCGCTGAGGGTACTCGATCCAAGCGGAGTGGATCCCCACCTCCTCCGCGTGGTGCTGACGATCGGCGGGGTAAGCCTGGTCGCGGTAGAGAACGGCGAGGTCCACCCCGGTTTCAAGGGTGTGGGCTGGCTGTTCCAGTCGATCATGGTCGGGGTCGATCACGGGATCGACCTCATCCTCGTACCGACCGCGCCGATCCCGGTGGGTTCGGTCACGATCACGGTCACGGCTCAGGATGCCGAGTGCAACGAGGTGGTGGCCACCTACCTGTTGACCGTGGACTGCGACCCCGGTGACTGCGCCCCGATCTTGGTGCTGCCACCTGGCCTGGATGGCGCTTGGGGCAGTACCTACTGGGGGTCGGGGCCCTGGGGTGGTGGCCTTCCCGATGGTTCAGCGGTGGCGGTCCCCGGCGGTGGAACACCAGCCGTAACCACCCCGGAGATCGTGGGGGTCACCCTAGGGAACGATGAGATCGTCCTCGACGGGGTGGATCTCGCGACCTTTTTCTTCAACGACAATTTTCGGGACGGGGTGGTGAACGCCACGCTCTGGAGCGTACTCGGCCCGTTCGGTGTTGTCACCGAGGGGCCGGTAGGCTTCAGCGGTTTTCTAGGGGTGGACCTCCCTGCGACGCCAGGCACCTACGGGGGGCTCTACGGGGAGGCCCTGAATCTGAAGGGGGATTTTCATATCGAGGCATCGATTGAAACAGGGGTGATCAGCAAGCCGTCGCATGAGCAGGTGCTCTTCGCTATCGAGGCCAGGGTGGACCTCGGCAACATGCTCCGGCTAAGCCTCATCCTGAAGGCGAATCAGGTGAGCCCAACCCTCCGTGCCGAGGTCTGGAAGTTCGGGTACCTCATGCACCAGAAGGAGGTGGGCAGTGGCCTTGGTGCCCTGCGACTTGGCGTGGCGCGTTACTACGACACCGTGTTCGCTGACTACCGGGCGGCTTTCTTCCTGAATGGCAACCTGCTCTTCGAGTCCTTCGATGCGCCGCCCTGCCAGCTCTCCCCCCGGCTGTATAGTTACACCGGGGCGGCAGCGAACGAGATCCACACGCGGATCCGGAGCTTCCTATCCCATAGCGTGATCGTGTTCACCGGCCCTGCTGGCGCCGACATCCAGCGTAATCCGGTAGAGGTGACCACCACGCGGATCCGGGGGCTCACACCGCCAACCAGGGGCAATTGGGCGGGGGCTGTAGACCTCCGTGTCTCGAACGGATCGGGGAATGGTTGTTCCGGGCGGGGCTTCTTCCGCTATGTGTTCCCCGAGCGCTTCGTGGTGGGCCGGTCCCAGCCCTTCCGGCCTACCGATAGCGAGGCGAGCATCACCAACGACCTGACCCTCCGCAATCCCGGGCCGAACATCGGCACCGGCCTCCGTCGAGGTACCCCCTTATGGCCGAGATCGAAACGGGCGTGCGTTACGCCCAGCTGCTGGCCTTCATCCCCGACGGGGGTTATCCCGCCGAGGGGACGATTGTCCCCTACCGGGACAATCCGTACACCCTGCAGTTCGTTACCGGTCAACCCGATCGGAAGTTCGGCCTGTTCCTGAACGGAAATTTCCTACACGTGGTCGAGACCGACGGGGTGGGGAACGTGGTGGTCGAGGTGCAGTGTGCGCTCGGCGAAAACCGGATCTACATCGTAGACCAGGTGACGCAGGCCACCCTGCAGATCCTGCTCTGCACGAAGAACTTGGCCACGCTACTGGCCACATCCGCCGAGCAGTTTGACCACGAGGATGCATGGCTCAATCGCCTGCTTCGGGCCACGAGCATCATCGCCTGTCACCCGAGCGACCTCGCTAGCGTGTGGGGTTACGCCACCGGCATCCCCCAGCTCTACGATGCCGAAACCTACCGCGATATCCTGATCGAGGTTTACAACGCGCGCCGGCTTCTCGCCGGGAAGCTCGAGGGGCTCGAGCGGGCGGTGGCGGCGATCACCGGGGTCATGCCCCTTGACCTCTACCGGATCTTCAACGGGCCGAGGTGGGTGCTCGGCCTGAACTTCCTCGGAAACGATCACTTCCAGGTGCGATCGTTCCAGCCGAGTCCGAGTCCGTTGTTTCCGGGGGTGCTCACCGCGTTGTTCACCCCGAACGCGAATCCGGGGATTGCTCAGCTGATCTGGGCGGATCCGGTCTTCACCTACGTCGACCCCGTGTATGGCCCGCTGACCACGACCCTGAATCCGGGGTACAGTGGCCCGGTGAGCTTCTTCGGTGGGGCTATCCCGGCGGTGGCCTCGGGGGTAGCCGGCCCCTTCCTGATCATTGCCGGTAGCAACGACCTGCTCCGGATCTCGATCGACAAGCAGGGGGTGATCGACATCAACCTCCCGCTAGGTTTGCAATCGGCCGCTGCTGTGGTGGCGGCGATCAACGCCGCCCTTGCGGCCGACGTGCGCTACGGTGCCCCCTACGCCGCCGTTGCAACCGACGGTGGTGGCCGTGTAGTCATTCGGAGCCTCGGCGTTGGTTCAGGGGCGTTTATCGAACTCTTCGACGCGAACACCGTGAGCGATGCGGCGATCCTACTCTTCCAGGCGGCGCCGCCTAAGGCGTTCCAGGGGCTGGAACGCCGGGTGCTCGACCTGACGATCGATCGTCAGGCCCTCGGCGTTGCTGGGGCAAGCATCTTCGTTGTCAACAAGAGCCCGTACCCGGACAACTGGATCCTCACCTCCGGGATCGGGGCGGACTCCGACCCACCGCGGAGGATGACCGAGCGCAGTCCGATCGCCCCCGAGTTCCAGATCACGCGCACGCTTCTGGGTTCGGCCTCGGTGTATACGATCGTCGACCCGGAGATCGACGCCTACAAGGGCTGGGACTTCAAGCTCGGTAGCTGGATCAGGTCGAACGCAACAACCGACCTCTACTACGGGGTGAGCTTCGACGACGGACTGACCTGGCTCGAGTCACCGGCCATCCCGCTGGTCGCCTGGGATGATCCCACGCAGGGGCCGGTGTACACCGAGTGGTCCTTCATCTACGACCCGCTGGCAACCTCCCTGCGGGTCCGCCTCCGCTTCGACGGATCGCCACTTGGTAGCGCCTTCGTCAGCCAGGTCGTCCTGAAACAGGACAAGATCACAGCTGCGTACCTCGCCTCGAAGACCGTAGCGCGTTCGCGTCACCGGAGCTTCTTCGGTCACCTACTATTCGCCTGGTGCGTTGACCCCCTGACAGCGGCCGAGTCGGAGCTGATCTCCCTGACAAGTCCGCCGTGGTCGAATGCCCTGATCGAGAGCATGAGCCCAGTGCAGGTCCAGGTCGATCGTTTCAACGTCACGGAGTTCGATCTGCCGACGGGGAACCCTATCAACCTGAAGGGGGTGCTCAGTGAGGCCGACTGGGTCAGCTCCACGCTGACGAACCTACAGGTCCGCCCCCGGATCCCTAGCCGCTTGAGCTTTGTAGAGCCATCGGTATCGGGGGTGATTGTCACCCCGCTGTCCGTCAACCAGATCGCCCCGCACAACGCGCTCCTCCCGTTTGCGAGCGACCTCGATCTCACGGAATCGGTCCTGTTCGAGAACGGAGTTCCCCTGCCCCAGGACAAGTGGGCGTACCTCGATGAGAACACCCTGCAGATCGACCCCGCGGCGTTCATCCCGGGTGGCGTCTACGAGCTGAGCTATCGAGCCATCTACCGGGCGGTTTCAGCCGTGATCGACCTCGGGGAGGCACACGCCGACTACGTCTGGTACGCGGACTACCATGTTCGCTATCGGCTGCTCGCCGATCAGGTGACCACCGACGAGGAGAGCGTGCTCTTCATCGACTTTCAGACGCTGACAGCGAACCTCGATCGCGCCATTCTAGCTGACCAGAACACCATCCAGATATTTCGATCGAACGGCACGAGTGTCCTCGAGCTGCCGGCACGGGCGTATTCGATCATCAACCCGACGACCATCCAGTTTGATGGGGCTTTCATCCAGGGTGGGGCCATCTACACGATGAAGTACAAGGAGCTTGGGGTTCTCAACGTCCTTGGCTCTGTCTTCCGGTTCTATGTCCGCACCGGGGCTAACCCGGCGGCGGTCGAGGCGACCCCCTGGGTAGAGATCGATCGAAACCGGGCGGTTAGCACCCTCGGCAAGCGTTACGGTCAGCTCCGGATCGACGTGAGCCGAGTCGATCGCCAGCCCGACCTCCAACTTACATCCCTCGCCTTCAAGGGCCTTCACCTGTTCGGGATCCCGAGTATCCCCGGAGTTACCTGATGGACCGTTCCCTTTTCCCTGATGGCGCCCTTGTTACCACCGACGCCCTTGTCTACGACAGCACGGCGATTCGATCGCAGGTACTGACCGACCGTCGCCACGTCCTCGAGCGCGGGGTTTATAGCGGGCTGGTGATCACCGTGAACCCGGTGAACCTCCAGCGCATCGACATCACCGCCGGGGCGGGGAGTGTGGTCAACGGGGAGCGTTACGACATCCCTACGGTAGCGCTCCCGAACTTCGGGGCGTTGAACGTCCCTATCGCTGACACTAACCTCGGGGCACTGAACTTCGTCTACGCCTTCTACACGGAGACGAAGTTCGCCCCTATGCCCCACGAGACGAACGGTCAGGTGCCGGATACGAAGGTGAGGGCAGCCTTCCAGATCCAGGTGCTGACCGAAGCGCAGTTCAACGCCCTTCCCCTGACCGACCCCACGTTCACGACCCTCGCACAGGACCGGGCCAGCCTGCTGGGTATCGTCACCGGCACCGGTGGGGCACTCCTGCCCTCGAGCATCGAGCAGGCACCGGCCTGGCGCACCCTGAAGTTCGCGGTGATCACTCCCCCGGGGATCCCCGGCGTTGCGATCCAGATGGTCGGGGACCTGAATCCGAACGGCACCGGCACGATCTTCCTCGATACCGCGGGGCCGATCACCCTTGCGTACCAGGCCCCGGGAGAAGCCGGGCCTGGTCCGGCTGTAACGATCACCGTCGAGGGCAGCTACATCTTGACCTCCCTCGGGGGGTTTACCATCGAGGTCTACGTCACGCCTGCGGCGTTGCCGGCTGTCAACACCTCGATGGCTATCACGATCAGCGGGGTGTACGATCAGCGGGTGCCGCGCGAAAGCGGGGTAGACGCCCACCACCGTTCACTTGTCGGGAGCGGGGCGGTGAGCCCCACCAACCCGCACGGGACTTCGATCGACGACATCGCTCCAGGGTTCATCGACGAGATCAGGAACCATCAGCGGTTCGCGCACTCCACCGGGATCACGAAGGCGAGCACCCCCGGGTGCCTCCTCGGCACCATCCTCGAGGCCGCGACCCCGGATATCTTCCAGGTCCAGTCACCGGTAGGGGCTGATGCCTACTACGTCGACGGCAAGCGGCTGACTGCGGTCGTCAACAACCAGGTGGTCTGGACGGATGCGGTTCCGGGCCCGAACAAGGAGCTGTACGAGGTCTACGTCGATAGCGAAGGGAACGCCGCGAAGGCGAAGGTCCTGAGCTTCGACAACCTCGTGACGAACATCCCCGGGATCGAGAACCAGATCGTATATCTCCGCGGGGTGCCAGCCGGTGCCCACACCCTGAGCTACCAGAGCTTCGGGCCAGGTCTAGGTGGTCTGCTCTTCTGGGATGGTGATGGCGGCACTCTCGTGGACCCGGTGCCTGCGAGCGGCGCCTACTACCGGATCCAGGTCGCTGACCAAGAGATCCACGTATTCTTCGGTGACGACGGGGCTATCAACGCCCTGGCAGCGGGCACGTACTCGGACACGGTGACGACAGCGGCCTCGGTGGATGGGCTTCTGCGGATGGTTGTTGCCCAGGTCAGCTGGACCGGCACATCCACTGGCTTCCTCGGCTACACCGGCAACCGGGGGATCACCGCCTCCCAGTTCGTGGACGTCCGGCCGTTCGGTACCCTCGACGCCCCGCACCTCCGCGACAACTACCTTGCGGACGTAGCGGCCGTAGTTCGCGACCACAGCCCCGACGGGGTGGTGGTAGGCGGTATCGGGTCACCTACGGCGTCCTTGCGCACGGTGGCGAACGCTGGCCTCACCGTGGACATCTTCGGACACGCGGTGGTCTATGTCGCCGGGAAGGCGTTTACCGTCACCGGCCAGCTCGGGTACGTGGTCCCGAACAATGACCTGACGCTGATCTACGTCAACGCCCTCGGCGCGATCGAGAGCGCCCCCTACCTCGACTTCCCCTTGTTCATCTTCAGCCCAAAGACCGCCGAGTGGAACGGGGAGGAAGATCGGATCCGGCGGGGGGCGGCGCTGGCGCTCGTCACTACCTCCGGGGGTGTCGTGACCAGCGTGGTTGATATGCGGAGGAACCTCTCGGGGGGCAACCTCTCGGTCCGGCCCTGGTCAGTGGGTCAGGCCATCGACACCTACGACAACTACTCGGTGGAGTTCTTCGATCTCCAGGCTGCGATCATCTACGCGCTGGCCAGCGCCGTCGGGTCTCGAGATACCCAGGAGCTTGTCCTCGTGGATGCGCTCCTGACCAATCCGCTGGCGATCTCCACGGCGACGAGCATCAAGATCCGGGGTGGGCGGCTCTGGCTGGACGGCGGGGCCCTCTCCGGCGATGCGTTCACGATCACGAACGGCCAGCTCAGCTTCGATGGCGTGACCTTCCTTGCGAAGGGGACGCTCACCCCACCGGTTGGCACCTCTCTCATGAACGTCGGGGTGAACGCCAGGCTTTCGATCAGGAATTCGGTGTTTCTCCTCGGGGCTCAGTTCGCCGGCATCGACGGGCTCATCCACGTGAGCGACGCTTCTGCGGAGAGCAGCCTGAAGGCGAACCGGGTGGTGCACGCCAACCCTGCCCTGGACATCGTGAGGGTTTCGGTAGCGAACAGCGTCGATATCGACGGACTTCATACCAGCGGCAACACCGCGCTGGTGCACGCGAGCTTCGCAGTGGTCGGCGGGTCGATCAAGGGGGTGAGCGGAGGGGTCTCCAACCTGAACTTCATCTTCAGGGCGTCCGGTGGGGGGCGGCTGTCTCAGATGAACCTCAGCGATCTCAGCGAGTTCAAGATCGCCCCCGCCTACCCGAACACGAGCGACAATCTCCGGTTCTCGAACAGCCTGCTCCGCCCGGGGGAGCAGCCGGGCGACCCGATCTCGAACATCACGGACTCGTTGTTCAGTAACGTGACCTTCCGGGGTGGGCCCGCCCCGGCATTCACCAACCTGACGCGAGTGGTCTTCTCCGGGTGCCAGCATACGGGGGTCACCCTGTTCTCTGCCTCCACCGACCTCGAGATCGTCGGCATGAACGGCGGAACCAATATGGAGTTCACCGCGATCGTCGGCCTGCGGTTGAGCGGGGGACTCAGTGGGCTCCTCCGCTTGAGCGGATCCAGCCACGTGGTCGATGTGAAGGCGGGTTCGGTGGAACTCGGGCTGAGCGCTGGCCTGACGAATGCCCGGGTGCGGGCTCGAGCCAGTCTGCTGTCCCTGACGCCGACAAGCCCGCTGATCTCGAACGTTGAGGTTAGCGGCCCGCTGATCAACGACATCCGCCTGCAGTGGGATGACACCGCCCCGATCGTGCGCTCGAACATCGCGGTGCGCCGGGCCCGCACCGGATCGATCGTGGTGGGGAATACGGTGGCCGGATCGAAGCTCAGCTACCTCGGGCTCTCCATCGAGGAGAGTGAGATTCACCTGGCGGATTCTCTGCTGGGAGCGTTGACCCCGATCGTTCTTAGCGATTTCTCGGTGGGTCGAGTCACCCGGAACAACATCCGGGGTCCACTGAACGCCGCCGGCCTCATCAACTGTGCGCTAGGCAGCACCGGTACCGGGGTAGGGGATATCGACATCCGGGGAAATACCATCCTCGTGGAGACCGCGGTGGGCCTTGCCCCGCAACCGGGATGGGGACACCCTGTGCTGTATGTCACGGGTACCCCCGGGGCTGGTACCAGCCCATCCGGCCAGAGCTACCTCATCGAAGGCAACGATGTGGTGCACCTCGAGAGCTTCACCAACCCGAACCCAATACCGCTGATCTTCGCGCTGCTTGTTGGCGGCATCGTTACGTTCAGCGCGGTGAAGAACAACAGGGTGCGGTTCGCCGACCTCACGGCCGCGGTGAACAGCTTCCCCTGGGTGCTCCCGAACGGGATCGCGGTGGCCGGACGCCTTGCCCTTGTGGCTGCCGTAGATAGCGACCCGGTCACCTGGGGTGGGCCGGCCACCGGTCACGGGCGAAACATAGCCTTCACCGAAATCTCCTCGAACCGGGTGGGGATCACCACCGGGGCGTCGACGATTGTCGCTCTTGTCTACGACGGATCGACTGCGCTAGGCACCGACGCGAAGATCCTCTTCAACGGCGGTGCGCCATCCATCATCGACGCCGTAGGCGCCCTCACGCTAGGAAACGACTGATGATCACGTTCCAGGAGCTGAACCCCGGACAGCGCAAGGCTATCGGGGAGTACCTCGCCCGCACCGGAGTGGTGGTGACCGACGAGGTGCTGAAAAATATCGTGAACTCCGGGAAGGTCTACGGCAAAATCGTCGGGGTGAACTTCCAGATATTCAACAGAAAACGGCTGGTGGGTACGCTGACGCCAGCGGGGGTGAGCTGGCTGTGAAGGTCCTCGTGGCCGGCTCCCGCGCCTGGGCAGACCGAGACGTGATCTACCGGGTTCTCAGCTCCCTGGGGCCGGGCACGGAGATCATTCACGGAGGGAACGGTTACTACCGGATCGTCGACGGGCAACGGCGGGCTGTCCGGGGGGCGGATGCGCTTGCCGGTGACGTTGCGCGTCAGCTAGGGTTCGTGGTGCACGAGCACCCAGCTGAGTGGGACCGGTACGGGAGGTCAGCAGGCCCTAAGCGTAACGGGTTGATGCTGCTGACCCATCACATCTTTCGAGACCCGATCAACCACGCCTATCTGTTCCACGGGGATATCGGCGCATCGAAGGGGACCGCCGATATGCTGAGCCGACTCAAGAAGGCGGAGATCGGCTATACGTTGATCACTGGCAGGGAGGCGGACGGGGCGTAGCGGTCAGCGGGCTTGGGCTGCAGCCCAGAAATAGCGCTGAACATCACGCTCGATTTCGAGATCGGTGAGCCGGCGCTGGTGTCGAGCGATCTCCGCCTGTAGCTGGGCGATGTGCTTCTTCGTCGCATCGATATTTACCTCGACATCAGCGAGGTGGGCTACGAGTTCAGACCGTCTTTTATCGTGGAGGTTCATGCTGTCCGACGCCGTAGGGCTTCATCGGGGTGGAGTCAGCCGGGGTAGCAGCGGGCCCAGGGGGTGATCGCCACGGGGATCACCTGGGAATTGCACCAGTTCGTGCCCGCATCGTACGGGCGGCAGTCGTCGCAGGTCTTCGAGGGCTTCAGGTCGTAGAAGGTGCCGTTGCTGTTGTAGCAGCGGAATGCCTTGGTGTCGTTGCCGTTGCCGCCGCTGCAGATGTTCTGGTAGCCGATGGCGCCGAAGGAGCAGCTCAGGGTCCGCGGGCAGCTGCTGGCCTCGAGCTGGGTTTCGGAGGTTTCCTCGGCGACCGGGGCGGGTGCTTCTTCGGGGGCTTCGGGGGCTTCGGGGTAGCCGCCGTCGGGAGCGCAGGCGATGACGAGGGCGATCGGGAGGATGAAGGCGATGATGTGTTTGATCTTCATGACGACCTGAACCTAACACCGGCCGTCCCCAGAACAAGCCCCTAGGCTGGGAAAAGCCGAATTCCGCTGTTCGGATTCTGCGGCTCGTAGCGCGCTGTCACATCGCCAGCGAGAGTCTTGATCTGGATTGTAGTCCCCTGGGTGATGATGCTGACCCTCGGCGAGCTTTTGTCGATGATGTAGTCACCGAATCGCACGTCTCGGTAGGCGTGGTGCCCCATATCGATGTCGCCCTGGGCGACCACGTTACCATCGCCCTCGACGTACTGGTTCCGGTACGTGGGGGCCTTCGGTAGGTCGACCTCAGGTACCTTGGATCTGGGTCGACCAGGGGCGACACGCATCATGAGATCGCTACCAACCAGGGCCAGCGCGGTCGTTAGCAGGCAGAAGATGTAACCAAGAGGCCGGTGGGAGAACACTCGGGCGAGGGCATCAGGTGCCAGGTGTATGGCCAGCGCCAGCAAGGCCAAAGTGATTGTTGTGGTGTAGATGCTTCGGAAGAAGAGTCGCATCGGGTAGGTCCTAGAAGAGGTTTTCGGCGATGTCGAGGGACTCAGGTCCGAACGGGTGGGAGTCGACCACGCACCTGCCCAGGTCCCTGACGGCGACACGGCCCTGCGCGACGGTGTTCGATACGTAGAGATCGAACGCCCTGCTGAACCAGAACAGGGTGGCGGTGTACCCAGGGTTCTGGGGTTTGCTGATGTAGACTCCCCTGTTGTTCATGCGGCGCATACGCGCCTTGAACGGCTCGAGGTCAGCGGGGTTGACAGTCAGGCGGTCGACGCCGGGGGTGAGGAGATCGCGTACGGTCATGATTCCAGCTTAATTATGGGGGTGTGGTTGTCGAGTGCTGCCGGTGAGAATCTTTTTTTGATTCGCCCTTGCGTTCTTTCTAGGCTGAGCTATCTTCTACCTCATGAACGCGAACAACAAGCCCGCCGCTACCGCCCTCGCCCTCGTCAACAAGGGGGTCGACCTCGCCGACCTCGATGTGTTGGTTTCCAGCGGGCTCCTGACCCGCGAGCAGATCCAGGCGTATATGACGAACATCCTCGGGAACGCGAAGGTGCCGGGCGGTGACGGGGCGCTGAAGGCCACCCGGGTGGCGCGGGCGTTCCTCCGGCTGGCTGCCCTTGCCGAGGAGGCTGCGGGCTACGACGAGGCTACCTTCGTCACCTACGCGAGGAAGGCGTACCGCAAGCAGGTCGGGGCGAAGGCCGCGAAGAAGGTTCCGGGCGCGAAGGCCGCGAAGGTGTTCCCTGCTGGGGTTGTCAAGCTCACGGTGGTCAAGACCGGGGCGGTCAAGGTCAAGTTACTCAGGGGGTGGGGGGAGGGTCGTCTGCCTCGAGGATGGCCGTAAACGGCCTTTCGGGTATCAATCCGAGGCTAGGTAGCTACCAGACCCTGTCCGTGGCTGCACGGGGCGTTTCTGTTCGACTACGGGCCATCGGTTACGTACCGCCGATGTCGAGGTCGCTCGTACGGGAGGGCGTGCTGGAACAGAAACGGGGCACGTAGGCGTTTCCGGGGGTTCGCTAGGGGGTTGCTAGCCACCGGTGGGTTCGCTGGCCGTCACGGGGCGTTTCTGTTCGATGCCTGCCCCTCGTGCGCGTACGTGCGGGCGTGTGATGCGCGGGCGTCACGCACCCGCGGAGATTCTCCAGAGTCTGGAGAGTCTGGAGAGTCTGGAGAGTCTGGAGAGTCTGGAGAGTCTGGAGAGTCTGGAGAGTCTGGAGAGTCTGGAGAGTCTGGAGAGTCTGGAGATTCTTAGTTAGTCAGTTTAGT
>Ga0172362_10000143_pt1 | contig 50623 bp, 57 predicted proteins | sample LakKivs1_kivu2a2_FD_114534 | JGI IMG/M metagenome (GOLD analysis project Ga0172362, IMG submission 114534) | Sediment microbial communities from Lake Kivu, Rwanda - Sediment s1_kivu2a2 | ecosystem: Environmental > Aquatic > Freshwater > Lake > Sediment | place: Rwanda: Western Province, Lake... | reverse complement strand
CTGTTGATGCGGGTGTGATCTAGGGGTTATGATTAGAGCCTTCCAAGCTCTTTGCCCGGGTTCAAATCCCGGCGCCCGCACTCGTACTTAGTTAAACGCAGGGGTAGCCAAGCATGGCCAACGGCGCAGGACTTAAGATCTAATCATCAAAAGGGTTCGATGAGATATCCTGTCTCGCAGGAGTCCGAGGGTTCAAATCCCTTCCCCTGCATACAAACCTATTATTTTATATTAAAACAATACTTTCTGTGAATTAAAACAAATCTGAGCGAAAAAAATGAAGACAACAGATAATGTAATCTATGAACATACCCAGGTTGAGAATATTCTTCACCGTGTGAATGTATGGTTTTTACCTTTTAGATGGGGGATTAACACCTATCGTGGTTGTGAACACAACTGCGTCTACTGTAACGCAAGATACACCCATGAGTATCTTGGACTTCCAACTGGTGAGTTTGCCTATAAAATAATAGTTAAGGATAATGCCGCAGAGATACTTGACAAAGAACTTTCGAAAGAAAAATGGAATAAGAAATGGACGGTTAATCTCTCAACTGTTACTGACCCGTATCAACCAGCAGAACGTCAATTTAAAATAACAAGAGACGTCCTAAAAGTATTTCTCAAACATCATAACGCACTTTTGGTTACAACCAAATCAGATTTGATTATTAGAGATTTAGATATTCTTTCAGAGATAGCACATACAGGTTTTCTTAACGTCGTCCTTACTATTCCTATGTTAGATGAAGATTTAAGAAAAAAGATGGAACCCAAGGCGCCAAGTATCCAAAAACGAATTGAAGTGTTGAATAAAATTCATAATGCTGAAGTTACCGTTGGTGTCACTGCTATTCCACTTTTTCCACAAATTACAGATGGCGAGAAGGATTTGGAAAAACTCATAAAAACTCTGGCAGAGAATGGTGCTGATTATGTGATTATTGATACGCTTAATTTTCGAGAAGAGGCGAGAAGCAGAATCATGTCTTTTATCAAAGAACAGTATCCTGCGTTGGTTGCACGTTATGAAGAACTCTATAAAACAAATTACTGTGACAAAGAATATGCAAAACAGGTTAGGAAATATGCAAACAGAATTATTAAGAAATATAATGTAGATAACTACGATAAAATGTTTTCTTATCATAAAAGTTAATCTTTTTATGTCAACAGGAGTAAACCATCTTTTTTACCGGTAATTTTACCGGTAATCATGGGTTCAAATCCCTTCCCCTGCATTGTTATTTATTAAAACCTTAAGTTTTATATTCAATAATTGTATACTAAGATAAAAAAAGAATGGTGGATTAGGAGAGAATGCTAAATGGTAGAAGAGGGGCTATGTAAAACAGGTATAGAAGAACTAGATTTGCAGGTCAGCGGCGGAATACCTACGGGCAGCACAGTTCTAATGGTAGGAAGCAGTGGATCAGGTAAAACCACTCTCTGTATGCAGTTTCTTATAAATGGAGCTAAGCTAGGGGAGAGAGGCGTTTTTTTCACAATAACAGAACCGTTATTTAAATTAACAAAAAATATGGAAGGATTCAAATTTTACGACAAAAAACTAATCGAATCAGGCATGGTCAACCTTATAGACCTTAGAATCATCAGTGAAAGACTAGGCTTGAACACAGAGAAATACAGCATAGAGGATGCTGCTGCATTACTAGATGTATTAAGAGACATTGCAGATGAGTTAAATGTAAAAAGACTGGCTATAGACTCCATAACAGCTCTATGTTACAGGCTACAAACAAAAGAAATGATAAGAGACTTCATATTCAAACTGGGTTCATCACTTGCTGCAATGAAATGCACAACATTCCTAACATCAGAAGTACCACCAAGAACTTTCCAATATTCACAATATGGCATAGAGGAGTTCATTGCTGACGGCATAATATTCCTTGGGGATATAGAAAGAAAAGGTGATCTGATACGGACATTCCAAATCATTAAAATGAGAGGAATCGCACATAGTAGAACAAAGTTTGCGATGAGCATATCATCAAAAGATGGTGTAGAACTGGCCCCACTGTTAAAATCAAAGGCGTGATCTAAAATATGGTTACCCTGATAGATAGTTTAAAAGAAAGAATATCAAATGCGATAACAATTAACCAGTCGGTAGGCATATTGCTACCAGGTAACAACTATACCGAGTTTATACAGGCTTTACTGGAATTTGTACGTGTCAGGCCGCAGGATGCCTGGGTTTATGTTAGTGTAACAAAACCATATGAGAATATCGTTAAGCAGTTCGGGGATTTATCAAACTACAAAAACATAAGATTCATAGATTGCATCTCACGCGCATCCGGTATATCAAAGACTTACCCAAATTGTACATTTATCGAAAGCCCTACTATGCTAGAAAAGATGGGTTTGGAGATAATGAACACATACAAAGAAGTAGATGAAAACGTAAACAAATACCTGATAATAGATTCCCTAAGCACCTTGATCATATACAATGATTTAGATATAGTAACAGAGTTTTTTTACCAACTTGCGAACAAAACAAGGGCGAGAAACATACATGTTATGTCATTGGTTATAGAAGAAGAAGATGCAAATAAATATCTAAATAAGCTAATCTATCTGAACGATAAAATCCTAAAGGTTAGAGACTCTTTTATTTGAAAAAAATAAACAGTTAAACAGATATGAAAAACCATGTGAGAAGATTTTAAAGAGGATAAAAAAACTTGAAGAATTAAATATGGCAAATGAAGAATTCATAAGTACAGGCATCGAAAAACTCGATAAACTACTAGAGGGGGGTATACCAAAAGGTTTCACTGTTTTAATTCTCGGAACACCTGGTAGCAGCGTAGAAATACTTAGTAAACAGCTTACGACAACAGGAAAAGTACTATATTTTACAACAGAAGAAACAAAAAACGAAGTACTAGACACAATGAAAAGATTCAACTGGAATCCCCAAGAATTAGAGTTTGTCGACATAGCTGAAAAATATTCACAGAGTGTTTTAAGCGGAGAACAAAAACGTGTTAGTATATATGAGCAAAGATCGAAATTGAAACTAAAGGAATTAATCGAGATCGGCTCATCTGGCTTACCACCAACTATTAAAGGAGAAGAAGATTTCCTAGCGATATTATCGAATAAAATAAAATCATCAAACTCTCAGAAGATCGTAATTAACTCTCTCGATTTCTTCCTTAGCCAATACTCCCAAGATGAAGTGATTAGAACAGTTTATGCAGCAAAACTAAGTAACCTGCAAAACAAGGGAGCTTTGTTTATCGTTATGACAAGAGGCATACATGGAGAGGTTTTTGAGAGGAAACTTGAGGGGACCGCTGATTGTGTACTAGAACTAGAGGTACTGCAAAAAGGTTCCACCTTCGAGCGTTTTCTTTCTGTAAAAAAGATGAGAAACTACGCGAAAAAAATTGGTATAGCACGATATGCGATAGACAGCGATGGTTTTGTTTTAGAAATGATAGAAAGAATCATGTAAAAAATAATTTTTTTTGACTAAATTTTTGAATTTTCTAAAATTGCATTTTTACATGAATACATACACGTATATGCAACTGGTTATTCATGGGGCGACTAGTTTATTAATAAGGAGCAGCATACATTTACAATACGAGTGATGGGATGCAGTTCGAGAGCAGTAAATCGGAGAGTTATTCTAGTCTGAAACGGCCTCTTGTTGTTAGGGCTTTGAGGAGAAGTAACATCAGAAAAAAGATTGCTGAATACCTTTTTGATATAAGTCCTAGTTATAGTTATACCTCTGAAATTGCGTATCATGTTAAAACAACACCCACTAATGTTATTGGTGCCATACGCGGCATGGATTCTAGGTATAAAGAAAATGAGTCTCTGCTCAGTTTGAAGATAGTTGAAGAAAAAAGCGGCGGTAGCAATATAAGACTTTATGGTTTAACCTCTTTTGGGCGAGAGATAATCGAAACGGAATTAAAAGAATCTACAAGGAATAACAGACGATAATTAAAAATTGCTACAGGCATTATTTTTTAAAAAGTTTTTAAACAATAAATTTATGTAGAACCACAGCCCTTAATAAGGAGTTGTATATATCGGAATTTGAATTTACATATGGCTTGGGAGGTTTAAATTTATGAAAGACTCAAATACCCAAAAGTCAAAAGTTGGTACACCGTTGCTTAAGAAAGGTTTTGCTAAGATGCAGAAAGGCGGCGTTATAATGGATGTCACCACTGCCGAGCAGGCTAAGATTGCTGAGGATAGCGGTGCTGTTGCTGTCATGGCTTTAGAGCGAGTTCCAGCTGATATCCGTACACATGGTGGTATTGCACGTATGGCTGATACAGCTATTATTAGGAAGATAATGGATTCCGTTAGTATACCTGTTATGGCAAAGGTGCGCATAGGTCATTTTGTTGAGGCTCAGGCGCTTGAGGCTCTCGGCGTTGATATGATTGATGAATCTGAGGTTTTGACCCCTGCTGACCCTTTTTATCATGTGGATAAACGCAAGTTTACTATCCCTTTTGTCTGTGGGTGCAGGAACCTAGGTGAAGCGGTACGAAGGATATGGGAAGGAGCCGCAATGATTAGAACAAAGGGCGAAGCTGGTACAGGCAACATAGTAGAAGCAATCAGGCATCAGAGAATGGTTACGGGTATGATTAAAAGACTTGGTTACTTGGATGATAACGAGATACATAAGCTAGCCGAAGAGTACTCTCAGAGTTATGTTACTTCTTTTAAAACGATAACAAACAGCAACAACATAGATGATGATACAATAATTTTTGAGGAATACACCTACGGTAAAATTAAAAAAGATATTTTTGAGATCATAAACAGTATAAAAAATGTTCATCATCGTCTACCTGTTGTAAACTTTGCAGCTGGCGGGATAGCAACTCCTGCTGATGCTGCCATAATGATGCAGCTTGGTAGCGACGGTGTTTTCGTGGGATCAGGTATATTCAAATCAGAAAACTCTAAAAGCATGGCGAAAGCCATCGTTGAAGCGGTAGCACATTACAGGGAACCAGAAGTTATAGCAGAAATCAGCAAAAACCTAGGGGAAGCAATGCACGGTATAGAGACTCTGACAAAAGAACAGATGCTACAGGAAAGAGGATGGTAAAAAAGTTATCCGTTGGCGTCCTAGCGGTACAGGGCGCAGTATCTGAACATGTTACTGCTATGACGAATGCGCTAAAAGAAACAAACACCAGTGGCAATGTATTCTTTGTTAGCAACAGTAAAGACATTAAAAAGATAGATGCCTTGATACTGCCAGGTGGAGAAAGCACAACCATCTCTAATATTTTATTAAAAACTGGAATGTATGAAGTTATACAGAACCGGATAAAAGATGATAATCTACCTATACTGGGTACTTGTGCTGGGTGTGTGATACTTGCAAAAGAATTAGCAGATGAAGACAATAGGGTTAAGTTGTTCAAAGTTATGGATATGCAGGTCACTCGGAACAGTTTTGGTAGACAACGTGAATCATTTGAAAAAGATATAGATATAGAAGGTTTTTCTGAGCCGTATAAAGCTGTTTTTATAAGAGCACCAACAATAAAAAAAGTTTGGGGCAAATGTAAGATTTTAGCAAAAATAGATAAAGAAATAATTATGGCTAGGCAGAATAAATTCCTAGCCCTATCTTTTCACCCTGAGCTAACTGATGACTCTAGGATTCATAGATATTTTTTAGATATGATAATTTAGGCTTTCATTATAGCGAGCAGGAATATACCGAGAGCTATTAACGCCCCAATCACCGCGCCTACAACAGCTACTATACCATTTAAAACAACATTTTTAAAGTTCATTATATCTGGTACAGTGCCTATGTTTAGTAGTCCTTCGCCCCATAGGAACAATATGAACACAATTATTCCTATGATGATTAGTATAGCTCCAACTGCTCTGCTTTTGCCGGATCCGAAATATGCGGTAAATAAACCAGCAATTATACTAGCTATTCCAAATACCAGCACCAGCATGCTCAGGAAATATTGTACTAATCCTTCCATTTTTTATTTCACCTCTTTAAAATTTTGTTCCCGTTAACGTTTTTGTATCAATTACACCAGGTATCGATCTAATCTTGTTTACAACTATGTTACCAAGTTTTTCAAAGTCTTCTGCCTCTATCTTAGCAATGAGATCATATTCACCAAAAAGTGGGTGAAGTTCAACAATCTCAGGCACCTTAGAGAGCTTGTTGTATACCTCATGTTCATGAGCAGGTGCAGCGCTTATCAGCACAAAACCTATAGCCATATTTTATTTCTCCTTTCTTCTCGTTATATTTTCTTGCAATATAAACTTTATCAAAAAATATTAGAAGAGAGCAGTTAAAATACTAGCGGTCATAAGGATAACTGTTGCGCTAGCAATAACATATTTTTCCACTGGTTTGAGTACAAGATTTTTCTTGAGGATTTTGTGTTCTTTTAGGTAAACCAATGGTATAGCAACAAGGGTAATAGTCAAAGCTGTAGACAACAGATGCCAGACCATAGCAGGGATACCCCCAATATAAACTGTAGCCAAACCATTTAGGTTCTGTGGATAAAAGCCTAATTTAGAATACGCCAACCAAAAACCAAAGTTAGTCCAAATATCATAAAATAGTATACCTAAAATACCAGCTCCTAAAATCTTTGGTATAAACATTCTGTTGAATTCTGACTTTCTTTTAGTAAAAAATCCAAGCAAAGCAATAACTGCATAACCTGACCACGTGAACAGGAATAAGAAGGTAGTCCAATATTTAGCAGTATCTGGATTTATGGCCATAAGATAAATATCAGTGATAGCTATAACACAGACTGGAACAATAAAAGTATAGTATTTGCCAAGTAATATACCACTAAATATAGATACAGCAGCGACAACAAAAAACACATCTAATGGAAACGTAAAACCACCTATCGTTATAGGCCCTGCAGAGATATTTTGTAATACTATTCGACTTATAACACCAATCAGCACCAGCGTAATTGCAATTATTATCTTATACGATAGTTCACTATTTTTCAATTTGATATCCATAATCTATTCCTCCAGCATCATGAATATGATTCAGATATTTAAAATTTGATAATTTAACTTGGTAGTAAATGACGAATTTATACAATCGACCCATCTAACTCATTACATTTAGATATTATCTTGTCTTTTAGCTCTGTGTTGCAGTCAACATATACCGTAATATAACTATTATATGAAATATTAGAAACACGAGCTTTTTCATATATCCATGATATAAACGACTGACTTTTTTCATTAATAGGTAATCTCAATTTTAATCTAGAAATATGAGGTAATGAATCATGAATTATATCAAGCAACATTTCGATGTTCTCTCTGTTTTTAACAGATATGGTTATAATTTTTTTGTTTTCTAACAAACCCATCCCTTGCAGATAATTAATACTGTCTTGTACGTCTTCTTTTGGAAGCAAATCAATTTTATTAAAAACTACTAAAACCGGAGAAGTTACTCCTAGTTCGACTAATTCGCTCAGAGAAACCTTAAGTTTTTTTTCTATAACCTCTTTATTTTCACTCACATCCACAACCAGCAATACAACATCAGCAAGCTCCAATTCCTCCAGAGTAGAATGAAAGGCATCAATAACCCAAGCAGGTAGATTCTGTATAAAACCAACAGTATCAGTTAACAGAATTGGAAAAAGTTTGTCATTGATCTTACGTGTTGTTGTAGACAATGTAGAAAATAATTTGCCATCAACCTTAACCTGTTCATCCACTAAAAGGTTTAGTAAGCTGCTCTTACCAGCATTTGTATAACCAGCTAATGAAGCAAGATAGAAACCACTTGTATGTCTATGTCCCCTACGTATTTCTCGCTCATCCCGAATTTTCTCTAAATCTTCCCTGATCTTCTTCATCTGTTTCTTAATCATCTCATAGTAGTCATCAACCTGGTATTCACCACCAGCCATAAAACCAGGATGTTCCCCTGCTTTGGCACGATGTATAAGCTCTCTAACAAAGGGCCGTTCATATTGTAATTGCGCTAATTTTACCTGAAGTTTTGCTTCTTTTCTATCAGCTCTTTCCGCAAATATCGCAAGAATAAGTCTTATTCTATCATAAACATCTAACTTCAGTTTTTTTTCTAAAGTGAACCATTGAGAAGGTTTCAATTCACCATCAACAATTACTAGGTTAATAGAATCTTTTTCTTGCTCTTCTATAAATTTTTTAATTTCATCTAACTTACCTGGACCAACATAACTATTGGTATCAGGCATTTTTTTATGTTGAATAAAAGTTTTGACAATATCATATTCCAAAGTATCAGCTAGTTGTATTACCTCTTGAACATCGTCATTTAAAGAAACAAGTATAACTTTTTTCCCACTCATTTTTTAAACCATTTTAGAGTACCGTAAAAACGTTGAACAGCAGTTATGTTTCCTACAACTGCAAAATAAATAAGCATCCATTCAAGCAAATAAAAACCATATACTATCTGGTAGTTATAATGAATCAATATATGTTGTAAAATTGGTATAATCATCAATAAAGCAAGTCTATCAGCACGACCAAGTAAACCCGAGTACTCGCGCTTGTAACCAACAGCCTGAGACTGAGTACCCATATAACTAGTCAATAACATACCAACAATAGCCAAAAGCCCAATCCTCACATCACACCAGGAACTGAGGGCAAGACCACCAACCATAAGAACATCAGCATATCTATCGAGAGCATGATCGAGAAAGTCACCCTTTTTTGATGTCTTTTTAGTTAATTTTGCAACCTTACCATCAATAGCATCAAAAAAACCATTTAAAAAAACAAACAATACAGCAAAAAAAAGGTAATAAGTTAATAGCTCTGTATCCGGAGAAGAAAAATAAAAAAACAGTCCTGCAAGAAAAGCAAAAACTAGAGACAGCCAAGTTAAAACATTAGGATTTACACTCGAAAAACCCTTGGCCACAGATGATAAAACAGGATCAATATTTTCTCTTTGAGTATCTAGGACCATGTTTTTTCATCTCTAACTTTCAAAAGTCTTTTAATATCTCTTCAGACCAATCAATATATCCTATATTATATTTTTTCATAGGCTTAAATTTATTTTCAACAATTTCAAGTATACAAGATACTACCTGATCTACGGTTCTCTCAGTTGTATCTACCTCAAAAATGTTTTTTTTAGGATGAACATCTATACTCTCGCATAAAACTATGTCCAGTGACTCGGCATCTGCATTTTCTTTTATTTTCTTATCATTCCATTTTTTTTTGGCTAGTCGTTTTTTTAACAAAGAAGGATGACATCTGAGAACTATCACTTTATCTATGTTTTTTAAAAGATGAGAAAGATGACCTTCAACAAAAACAATATCTTTCTTTGCGTAATTGTTTGTTACATATTTATTTAACATATTAACATCTATTATATTAGAGCCTCTTTTTTCATCGACATCAATAACAAAATCTTTCTCGATAGATATTTTGTTTAAATCGACTATTTCAAAACCTCTTTGTTCTAAAATTTTTGAAATAGAAGTTTTTCCAGTCCCTGGTGTACCAGAGATTGCGACAATCATTATTATACCAACTTGTGGTAGTCGTATCCACGGAAACCTTCTTTGAAGCAGTAATGTAACTCTTGGAAGTCTTTGCGGAATTCCTTAACGTCTTCTTTTATTTTCTTTGGGTTTTCGTTTTTCAGAAGCGTTCTTTCATAGAATTTTGCGACATCTTCCATATCTTTCTCTTTCATACCAATTCTAGTAAGCTCTGGTGTTCCCAAGCGCAACCCTGAGGGATTTATAGGGTCTTTATCACCTGGTATCATGTTCATGTTGGTTATGATACCAGCGTCTTCTAATTTTTTCGAGGCGTCCTTACCCTTACCAGGTCCAATCTCAACAAGAACCTGATGAGACTCAGTGAAACCAAGTTTCTCACCAAACACTTTAAACCCGCATTCATGCAGAGATTGTGCTAAGCTCTTTGCGTTTTTTATGGTTTGAGTAGCGTAAGCCTCACCAAATTCAAGGTGTTCAGCAAATGCTATCCCTTTAGCTGCAACGTGATGAAGATGATAAGACGAAGTTACACCTGGGAAAACACCGAAACCAAGTTTCCTCAAAAGAGACTTGTCCTCCTCAGTATCTCCTTTATGGTCCGAAAGTATCATGCCCCCTTGTGGCCCAGGCAATGTTTTATGTGTGCTACCATTCATAACATCTGCGCCCTCATGTAGAGGGTCCTGGAATTTTTTTCCAGCAATAAGACCTAGGACGTGAGCTGCATCGTATATCACATATGCACCAACTTCATGCGCTGCATCAGCAATTGGTCTAAGGGGCGTAGGAAACAGAAAAACAGATTGCCCACAGAGAGCCAGCTTTGGTTTAACCTCTCGTATAAGTTTAACAGCATTATCAACATCGATGTTCATTTCCTCGTTGTTAAACGGAAAAGAAACAAGGTTTATACCCCTAACACCAGCTGCACCCCATTTACCAAAAGATATGTGCGCACCATTTGCAGTATCAAGTACTACAGCATTTTCACCTGGTTTTATCAAAGCTTTCAGAACAGCCATGTTAGCGATAGTACCAGAAGTAGGGCGTACATCAGCATAAGAACACCTGAAAAGTTTCTTTGCTAGTTCTACAGATTTTTCTTCAACTAGATCAAAGAACTTACATCCCTCATAGTACCTGTTACCGGGGGTACCCTCAGCGTACCTGCCATGAAAATCAGTAATAAGCATCTCTCTACAAAGAGGGGATAGCACATTTTCACTTGCAATCATAGGCAGAGAATTAGCAAATAGCTCGTTATTCTTCATTGCTTGTTTCCTAATATATTCAGCTTCATCATACCATTTCATAGAAACCACATCAAAGTCGATATCAGCAAATCTAATAAAAATGTAATGGAAAAAAGATAAAATAAACCTAAATCTCCAGAAAAGCTCTTGAGGATTTAGTTAAAATCTCCACGCCATCTTTCTTAACCAAAACATCGTCTTCTATCCTGACACCACCAAAACCAGGTATATACACACCTGGCTCGACAGTAAAAACCATATTTTCTCTAAGCACAAGTTTACTTTTAGGGCTGAGACCACCGCCGTCATGAACAGATAAACCAAGAGAATGACCTGTAGAATGAATAAAACGTCCTTTGAATCTTGTTTTTTCTATATAGTTATTTACAGCATCGTGTATCTTATTTGCTTTGACGCCAGGTGTTATAGACTCAAAACCTATCTTTTGTGCCTCTAACACCATTTTATACATCTCTTTCTGCGTTTTATCTGCCTTACCGAAAACAAAAGTCCTAGTTATATCAGAGTTATATCTATGGTAACATGAACCAAAATCAAACAAAACAAAACTACCTTTTTTAAGCCGGGTCTCACCATGGCTATAATGAGGCTCAGCAGTATTTTTACCAAAAGAAGATATAGTTTCAAAAGCCGGTTTGTCAGCACCATTCTTCTGCATAAGATAATCTATCTCAGCAGCAATCTCGTATTCATACATCCCCCCACGCAACATACCAGGAATAGCTTTCATAACTTTATCCGCTATCTGACATGATTTCTTGATTAGCTTTATCTCAATTTCATCTTTAACAAGCCGGGTCTTTGCAAGTCCTTCAGAAACATCAAAAAATTTCGGTTTTTTGTATTTCTTTTTTAACATACAAAAATCTCTGTGGGAAATAATCTCAAAGTTTAAACCAACTTTTTTAAGATTTGACAAATTTTTTTTCAAAAAATCATCGAAAGTTTTTTTGTTCTTATAAACATAAAGATTTACACTAGCTTTTTTTGCAATTTCAGCCTCCAACTCAGAAACTAAAAGATCCACCTCGCCATCAGGATATGCTAAAGCTATTGAGTCCTCAAAAACCCCTTTATCCAGACCAGTAACATAAAAAAAGTTATCATCAACACACGGATCACCAGGGTTTTTAATCAATACCGCATCAAGTTTTTTTTCCATGTTTTTAAAAATATTTTTTACTCTCTTCTCCACTTTTATACCACCGGTACAAAGACCTTTAAATTTATTTTAGTCTAAATGAAAGTAAATAAAATAGAATAATATTTAGAGATATTAGATTTTAAAAATTATATTTTTTTGTACTGTTGAACTAAGTTGTTGAGCTCTGATAGATCATCTTTGATTGTATCCACTTGTTTCATTTTTTCTTGCTCAAATGACTTTAATATCTCTGGTAAGTTTTTGGTAAGCTTATAAACATGGACGGGCCTACCTTTTCCTTTCTTTTTAACATCTCTTTTTTTAGCCCATCCTCTTCGTCTCATCTCTTGCATTGCGACGCTTACCTCGGGTTGTCTAAGGTCTGCTGCCTGCTCCACATCAGCGGAACGGCATTCCTCAACCTGTGATATATACATTAAAGTCTTAGCAAGGTTTTTTGGCATCCCAAGATCCGTGAACAATTGAACGGCTCTATCATCCTTTTCATCTAATACGAAAGACCTCTTATGCTTCATTTTCTCCTCGTTATTTGTAAATCATTCGTCAGTATTTATATTTTTCTCATTTTTCAGTTTTAAGTGGATTTTCGTTTTTAAATTTCTTAATCTTTATGCCACTTTCACTGAGCATTTTTTTAGCAAGATCATCGGGATAATCACCAGAAAAAATAATTTCTTTAACACCTGCATTGATAAGCATTTTTACACAAACAACACAAGGCGTATTGGTGCAATAAAGAACAGAATCTTTTATTGATGTGCCAAAGACAGCTGCCTGAATAATTACATTCTGTTCTGCATGTAAACCTCTACAAAGCTCATGGCGTTCACCAGATGGAACACCCATCTTTTCTCTTAGACAACCTACTTCTGAACAATGCTTGAGTCCTTTAGGCGCACCGTTATAGCCTGTACTAAGAATGTGCTTATCTTTAACAAGTATAGCGCCTACTTTTCTTCTGAGACACGTACTTCTCTTTGAGACAACGTGAGCCATTTCCATAAAGTATTCATCATATGATGGTCGTTCTTCCATAAAAATCGAAAGGATAATAGCTAGTGGTACTTAATAAAATTATGATTTGAACATGAATAAAACAAATAGAAAAAATTTCGCAGCCACATTAAAATATTACTATTTGGTTATCATTGAAATATGATAAAGAAAATTCTAATTCCAATTGATGACCGAGATACTCCTAAAAATAACTTTTTACAATACGTTACAAAAGCTTTTCCCTCTGCAAAATTCTATATCGTAAGTGTAGTAAACATTAATCAACGTGGTATACACCTAACAGATTTATACTATAAAGAAATGACTGCAGGTGCAGAGAAATTAATTAAAAAAATAGAAAAAAATTTGCATGACGATGGAGTGAAAAATGTAAAATGTGAGGCGCTGATAGGTTTACCCTCTAAATTGATAGTAAAGTATGCAAAAAGCCATGATGTAGACCTAATCGCCATCTATGTTGATAGCGCAAAAGCATGTGCTCGATCTTACAGAATCGGATCAACTTTAAGACAGGTTCTTAGACTTTATTCAATGCCTGTAATGGTATTTACTGAAAAATGTGACAAGATACCTATCAAAAAAGTCCTGTTTCCAACAGATGGTAAAAGAAAATCTAGGATGGCAAAAAATTATGCTTTGATGTTTTCATCGTTTTACAAGACCGAATTGGAAGTTTTCCATGTTGTTAAACCTAACGAAAGCGAAGAACGCGCAAAGGCTATACTCAAAGATGTTGAGTGGAAGGCATCGTTTTTAAATGTGAAGGTTAAAAAAACATTGGAAAAAGGAGATGCCATAACTAGCATTATAGATAAGATTCTTCAACGTACAGAAGAAAACGATATTATCATTATGGGCATCGAGAAAAGATTTCTTTTTTGGCATTTCTTAGGTAAAATAATAAATACTATTGTAACATGTCCCTCCATCCCAGTTATCCTAGTTCATGATATCAAAGGAGATAAAGAGGCGGTGTAGTTGGAGTTATCTCAAATTGTAACTCTAGTTATTTTTGTAATGTCATACATATTGATTTTTAGTGGCAAGTTTGAACGTACTACAGCCTGCCTTGATTGGTTTATTTGCTATGATTGTTGCTGGTTATGCCTTTAATTTTTTGAGTTTTGAAAGTCTTCTCGGCCATGTGGATTGGGATGTAGTTATTCTCCTGTTTGGTATGATGACTTATGTTGGTTTGATGTCAAAAACAGGTTTCTTCAGTTACCTTGGTGTGAATGCCATTAGACTTTCAAAAGGTAGACCTCTGCTTATTTTTATTTATCTATCTATAATCACGGCTTTTATTTCCATGGCGATAGATAATGTAACCACTGTACTGCTGATGATACCAATCACTATTGAGACAACAGAAATGTTAGAAATAAACCCGGTTCCTATTCTACTGGGCGAAGTTCTTATCTCAAATATAGGTGGTGTTGGCACACTGATTGGTGATCCACCAAATATTATGATAGGTCTCGCATCAAATTTTTCGTTTAATGATTTTCTGGTGAATCTTTTTCCGATAGTTCTTGTTTTGATTGTAACCTCTATTCTTATTGGTAGAATTACTTATAAAAAATGGGTTGCGGAGAAAGGAAAGAACACTGAGAAGTTGCTGCATCTTGACCCAAAGAAATACATACAAGATGAAAAGAAAATGAGGCTTTTATTGTGCGTATTAATAGGTATGATAATCTTTTTTGCGCTAGAATCCATCACTGGTATTTCGCCCGCAGCTGTTGCTCTTGCTGGCGGAACTATAGCTTTGATTATTTCTAGAGAGGATCCTATAGAGGCGTTCAAATCAGTCGAATGGTCCACCCTAGTTTTTTTCATAGCCCTGTTTGCTCTTGTTGGTGGTTTGTATGAAACTGGTTTGCTTAATACCTTTGCTGAAGGAATTGTCTCCATCCAAGGAAACAATGTATTGATTATAGCTCTGATTATCCTATGGCTATCAGGTATAATGTCAGCCTTTGTTGATAATATACCTATTACTGCGGCGTTGATACCAGTTGTTTCGATAATATATCAAACACACCCTGCCGGTATTTTGTGGTGGGCTCTTGCTTTGGGTGCAGGGCTAGGCGGCAATATAACTTACATAGGTTCTTCAGCAGGTGTAATAACAGTGTCTCTATCAAGAAAGTATGGTCATAAGATAAGTAACAGGGAATGGCTGAAATATGGTTTACCAGTTGGAATCGCAAGTTTGGTTGTTTCTTCTATCTTTTTGTTTTTAATGCAACAACTATAAAACAGTGGTTTTTAGTAAAAAAAATAATACTTTATGCTACATCGGGTTGTTTTTGTTTGAAAATATAAAAATCAGAACCAGTCAATATTGTTCTAACGACTGTAGTTAAGACTGAGAAAGCTATAATCAAAAACCAGAGATACACATCAAAAACAGGTGTCGTTGCAAAAATTTTGTTTAAAGAAGGAACATAGATAATCGCTAAAATCATGATAATTGTAAAAACAAAAAAAGATTTTAACAGCAAATTTTTTCTTTTGAATTTCTCCAGCAGAGTCCCTTCGCGTAAAATAAAAACATAAAGCTGTGGAGAAATCAATGTAACTGCAAAAGAAACTGTTCCAGCAAATATTTCTGCCTGCCCCGTATCTAAACCTTGAGCAATCAAATAATTGTGCGCAAGGATATATGCCGCAGCTATGCACAAACCAAAAATGATCCCATCGACAATCATCATTACTCTTTGCTTCTTTGTAACAATTGGTTCTGAGAGCTTAGATGGTCTGTGTTTCATTATGTCTTTATCAGCAGAATCTGTACTAATCCCAACAGCAGGAAGGCTCTCCATAACAACATTCGACCATAAAAGCTGCAAAGGCAGAAGAGGAGCAGGATAACCAAACAGAGGAGTGATTAAAACACCAATTACCTTGCCTATATTGTTTGTTAGTAGGTAACGAATAAGTTTTTTTAGATTTTGATAAACCTTTCTGCCTTCCTCGATAGCTTTAACTATGGTAGAAAAATTATCGTCAGTCAGAATTATGTTTGCCGCTTCTTGGGAAACCTGAGTTCCAGCTCGCCCCATGGCAATGCCTACATCTGCTTTCTTTAGGGCAGGAGCATCATTTACTCCATCGCCAGTCATAGCGACAATATGATCTTTTTCTCGCAGTTTATCAACAATTTTTAGTTTATCCAATGGTGCAACGCGTGAATAAACACGAAGATGTTCAACGCGATGACTAAATTCATCATCACTCATCTGATCTAGATCACTACCCTCTACAACTTGGTCTATATCAGTTGCTATTCCAACATGCTCAGCTATGGAGAAACCGGTTTTTTTGCTATCACCTGTGATCATGACTACATTGATGTTTGCATCTTTTGTCTCCTGAATCATCTGTTTAACTTCATCTTTTGGTGGGTCGTATATCGCCGCTGTAGCCAAGAAAATGAAATCAGTTGGGTTGTTTGTATCAATCTTTTTTATATCGCTGATTTTTTTTGCAAAACCAATCAGTCTGAAGCCTTTTTCAGATCTTGTGGAGAGTTCTTTTGATATATGCTGTCTGTGATGCTCATCGAGAGACTGTATTTTTCCATCAATGTAATAAGAGTTACAAAACGATAGTATTTTTTCTGGTGCCCCTTTAAGATATACCTCTCTTTTTCCCTTGTTATCCTCAGTTAGAATAGCGGAAAACATTAGATCAGATGAAAAAGGCACGCTATCCAATATTTTGAAGGTATCAAATTGATTTGGTTTAAACCCATTCAGGATTGATGCTTTTATTAAAGCAATCTCAGTCGGGTCTCCTATTTCTTTTACAACATTTCCATCTTGTTCCACAACTTGGGCAGTGGAACATTTAACAGAAGTTAAAAAGATGTCATGTAATACACCTGATTTTCCTTCTGTTATCATTTTAAAAAGATCAGACATTACATGGAATTTGTCTCCGATGAAAAATTCTTTAACAGTCATATCATGCTTTGTGATAGTCCCTGTTTTATCAGTACAGATATAATCCACATTGCCAAGAGTTTCCACTGAAGATAATTTCTTTATTATAACAGAGTTTTTTGCAAGACGTTCCATAGCAAGCGAAAGAGCGATAGTCATTGATGCAGGTAAACCCTCAGGAAACACGGCAACCATTATGCTAATGGCAAGCAAAACAGATGGGCCAACACCAAAATTTCTAAAAATACCCATCATCAAAACAAGAATTGTTGCGACGAATGCAAGTGCTAACAATGTTTTTACTTCACGATTCATCTTCTTCTGAAGGGGAGTTTGCTCATCTTCTGCCTCTTGTATGTTTTCTGCGATTTTACCAAGTTCCGTATTCGCTCCTGTTTTCACAACAAGAGCTTTTCCATAACCATTGAGAACTTTACTCCCGCCAAAGATGATGTTGCTCATCTCATAAAGCTTGAGATTTTTAGCATCTAATTTATTTGAATTTTTATTTACGGGCTCGCTCTCACCAGTCAAATGAGCTTCATCGACCAATACATTAATCGCCTCTATAACACGTGCATCTACAGGGAGAATATCACCCGATTCGAAAACAATTATATCTCCTGGCACCAAGAATTTGGATGCAATAACTTCGACATTACCATCACGGATAACCTTAAACTGAGGAGAAAGAATTTTTTTGAGTTCATCTGCTGCTTTCTCGGCTTTTCCTTCCTGTATTAGACTGATGATCGTGTTAATCACTACAACGCCGAGTATAGCAACTGCTTCAAGTTGATCATTCAGAATAAAATAAGATAAAAAAGAGGCAATAATCAAAATAAGCGCCATTGGCTCTACAAGTGCCTCTGCAATTTTCCTAAGAACAGATTTTTTCTTTTCTTTAGCGATCTCATTTAATCCGTAGACATTTAGCAGTTCCTCTGCCTTTTTATCAGACAGACCATTTGTCGAAGTATCAAATTTTTTAAAAAGTTCTTCTGTTGAATAGTCATAGAAATCCGTTGAAGGATTTATTTCTTTTGAGACCATCTCTTCTTCGAAAACGGATATCACCAGTTTCTACTTTAATGTTTGTCATAAATAGGACTAGATAAAATATATATGAGCACATCTGTTTTCATTGCTGAGGATGGATAAATGAAAATGAACAAAAAAAACCTTATGATTTTAAGTTTAGCTGGCGGCATAATGTTGTTTTTTATAGGAATAGCTGCGTATATAGTACTAGGGCCAAGTACCGATGATTATTTGTTGCCGCGTCAGGCATCTGCAGTAATAAAACTCACAGGAATGGGAATCATATGTATCTCAATGATTGTTGGTGGTTTTTTTGTTGATGGGCTGGATAAAGATACAAAAACTTTGCTGTTGATATTTGGACTTATTTTGCTACTGATAAACATATTTATTCTGTCTTATTCTAATTATTATTGAGGTGAAAGAAAATGATGAATATGAAAAATAAGGATTTAATAATGATTGGAATTATTATTGGTATATCATTCTATTTTATAGGTGCTATTATAAGTAATATATTTCCAAGTAGCGAAGCAAGCCTGATTTCGTATAAAGTATCCGCATCAATTAAATTAATTGGTCTGGGTTTTTTAACTAGCTCAATGGTTGTTGGTGGTATTATTGTTAATGACATCGACAAGAATCTGAAAATCCTTTTACTGTTATTGGGTCTGATACTGCTAATTATCTATTCCGTAGGATCTCAGTCGCTTCATTGGAATGTACCAGTTTCAGGTATGCTCCCATCCGGTAGTCAATCATATGACAGCAGGCCTACAGGATATGGAATACCTGGGTTTGAAGCTGTTTATCTTATCGTTGCAATGATAGCAGTTTTTCTAATTGCAAAAATAAAGCAACATAGGTAAAATTATATGAACAGTGTAGACAATGAAGGTGCACCATTAGGTGTTATATTAATTTCTTTTTTCTGGATACTAGTAGGCACATTGTTTCTGCTAATGATGCAATCATTTTTTCAATTTAATAGCCCGTTAATTTTTATTTTCATTTTCCTTGGTACGTTTTTTGTATTTTTAGGATGGGGTCTATTAACCTTAAAAAAATGGGCCTGGAGTATTTCGCTTATAATATCCATTATAGGGTTAGTTCCAATGTTGTATATCATTCCAACTTTAATCTATGGTTCAATCGGTGGTAGTTTATCCAATATGATGTGTTATTCTACTTTCTTATTATTCTTACCGATAATTCTGTATCTGATTAAAAAACAGAAGATATTTTCTGAAAAACAATCAAGATGCTGTTTTCTCTGCGGGCGTAATATACTGCAAGATGCAAAGATATGCCCATATTGTGCAAAAAATTTGGATGAGTTGGCTATAAAAGACGATATAAACGCCATAAAAAGAAGTTAAAAGATTTTATTTTCCTAGTTTTATTTCGACTTCCTGGAAATCTCTTGCTACAAAAGATTTTTTGAAAATTTTTCTTGCATCATTTTCTATTATACGATAATCATTGTACCTTGGGCTTATATGTGTCAAAAAAAGATTTTCAACCCTTGATTTTTTTGCTATCTCAGCCGCCTGGTAGGCGGTAGCATGACCATATTCATCAGCTATATCCTCAAGTTCAGAATCAAACGTTGCGTCGTGTATCAACAAATCCGCATTTTTTGAAAATTCTATTAACTTTTTGCAGGGTTTTGTATCACCAGTTATTACTATCTTCCTGCCTTTTCTTGATTTTCCCAAAACCATATCGGGAGTAATTTTTTTCCCGTTCTTTAGTGTTACAGACTGGCCATGTTGTAATCTGCTGAAGAGAGGACCCTCAGGTATGCCTAGCTCCAGTGCTTTTGGTTTGTTGAACTTACCAGGACGTTCATATTCCTCTACAGAGTATGCCAGAGCAGGGACATTATGGTCGACCTGAATGGCATGTATAGAATATCCATCGAAAGCTAGGGCATCGCCATCTTTCAGTTCATGAGAATTTATTCTATAAGAAGGCCGGAAGTAGCCAAGAGATAGCAACTGCGATGTTAACTTCTCCATTCCACGTGGGCCGTATATGTCAAGTGGTTTATCTCTGTCGTTTAATTGCATAGTTTGTACCAAACCAGGTAAACCAAGGAAGTGGTCGCCGTGAAAATGCGTGATGAAAATCTTGGATATCTGCATATAGCTCAGATTTGATTTTTGGAACTGACGCTGTGTACCTTCACCACAGTCAAACAAGATAATTTCACCAGCTCTTTTAACAGCTATAGATGAAACGTTCCGTTTCAAAGTAGGCCAACTGCCACCAGTTCCTAAGAATATAACACTTAATTGCGTCATTTGAAAAGGTGGATGACGATTCTATTGTAAAAACTTTATCCATGTCGTGTTTTCACTGGCTGAAAAGTGAATTGAACGTAAGTTTATAGATAAAAAAACATGTTTTTTTCTCGTGTAAACAACTTTTTTAGAAAGTTTTAATTAGCTAGATTAATTATGCTAGATTAATTATAATAGTTTGAGGACGAAAGATGAGTGATCTTAAGATAATATCAAGAGATCTTGGATTAATCATGATCATGGTTGGGCTCACTAATTTTTTTGTTTTAATTGTACCTATTTTTTATAGCGAGTATTATGCAATTCCGTATGTGCTTATTACATCGTTTTTATTAATATTAATAGGTTCAATTTTGAACCTAGCAGGTCGAAAAACAAAAGATGAAACAAAACTACGTCATGCTGTTATTATCGCTAGTTTAAGCTGGATATTTATCCCAATAATAACAACAATACCCTTCAAATTTATTGGAAATCTTGATTTATTAAGCGCTTTTTTCGAATCTATATCAGGTTGGACAACCACAGGTTTGACAATGTTTAGTGATAAAGTAATACCTGGATTACCTCACACGATTCTTTTTTATCGTTCTTTCACTCAATGGGTAGGTGGCGTAGGAGTTGTTCTTCTAACAGTCTCTATCCTCCCCCGACCTGGAACCGGCAGCTATTTATTGTTTGTTTCAGAGGCGAGAACAGAAAAAATTTTGCCAAATGTTATTTCAACAATTCGTTCAATGTGGTGGATTTATATTTTTTACACGACATTGGGCATAATATTATTATCTATCGTTGGTATGCCACTCTGGGATGCTGTTAATCATTCTATGTGCGCAATTTCAACAGGAGGATTTGCCACCATCGGAGGAAGTATTGGAGGATATAAAAATATCTATATTGAGATAATAATTATAGTATTGATGATCTTTGGTGCCACGGCGTTTGTGGCTCATCATCGTCTTCTAAGAGGAAAACTCAAAGAATTCTTTAGTGATGTACAAGTTAAAACCCTTCTAGTACTTATTGTGATTGGAGGAATTTTGCTAATTCTCTTTAATCTGAATTATTATCATGGGAATATATTGACCTCTTTGCGATATTCATTTTTCCAGTACATATCGAGCCAAACTACCACAGGTTTTTCTACAGCAGATCTTGTTAATTGGTCAATAAATTCAAAACTTTTAATCTCGATAGCAATGATTATTGGTGGTGCCGCTGGAGCAACATGCGGTGGAATAAAATTATACAGATTTGTATTTCTTTCAAAGTCAGTTGCATGGAGAACAAAACGAGCTATTTCATCTCCACGTCGAATTTTTTCGTATAAGTTAGATGGGAAAGATATATCAGAAAAAGAACAATTAGATATAATGAATGAAGTAACTATCATAACTTTTCTCTGGCTAATCTTTCTAATTATCGGAGTTTTCGTACTCGGATTTACAAGTTCATCCTCACCATTAGAAAACACATTTTTTGAGGTTTGTTCTGCCCAAGGAAATGTTGGAATGTCTCTGGGAATCACAAATATTACAATGAGTCCAATAGCAAAAATCATGCTGATAATAAACATGTACATAGGAAGATTAGAAATTATACCAATCATTATGATGATTGCAGCAATTTTCCGCAGACATTAAATCTATTCTCAGAAATCAATACCGTTGAGGTTATTGTAAACGTGTTTTGGTTATTTCTGATAAACAGCAAAATAGCGGGTGAGGCTACGATGAACCCTAAAATCATGCGTTTCAACTAGTGAAAAATATTTTTCTCCAAGAGGAATCATATCTTTGTTTGATAAACCGATAACAGCTCGACCATCTTTCTTTAATACTTCAGACATAGTTCTAAAAGCACGTTCATAAAGCCGAGATATATCTTCTCCTTTTGTAGTGGTTGATTTCCCATAAGGCATATCTGTTACAACAGCATCAACCAATGGCATATTTTTCTTAATACTACCTATATCAAGGCAAAATAACTTGTAATTTTTTATTTTATAGAAATCAAGTGTTTTCCTGCATCCATCTATCATTTTGTTTTCTATATCACTACCAATTACCTTAGCACCAATTAAACCAGCCTCGAGTAATATCCCACCAGTTCCACAGAAAGGGTCCAGAAGGGTTTCATTTTTTTTAACACAGGATAAATTCACTAGAGCACGTGCGATTTTAGGGTGCAAAGATATAGGTGAAAAAAACGGTCGGAACTGTACTTTTCTTTTCTCAAATTGGGATCGATCCATAGTCAAAATCAGTAAACCAACGTATATTGAGTTATCTGTTATTAAAATCCGAAGGGTAATATCAGGTTTAACCAAGTCTACTTTTCTGTTTTTTGTATAAACATCACCTAAAGCATCAAGAATTGGTTGTGAAGCTAGGTTTTTTGACCTGTTTTTGTGTTTAATACATATAGAACCTTCTTTTTTAATCGGTTTGTTTTTAGAACAATTTTTTATATCCTCAGAATTAGGAGAACAAGAAAAAAGCAGCTCGCATACAGAAAAAGTGAATGACAATCTATGTTGAAGTTTCTTAAGTTTAGAAATCTCTGTTTTAATGATTAGAACATCAAGGTTTGAATCCACAACAACATAATTTATACTCTCTGCATCAAGACATGCTAGTATATCGCTTTTTGGCAACGTTTTATGTTCTTGTGACAATTCAAATAATATTAACATATCAATATTACTCTTTAGTTATAATATATATTACCATGTTTTGCGTCTGAATCTTTTAAAAATGTTTTCAAGATTGATTGTAACTTTTATAAGTGGCGGTCCAATCAATGTAGTCACAAAAGTCACTAGAATGACTGTAGCCAATATTTTTTTAGCAATGTCTTCAGCGATTATGTTCTGGGTTATCGCGATACTTACTGTAATGAGCGCCATCTCCATACGTGGTATCATACCAACACCGACCTGCAAAGAATCTGAGGTTTTAAGACCAGCAATTTTTGCTCCAATGCTACAGCCAATTATTTTACCTAACACACCAACAACAATGATTACTATAGCAAAAAACCCAATAGTTAGAAATGCTGTTAAATCCACGCTAGCCCCAACCCAAACGAAAAACAAGGGGATAAAGAGGCCATAGCCTAATGTTTTCACGTCTTCAATTATCTTCTTTGAATATACAGTATTACCTATCAGCGTCCCTGCAAGAAAAGCTCCTATAATACCTGTTATACCAGATTGATAAGCAAAATACGAGTAGATAAGCATAATAGCTATGGAAATACCAAGGAACGCCTTTGGAAGCTGAATTCTTTCTCCCAAATTCAATATCTTTCCCATTACTTTAAGCCCTAGATAAGCGAAAATGAGGAAGTATAAAAACACTTTAAAAACTATAACTATCATCGAATCTATACCTAGCAAAAATGTTAACAAAATTATACCTATAACATCATCAATTACAGCAGCTCCAAGTATCGTTATACCTGGATAAGTATTGAGTATCTTCAAATCCATTAATGTCCTAACAGTTACTCCAACTGAAGTAGCAACAAGCGTAAGTCCTATTATAGAGCTAGCCTGCCATGAAAAACCAAAACGTATGCTTACTACAAAACCCAAAATCAATGGTAGTATAACACCGCCAACTGCAGTATAAAAAGAAGCTTTTCCCATACCTCTAAATTTTGATAAATTTATTTCTAAACCTGAGATGAACATCAAAAATAATATTCCGAGACCAGCAAAGACACTAAAATCTTGCCCAACATAATTTATTCGCGGAAGTATAATAGTCCAGTTGAATATCGAAAAACTCTGCTCAGAAATTAATCCTAAGCCAAACCCCCCCAAAAAGACACCCGCAAGTATTTCTCCAATAACTGGTGGTTGTTTTAATCTATCAAAAAGGTATCCTAAAAACCTTGCTAAAATTAGAGCTAAAGCAACTGCAAGAGTTATGTCAAGTAAATCATCTAATAGCGTGAAAATCAACCTTCTTCATCTATTATCGGATGATACTGGGTTGCAGCGTAATATTTCCTTATCAACTGATGAAGGGTAAGCTCACCGACTATTCTCTTGCCCTCTACAACCGGCAATCTACGCATCTTATAATCGACCATCTTACGGAGAGCATCTACAATTTTATCATCGGGTTTACAAAAAACAATGTTGTGTGACATGATCCTTCCAGCGGTTTTTGCAGTACCATGCTGTAGAGACCTTACGTCAGGCATACCAAAAACATAGGAGGGTAGACGTTTTGGGGCCAATATAGACAAAACATCGTGCTCAGTTATAACACCGACTAACTCCTTATGAGCCTTGCTTTTAACAACCCATATATGATGTCTTCCGCACAGGATAGATAAAACATGGTAAATGTCTTCATCTTCCTCTATCAATGGAAGGTCCCAAACACGTTTATCCATCAACTGCTTAACATTCAGTTCGTAAAAATCAGTTATTAACCTATTTTCTTTTGTCATCAAAGTGCATAAATCAAAAAGGCAATATTTAAAAACTACTTAAAATGAAAAATCTACATTTTACTACTTCTTTTTATCTTTTTTCTTTATTTTTTGATCTATTTTAGATCGCATATCATCTATGCCTTCAAACCATCTATCGGCACCGTCTTCATCGATTTTCCCGGTTATTTTATCTATCTTATCTCTAACATCGTCCTCTCCCTCAAACCAGTCGTATTCGCTTTTCTGTTTAGCTTTATGAATCGAGATCTTTTCATTGGTTTCTTCCTCGGTTTTAACTGATACCACCTCCTTGTCTTTACGAGGCCTGCTAATCCTGATTTCTTCGATTTTTGGACCGCTTTTTGAATCCATATGAATTTCCTCCGTTGGCACACCTTGATCTATTTTTCTATCTGGCTTTTTTCCATCAGACGATACAGATACAACCACTCCATGAACACTATAATCTTTAGTAGGCTGTTGCTTTGGAGTCTCTGAAACCATGGTTTTATTATGTCTTCTTTGTCTAAAATTAACGATTAATATGGCTGATACAACAGCGATTATAGCAATAACTATCGGCGTGTACTGATTTTGAAACAACGATTCAATAAATCCTGGGGATACATCTATCTTCACAGTTGTTTTTCCCTCTAGATATTCCTCTTTCTGCGCTATAATGGTTATCTGGCTACGGTCGCTGGGAACATTTAGCCAAGCATGACCTTCGCTATTTGTGGTTTCTGTTGTACCCCCAACATTTTGAATTGCAACTGTCGCACCAGATACAAGCGAACCATCTTCGTCTTTCACTGTTACAGTAATCAACTCATTTGGTTTAGCATTATATTTATCTACTGTGATCGACAGTTGTTTTTCTTGGGCTAAAACTGGGTTAATAAAAGCAACTGTGACAGAGAACAAAATAATGAGTATAGCAAATAAAATAAAGAAATGATTAACCTTACTGCCTTGAAGTATCTTCCTCATTAACCACCTTTCTAGAGTGCTATGATAGGATATCCTAAGGCATATTTATGTTTTTTTAAAGAAAAATATAAATGTGACATTTAAAAAGTCTAATATTATTTTATACAAAAAATATTAATAGTATGATGTCCAATGTTATATTGTAAAAATATGAGTTTATACAAAGATAAAAACCCATTTTGTATCTATGAAAAAAATGGTAAGTATTGTAAACAAAGATTTATATATTAATAAGAATAATATAACTTACATAAGGTGAGACAAAAAATGCATCTCTCCAGAGAAATCAGAGTGTGCTTCGTAACAATTATACTACTACTTAGCTCGCTTTCAATTTTAACTATTTTGACCTACAATGCCAAAGCACAGGAACCTGTGGGAACCACAACACTTTATTTTCATGATGAATTAGTAGATGAAGTAGATTCAAACTTATCTGACATACTTTACCTATATGACTTACTAAAATTGGGGGACTTAACCTACGATGATGAAAACTTAAGCATACCGCTTGGTATGATAATGGATGCAAATCCTCCAACTAAAACCAATGATTCTGAGTACCCACCGACTATAAAAACGATTATTGAAAAATGTCGTAACGGCGAATGGGATATATTATACGACCTTCTATACTATTATTTACTTGGTTTTGCGCCATTCCAAGGCGCCTACATGTACAACGGCGAAGAATCATTAACTCTAAGTGGAGATGTAAAATTTAACCTTTATTTTTCATCACCGCCATGGTACCTATGGGATAAAGATACGGTAAATGTTAGCTTTTTTATATTAAAAAATTTGAATGAAAACGACTATTTTGACATTGAAAATGTCGGAGACATTATAAAATATAGCGTTTCAAAGGATATTCAAGTTAAAAGAAAATTGACATCGCCTTTAAATAGCATGGTAAATTATGAAGTCTCCATCCCCGTAGAAACCGATTTGATACCGGGGGACGTGGTAGTAGCAGAAATTGATATAATCGCTGGTGACAAGCCAATACTCAAACAGATGGACTTTAATTTATCAAGTTTAAATGAACCATTGAAAGCTCTAGCAGAAAATCTTAGCAATATAAGTTACCTATCTAACCTAAGTGACGCTTTATTGAATATTAGCGAAATTTTAAGTGGTGAAGAAATTGCTAGTTTGAATATAACTGAGATTCTAGAGCAGATGCCATCCTCTTTTATCTATGATTCTGTGAGCCATGAATCGTCTATTACATTGCCAGGTAGTATCTCTGGCGAGGTAGACAACATAAGAACATATTATCTACATAGCGGAGATCAGATGAGCGAAGAAATTCCACAAAACGAAAAACCATCTGAAAAAGTTGTATCAAAAGCCTCTGCTAAATGGAATAGCCCAAGCCTTGAGAGAAATAAACTAATAGAAGCAGTGACTGCCAGTTTATACGTTGATCATAGAGATATGCGCAGGTTAATCAATATCTTACGTGGTAAAATAACAGTGGTTGCCACATTAGTAGATGGTAATACTACGATTGCTTCTGCTGAGAAACAGTTGGATAGAACTGGCATTTTAGATCTACTAACGAAACCTAGTGAACCAATGCTGTTTAGTTTTAATGATACTAAAAATTATGAAATTGACTATGGAAAAAATCTTGCTTTAGAAGTTTCTATTGCTAATACTAAACTTGGTCTGTTTAGGATGGCCAGTGTGTTATATGACTCAGTTGATTATCCCTCATCATTAACAGTAAAATTTGCAGAAACAGACAACATAAAGATGGTTGATGTTGTTAAAAATCCATCAGATGAAAAGATCGCTCTTGGTGGAAGTGTAAATTACACGTTTAATGTTACAAGCGAATATGATGAAGATAACATAATGGTTAATTTCTCAAATAACAACAATAACTGGGATGTAACTATTACGCCTGCAAAATTCTCCTTGACTGCTGGTAGTAGCCAAAGCGTTACAGCCGTTATTACTTCTAAGGCAACTAAGTACGATAAAAATCGTTATGAAGATGTTTTAAACGGCAAATTTACTGTTGAGGGTAAAACAGGTAAGGTTTCCTATCCTGCAAGTGTTGAGATATCTCAGGATGCTGTTGAATATAAGATAGGTGTTACTGGTGGATCACAGAAGATAAAATACGGCACAAGCGGCACTTATATTTTCGATGTTGAAAACTTGAATACAGGTTTTTGGCCTGATACTTATACGATAAAAGTTGAATCTGAGCATGATTGGGAATTAAACCAGTCAACGGCTAAAATTTATAACCTTGCTGCTGGAGATGACGTCGAGGTTAAAGTAACAGTTTCTGTTCCTAAGAACACCAGCGCATCATCTGATTTATTAAAGTTTATTGTGACATCTACGGAGGGTAAAAAAACTGTTACATTCAATGTGACAACAACAGTTATCGGTCCGAACGTTCTTGAATGGATTTATGATGCCTTTGATTCAGCAGCTCATAGCCTTGGTTTGAATGACATCTTTGGATCCTATGGGCCACATGTCCTAGCAGTTATAATATTCATAATAGTATTCTTTATACTTATACTATTAGTCTATCTATTTACTATAAAATACGCGAATCTAATCTGTTTGGAGCGCATAAAAGAGATACAACCAGATGACGAAGCGATATTTAATATAACATTACAAAACCCGTATAAGAGGAAATTGAACTATGAGATTTACACGAGACATCCTTCTTCGCCTAGCTGGAATGTCGCTTTAGATATAAACAACGTTTCACTTGAGACAAAACAATCAAAAGACATGGTTCTGCGTGTTAGACCCACAAGTTTTGTTAAAGCTAATGACTGGCTTGAAGTAATAGTAGGTGTTAAAATTTTGGATAAACAGAAAAACGTTGAAATTTCTACAGTTACAACCATAAAAGACGCCAAACCAGATCTGCAAATAACTGATGTAACTCATTCACCAGAGAGTTTTAAGAAAGGAGACAGGGTGGAAACCTCTTTTAAACTCGAGAACAGAGGGAAGGCAGCAGCTATTCATGTTAGTGTTATTCTCTATGTAAATGGTGAGGAAAAGAATAAAGTAGAGGATATTACTATCCCTAGCGGCGGTTACGCTGAAATAAGGATGCCCTGGATTGCTAATAAAAGCAAAAATGAGTTTAATATAGTAGTTAAATGATTACGGCATCTCACAAAATTCCTAAGCAAGCAAAAAAGTTTGTTGTGATTTCTTATGCAAAAACCTGATTCTAGCAAGAAAAAAGATATCGAACAACTTAGAGATGCAGAAAAGAAATACCAGGCTTACATCGAAAAAAGAAACGAGTTAAACGAGATGGCACGGCTGGTTCGTGAAGAACGAGATATGATCAATGAAAAACGGAAAGAAATCAAAGAAAAAATGGAGAAGATAAAAGCCGAACGTGACAAACTCGTTTTAAAAATGAGACAATATAAAGAGATACGTAACAAATTACAGCAACAGGCAAAAGAACTGATTGATGCTAAAAGAAAGAAAAAAGGCGAGGTTTTCAGGAATTTGCCTTTAAGAGTTGAGGAACTTAAAGCCGATGTTCAGATGCTTGAATACAGACAAGAAACAGTTCCTATGTCATCTGGTGATGAGAATGAACTCATCGACAAAATACGCCAAAAGAGGGCGGAGCACGAAAAATATAAGAAACTTTTAGATGAACAGAAGGTCATCGAAATAGATCTCTCCGATAAAGACAACGCTATAGACGCACTTTTCAAGAAGGCCGATGAGGAGCACAAGAAGGTTCAGAAATTTTATAACGAGAGTCAGAAGAAACATGAAGAGTTTATAAAGATGGTTAACGAGCTCTCTATCTCTATTAATGAGGCTAACAAGAAACACAAGGAATTTATCGAAATTAAGAACGAGGCTCAGGCGATTCATGAGAAGGCTTTCGAGATGAGGTCCAAAATTATTGCTATTCGTGGTGAAAAGAGGAAACAACGTGAGGATGCTAAGAGAGTTGTTCAAGAGCAGAACCTTCAGGCTCGAAAAGCTGTTTTTGATAAGAAGAAGCTAGATGAGATTGCTGATGAGTCCCTTGATGAGTTGAAGAAGGGAAAAAAAATTTCGCTGTCAGGCTAAATATATCGTTAATAAACGAAAAAATAATCGGCAATTTTATATACTTTTTTGTGTTTTTGCTTCGACATGACAAAAAACAATCTTATTGGTATAGTAAGCTACGGAGCACATGTACCAAGATACAGGATTAAATCTTTTGACATAGCACGAACATGGGGAAAAGACCCAGACACAATAGTCAATGGACTCGGCATACATGAGAAATCAGTCCCATCAGTTGACCAGGATGTTGCTACGATAAGTGTCGAAGCAGCTAGAGCAGCTCTTGCCAGATGCAATATTGACCCGCAGGACATCGGTGCGATATACGTTGGTAGCGAATCACACCCATACGCAGTTAAACCCACTGGCACAATTGTTGGTGAAGCAATCGGTGCTACACCTGACCTTAAAGTCGCTGATTATGAGTTTGCCTGTAAGGCTGGAACGGCTGCTATACAATCATGTGTAGCATTGGTAAAAGCAGATATGATAAAATACGGCATGGCAATAGGATCTGACACATCACAAGCAGCCCCCGGCGATGCATTGGAATATGCAGCTAGCGCAGGAGGAGCAGCATTCATTATCGGTAACAAAAACGTTATCGCATCAATTAATTACACATGTTCTTTTACAACGGATACCCCTGATTTTTGGCGTAGAGAAGGAAATAAATATCCATCACATGGAGGACGTTTCACTGGTGAACCAGCCTATTTCAGACATATCATAAGCAGCACAAAAAACCTTATGAATCATGTTGGTACAAAACCAGAGGATTATAACTACGCTATTTTTCATCAGCCTAACGGTAAATTTCCTGTGAGGGTTGCAAAAATGCTAGGTTTTTCCCCAGAGCAAGTAAAACAAGGTCTATTATGTCCAATAATTGGAAACACTTATTCTGGTGCATCAATGCTTGGTCTTGCATCTGTTTTAGATATAGCAAAACCTGGTGACAGAATAATGCTTACAAGCTATGGTTCTGGTGCTGGTAGCGACTCATTTGATATAACAGCAACAGAACAAATAGATAAAATGCAACGGAATAAAGCCCCATTGGTATCTCAATTGATCGAAAACAAAGAATACATAGATTATGCAACTTATGCGAAATTTAGAGACCTTTTGTATTGGGAGTGATAAAAGATGAGAGAAGTAGCGGTAATAGGCGTTGGTCTAACAGAATTTGGTGAACTTTGGGATAAATCATTCCGTCAATTAATTGCAGAAGCTGGTTCAAAAGCAATATTTGATTCTGATATAGGCGCAAAAGAGATTGATGCATTGTATATCGGATCTATGAGTGCTGGAAGATTCATAGGTCAAGAACACGTTGGAGCGCTAGTTGCAGATCAAGCGGGTTTCTCGCATATGCATATACCTGCTATCAGAGTTGAGAGTGCATGTGCCTCCGGTGGTTTGGCTTTTAGACAAGGATATCTATCGGTTGCATCTGGAATTAATGACATAGTTGTTGTTGGTGGTATAGAAAAGATGACAGATGTTACTGGCAACGCAGCATCTGATATACTAGCAACAGCTCTAGACCAGGAGTGGGAAACATTTTTTGGTGCAACATACGCTGGTATCTATGCTATGATAGCAAACAGGCATATGCATGATTATGGCACAACAAGGGAGCAGCTTGCTCAGGTTGCTGTCAAGAACCATGCAAACGGTGCTTTGAACCCGTATGCACAGTTTAAGAGACCCATAGACATAAAAAGTGTACTTAACGCACCAATGGTGGCATCTCCGCTTGGTATGCTTGATTGTTCGCCCCTTAGTGATGGCGCTGCAGCATTGGTGTTATGTTCCATGGATAAAGCAAAGAAATATACAGATAAACCTGTAAAGATAATTGGCTCGGGCCAGGCATCTGACATGCTGCCGCTTCATGGACGTGATAACCTCTGTACATTTGATGCAACTGTTCACGCTGCTAAAGCCGCCTATAAACAAGCAGGCATACAACCAAAAGACGTAGATATAGCAGAAGTACATGATTGTTTCACAATAGCTGAAATCCTCGCTGTTGAAGACCTGGGTTTTGTTAAAAAAGGAGAAGGAGGCAAAGCAATAGAAAACAAAATCACCACTCTCGATGGACAGATACCAGTTAACACCAGCGGTGGTCTGAAAGCTAAAGGTCATCCAGTTGGCGCAACAGGCATATCTCAGATTGCAGAGATAGTATCCCAACTCAGAGGCGAAGCTGATAAAAGACAGGTTAAAGACGCAAAGATTGGCCTTGCACATAACATAGGCGGTGGCGGGGCTTCTTGCGTTGTTAATATTTTGGAGGCGATGAGAAAATGACGGACGCAGCTGTACCAAGGTTCTGGAGGGAAATACCCCAGAGATACAACCTAATCGCAAATCAATGCGGCGTATGCAACAGAGTTTATTTCCCGCCACGAGAGTCTTGCCCCTATTGCAGACGTAAAAGTATGGATAAAATGAAAACCATTAAACTCAGTGGCAAAGGCGAGATTGTGACATATACAATAATACATGATGCACCTGAACAGTTCGAAGGACAAGCACCTTATCCCATAGCAATTATCAAACTAGATGAAGGACCAAGTCTTACTGCTCAAATCGTTGACTGCGATAATAAAGATGTTAAAATCGGTATGAAAGTCCAGTCTACTTTCAGGAAAATACAAGAAGATGGATCCGTAGGTGCGATCTATTATGGCTATAAATTTAAACCGGTGAAATGAGAATATGGATATAAAAAATGCTTTATCTGAAAAAATCGCAGGTGAAATAACCCTTAGCCCAAAACCGGGGCAGACGATACGTAAATGGCGTAATATTTTTGATATATCTCAAACTGAGTTAGCAAATCTTTTGAAATTATCGCCTAGCGTCATAAGTGATTACGAGTCAGGACGCAGGAAATCACCAGGCATACAAACCATAAGAAAAATTATAGAGGGTTTTATTGAAATTGATAGAAAAAGAGGCGGCAAAATCTTACACCATTATATCTCTCTGATTGAAACTAGCGAGGGAGTACTAGAGATGATGGAGTACCCTTATTCTGTACCTGCTGATGATTTTGTTAAAAACATTGAGGGAAAGATTTTGACACCTAAAACCGTTGGCATGGATAATAACGTTAAGGGTTTTACTTTGGTTGATAGTGTTAAAATCATAGAAACAATGGATTCGGCTGATTACGCGCGCCTCTACGGCTGGAGTACCGATAGAGCATTGATATTTACAAATATACGGTATGGCCGTAGCCCTATGATTGCTGTCCGCGTCCATCCTGTTAAACCTACGGTTGTAGTATATCATAAACCGGGTTCTGTTGATCCCCTTGCAATAAAGTTGGCTGAACGAGAAAAAATTCCATTGGTTCTGACAGATCTTCATTTAGATGATTTAAAGAAAAAATTAGTTTCAATAGGAGAGAAATAATTTATGGATCTGATGGGATTGTGCAGCATATGTGGTAAACCAGATGCCATGTTTACGTGTAGACTGTGCGGCAGATTGGTTTGTAGAAATTGTTTTGATGCGAACAGTAGTGCATGTCGTTTTTGTAGCAGAGGGAAAAATTAAAAATTACAATTTTTAAATAAATTTATTAATATAAAACAAAATCATTATATATTGGATAAAGCATCTTTTCTATCGGGGGTAAGAAATAATGAGGAAAAAAATCTTTTTTAGAAATGAAGAAGGTGACGTTCTAGGCTTGCCTATGTACCTCATTATTGTGATGATAGTAGCAGTAGCTGTCATCGCAGCAGTCATATACATGATTCCCAAGGGCACAAAAACAATGAACGCACAGGTTAGTGGAACTCCAACAGGCGTGATTCAAGCAGATGGCACAGTAAGTTTTGGTAGCTTTGATGTAACCGTTTCTGTTATAACCAACGACGATCGTGGTGATCCTGTAGTAGGTGCTACGATAAGATTCTCTGGGGGAGGAGTAGTTGCTGAAGGAAAAACGAACGCTCAAGGTCAAGCCACCATAACAATTGCAGGTGCGAATCTCAATGTTGGAATCAACGAAGCATACATGAAGATGACTGTTAAGGCATCTGGCTTCGAAGACTTCCAGGATGATTCAGCAGTATTGTTGTATAGACCATCCTAGAATTAGTTATTACACTATATCGAGACAAAAAAAGTTAACTAAATTTACTAATAGCTAAGAGCTGAATAATTTATGCTAGTTAAAAAAAATAAAAATATCCCCAGTAAGAAGAAGATGGAGAGAGACAATTATACATCGGAGGACAATATACAGGCATTTAGGAATTGGATAAGGAAAATAGAACAAACAACAAATAGCGTAAGTTCTCGTCTTTCTGCTGTGGAAAAAAGGATTTCTAGAAAAACAGATGATCAAGATAAAAAAATATTTTATAATATGTTAGAAGAACCTATCAGCAGAATCTTCACTGTTTTGAAAGATGGAAAAAACAAAAAAACCATTGAAGAAATATCACAAACACTAGATAGCGAATTCTCGATTATGCAAGAAGAAATAACATCACTACAAGATGATGTTGGTGCTTTGAAAGGAAAAATCGATGAACTGGAGCCACTTTTGAATAAATTAAATAACGACATTAAGAACAGACAGATTTATAATTCGAAGATTTTAGAAGATATAAATCTGAGACTACAAAAGATCGAGCGAAGAGAACCACCTTTTATGAAGCTTGGTAAAATGGAGATACCAATAGAGATTGCTGGTTTCATTGGTGGCATACTTGCTTTCGTAATAGCGGCAATGGTTGCTCTTGGATACAAAGATATAGTGATCTCACCCATATTTCTATCAATTGTAGGCATTGTGTTGATAGCATCAACATTGTTTAAAACATTAAACATCAGAACATCAACCTCTAGAACTTTTAGAAAAGTCAATAAAATCAAGGATAGCTCCTAAAAGCTATTACTTAACAATTTTTATCATTTCTTGCTGTGAAAAAGTCTCGCGACATGCTGCTTTAACAGATACATCAAGATAATCTTCGTTTACACCATTTTCAAGTTTAACTGTTATATGAATAAAGGTTTTACCGTTCTTATCTGTGACACCAGACCCTATACCACCTGCGCCGTTTATTATCACATTTGCATTGAATATTGGATGGCCATCTGTCTCATTAACAAATACTGTGATGTTAACATCGGTTGGCCCGCTACCAGAAACAATGTTAACCATAGGTTTTATTGAGATGATCATCTTGTTTGGAAATAAACATGGATTCATGATAAATGATAATATCGTGACTAACGCAACTGCACCTATTATAAGCGAGACGGTAAGCTTCATGGGTAAGCCAATAACCGCTTTTTCGTTTTTGACGAAGAACCTAAAATTATTTAGATATGCACAGGACAAGCGTCTCATAACAAAATCATCTATCAATAGATACTTATTTAAATATTTACACATTTTTATAATGAGGATATAATGTAAATATGATCAAGTTAAACATAACTGATAAAGAAGCGATAATGGGTCTGCCAATCTACATAATGGTAGCCATCACTGTAGCAGCTACGATCATAGCCATCTTATCTATAGCCATATACAATGTCTCTCTAGATTCACAATTTCATAAAACACAGCAGGAAATAAACAAAATCGTGTCTGAAGCAGAAAACATGTTTGAATATGCGGATGAAGGAACAATGGTGACGATTCATAGCGAATTTTCATCATCTATGAAATTTGCTGTATTCGGCGGCTTACCAAAAAACGAAACAAACGAAATGAATGATCTGAAATTGGATGAAAACACAAGCAACAACTATTTTTTTGTGATGAACAACGGAAAAATATCGATCGCTCATTCAAACGCGAGATTTTCAAGTAAAAATACTGAGCAAATAGTTGTTTTATATCCAGGGGTTTATGATTTAAGGCTTGAGTTAATTAAAGAAGTTGATGGAAAAACATATGTCAAAATTTACCAATGATGAAAAAGGTATAATGGGCCTAACGCTCTCGCAGATTGGTTTGATAATTGCTACTGGCATACTTCTATCAGCAATTTTTTCATTGATATTTCTCAATGATTGGCAGAGAAACTCGGAATTGAAAAATATCGCTAGTGGTTTTTCTACGTTAGTTGAAGGAACAGAAACAAAATTCTTTGAGGAAACAACAATTTTTAATTTCCCCGACAAAGGTCATAGTTATAATGTAAGTATTTCATCCGAATACATTGTTGTGTCAACCAAAGGAAAAATGGGTAATGACCTTTCGGCTAAAGAACGTTTTTTGGTTAAACCATGGCCTCAAAAAAAAGATTCATCATGGTTTGGTGGAGTTGGTTTGCATAGTTACTTAAAAGAAAATTTTGGGAATTCCGGAAACGTTTCAAATCCAATAAAAAAAGTTGATATCGATGATGTTAAAAATTATTTTAAAGATGAGCTGGAGAATGTGAACAAATCTTTCGCGCTGTCGCCGCTCTATATACTTACAAATAAAGCTGTTTATATTGACAATGTTTTTGTTTATTACGATAGCAATAACAATAGTTTTTGGGATGATGGCGATGAAAAACAAATTTTTATTTTTGTTTACCAAAAATGATTTACAAAAGAACAAATGACTGAGAAAAATTTGTTTTATTGTTTTCAAAATGAAAATTTTGTGCATTTCATTCACAAAATTTTAATACATCTTTATCGATATCATTTATGTAATGAGTTGATTAAAAAAATATGATGCTGTTTGAGGAGATTGGGAGTTGATGGGAAGTTGATGAACTTCCATAAGCAACATGAGGGGCCACCGTTTTTTAATTTTGAGAGCGTTGGAAACACTTTATTTACACGTGCAAGAAACATTGAAGATATTATTGGTTTTGATAGGATTCATATAAAGTTTGAGGGAGTTAACCCAACTGGTACTCAAAAAGACAGAATTTCTGTTTATCATATTAACAAAAGTTTGGAAGACGAGTACGATGGAGTCACAGTTGGTACTTGTGGTAACTATGGTGTCTCTCTTGCACATTTTGCTAAATTAGCTGGCATAAAAACCAAGATTTTGATTCCCGAAAAATATTTTATTACGCCTAAAAGAAAAATTGAGCTCAATGCACTTGGTGCTGAGATAATCACTGTAGATGGTAAATACGAAGATGCCGTAGAGGAAAGCAGAAGAGTCGCAAAGAAAGAAAACTTATATGATGCTAATCCTGGTAACGAGAGCGAAGGATGGCGTGGCTACATGCCGATAGCTTACGAGATTTTTAGTCAGCTTGGTCGTGTGCCAACAGCTGTTTCTGTGCCAGTTGGAAATGGAACAACCCTGCTTGGCATTTATCATGGTTTCAAGGATCTTCTCGATCGCGGTTTAACAGATGGTATGCCCTATTTAGTTGGGGCGTCTACAAACGGCGGTAACCCGATTGTTAATAGTTTTAAAAGTGGTGATTCAAAAGTTGTAGACCTTCGTCCAGACGAGCTTAAAGAGACCGCTGTAAATGAGCCGCTTATTAGTTATCATTCCTATGATGGTGGCGAGGCGTTGAAGGCAATATATAACACAGATGGTTGGGCTGATTACGCAAGTGACTCTTGTATGTTGCAGCTTCATACTTTACTCAAGGACTATGAGGGTTTGAGTGTTCTTCCTGCGTCCACTAGTGCGATTGAAGCTTTGATAAAATTCAAGGAACATAGAAAGTTGAGCAGTGATTATGTTTTAGTGCTCACTGGCAGGAAATTTAGATAGTTTACAATCATATCAATGGGGGGAATTAATCCAGTATTATGTTGAAGAATCAGGCTGTTGTATACGTCGATCGTCTTTATGGCTGTGCTGACGGAAAAACTGCACACGGTCTCGTGCGATTTAGTAAGAAATACGATGTTGTTTGTGTTGTTGATTCCACTTCACCTCAGGGTGATGCTGGGGAGATATTAGATGGTATAAACCGTGGTATACCTCTGGTTAACGATCTTGATAAAGTGTTTTCGTTCACTAAACCTGATACTTTCATTGTTGGCGCTGTATCCGAAGGCGGTGTTCTACCAGAAGGTTATGAAAAGGCGGTTGAGTGGGCGCTTTTGAAAGGTCTGGATGTTGTTTCTGGTCTGCATCAATTTATTTCTGATAACCCAGTTTTTTCTAAACTCGCGAAAAAAAATAATTGCACAATTACTGATGTACGTAAAATTTTTCATGACTATCGACGTTTCTATACAGGCGAGATAAAAAACGTTAACTCTTTTCGTATCGCTGTTTTAGGAACTGATTCTGCAATTGGGAAAAGAACCCTTGCGGTATTGATTGTTGAGGAACTCAAAAAGCGCGGGTACAAAGCAGATATGATTTATACTGGTCAAACTGGTTGGTTACAAGGATGGCCTCATGGCATCGTCATCGATGCTATGATCAACGATTTTATTTCTGGTGGAATAGAAGGAGCAATACTTGATTCCTGGCATGATGACAATCCCGATTTTATGGTTATTGAGGGACAAGGAAGTTTAGTTCACCCATTCTTCCCAGGCGGTTTTGAAATTTTGGCTGCTGGAAAAGTTGATGGGTTTTTACTTGTAGACGCACCAAAACGCCCTCATATGGATGGCTTCCCAGATTATCCTATGCCTGATCCAAAGCGAGTGGTAAAAATAGCAGAGCTCACTACAGAAAAACCACTGTTTGGCATTGGGATAAATCATGAGAAAATGAACAAAACAGAGATACAGAAAGCAAAAGAAAAACTCAACAAAGAATTTCAGGTTCCAGTCACTGACCCAATCTTTGACGGCGTAGCTGATATCATTGATACATTGGAGGAGAAGCATGGCAAGTGAGATGGATAAAATGCTGTGTTTCTCTTCGATTCATTTGTCTGAACCAAAATTGATAAGCAAATCTGCACGAGCGGACGTCACATTGAATAAGACTACTGGCGGAAAAAACAGATTCTCCATTATAGTTCATTATGATAATAAGATTGACGAAAAATATCTTCCTTTGCTAAGAATAGCTTTTTGTATGCCACTTTTGAACTATAGCATTTTTTCTGAAAAGCTTGTTTTGGATTTTCCGATAAGCAAATCAGACCTGAGTCTACTAAATGATTTGAATGTTATTTTTAGTGGAGATATTATTGTTAATAAAATTCTGAGGCGAAGAGCCAACTATATATCACCTGAATTTATCCCCGATGAAAAAAAAATCAAACCGGAAGATGCAAAACCTAGAGCTCGCATAGAACCAAAGAAGGTCATAGATGATTTTCCTATCATCGACAGCATTAATCCAAACAGCTGCGGGATACTATCAAGCGGTGGGAAAGAAAGTCTTTTGACATATGCTTTATTGAAAGAAATAGGGGTTGACGTGCATCCATTTTATGTTAATGAGAGTGGAGGGCATTGGAGAACCGCAATTCCAGCATTTAACTACCATAGACGTACAAACCCAAATACCTCTAGAGCATGGGCTAATATAGATAGGTTCTATAATTTCATGCTTGATAACTTGAAATTTATCAGAAAGGATCACCGAAAGGTGAGAGCAGATACATACCCCATCAGGTTGTGTGTTTTCCCGTTTTACATATTTGTGCTTTTACCAATTTTTGCTAATCGCAAAATCGGCAACCTCCTAATGGGTAATGAATTCGATGACCTCAGACAAAAACCATCTTATCTTGGTATAACACATTACTACGGCATATATGATCAAGAACAAATGTTTGACATAAGGATGCACCAGTGGTATAAGCAGAGAATCCCTGGAATGGAACAGTGGTCTGTACTCAGAGGGATATCAGGGCTTGTAGAAGAACGGATACTTACAAGACGTTATTCTGATCTGGCAAAATACCAGCGCTCATGTCATTCATGCCACATAGAAAACGGCGAGATAGTACCATGCGGAAGTTGTTCCAAATGTTTAGGAGTCATACTGTATCTACTTGCAAATAAAGCTGATCCAAGGATAATGAACTACAAGGATGAAGACATAAAAGCATTCCCTGAAAGAGTCGATCCTTCGACTCTTAGGCTTGATGAAGATGAAAAAAATCAGTCATTCTTTTTATTAAATAATGAAAAAAGATTACCAGAGATAAAATATATAGAGCATGTAGAAAAAATCCATATACATCCTGAGATTTGTGATATAAGTTTGATACCAGCACAATTCAGAGAAGATTTAATGAAAATCATCGAGCAGTACACTACTGGTTACTGTAAAATTCAGGGCGAAAAATGGATCAACATAGACAAATCCGAGGTTAATTCTCAAGTTAATTCTTTGACCATGCGAAATACATCCCTTGAACCATCATGATCAAAGATATAATAATTCTTTATAATCTCTATTTTTTTGAAGCCAGCTTTTTCATATAATCTGATTGCAGGTATGTTCTTGGTTGAAACTTCAAGCCGTGCTTTTTTGATATAATGTTTTTTCATATCTTTCTCAGCAGCTTCAAGTAGTTTTATACCAATGTTTTGATTCTGGAAAACAGGATCGACATCAACTGTCTCTACACCAGCCACTCTTGTTCCACGTCGATATAGTATAATGATAAATCCGCGGATAATACTATTTTCTGTTTCAACAAGACATGTACTATTTGCTTTTGTTATAAGGTATGCTAGTTGTTTTTTAGAATAACCTAGATGATCTTTGAAACATTTTTTTTCTATTTCAGCAATACGTTCGATATCTCCACCGAGTGCTATACGTATATTTCCTTGGATGACCATCAAATCAGTATCTCAGAAACCTGTTGAAATAGTTTTACCTTATAAAAATTACTTTGAGTTGTAGATAAAAGAAAAAAATTTTGTTTTATTGATCTATTTTCGGTGGCAACCACTTCTTTTGTCTTAGTATGAAATACATCACAATTGTTGTCAAAATTGTTGATAATAGAATCCAAAAGTAAGCCCACATCGGATCCAACTTTTCACCTATACTAGCTATACCAAATACAGTTGCAACTGTGTTTGGTACCATAACAGCTGTTGCAAGTATGGCAAGCCAAGTTGCCAGAAAAGAAAGACGATTATTAAGCATCTGTAGCTGATTGTTATATATGGTTTGTAAAACCTCTAGTCCCGAAGCAAGAACCTCGCTCATATGTTCACCAAGTGCAATCTGCCTACTTATATCATCACCTAGTATCCCGATTCTTTGTAAGAGTTTTGTATTGTCAGATATAGTTTCTGCATCACCGTAACGCAGTGAATTAATAACATCCCATGAATCCCATAAAGTATTTAGGTAGGTTATAAGCACGTGTTTCATAAGGTATATATCTTCACCTATCTTGGCTCTTGGTGCTCTGATGTCTACCATGTATTTACCTAGTTCGTCTCCTTCTTCCTCTATTTTTCTTAATCCATTGAAGTTCTTTTCATTGTTCTCATCTAATATTCTTGTCAATAAAATAGTAAGTTTGTCATTCCATGGCAGATCCTGTCGGATTTTTTTCATAACAATATCTGCGTATCGATAAATTTTCTGCAATCGAACTATCTCTTTTGGATGAATTGTAACAACAAGATTTTTTCTAACGAGAATCAGAAGTGGATAGACGTTTACATCAAATTTATTTACACGCGCAGCAGGTACCATGATTCCCAGTTCAGTTTCAAGGTCTTCATAAGCAGAATGGGGGTTTGATAGTACAGTTGCAATAATTTGAAGGCTGAATTTTAGATGGGTAGCTATGAAGTAACTATCTTCGTTTATGTTTTCTACAGTGAAATCCATCCATTCAAGTGCATCTTCCTTGAGTAATTTAACTATCTCCGATACATCATCGCTTTCAACCTTTGTTGTAACACCGTCTTTTGATAGTGAAACATAAAAGGCGTTTTTCTGTGTTTTTTCAGCCTCACCCATAACTACTCACCTTTCAAACTTTTTGATTTTTACCTGAAATATGTATTGCCCTATAAAGTTAAAGGGTTTATAATAGTTATACAAAAATTCTATTCTTGCAGCATCGATATAAAAAATAGGTCGCCGCCTGGTATGTTAGTGAAAGCCCCGTATTTATTTTTGATTAGAAGTTCAGAATAAGGGTGATTGTTCAATCCAATAATTTTAAAATTTTTTTGTTTTGAAAATTTTTCTACTACATCTTTTGTTTCTTCCGGTGTTATAGTACAAATCGAGTACAGAATGATACCTTCATCATTTATCATCCTTGCAGCATCGTTTAATATACCAAATTGGATTTGCGGGAAATCACCTGGACCTTCCACGTATTTTGCTTCAGGGTTTCTACGTGCAGCACCAATGCCTGTGCATGGGGCGTCAACAAGTATCACATCAAACTTTTTTTTAGGCGGTTTATCTTCTACCACAAGATTTGCATTGTATTCCATAGATCTTTGTCTAATTGTCGTTCTTTTCTTTAGATTTAGGTCGTATGAATGTAAATTTTTCTTGTTTCTTGTTATCGATGCCATCGTAAGTGATTTACCGCCGTTACCAGCACAAAAATCTAGAATATTATCACCCATATTTGCCGCTATATATGATATCAGTTGACTGCTTTCGTCCTGTACATGAGCATATCTATTTTTTATTGCAGAGGAGTATCTACCATTTGATGTTGTTAGAACCGCTGTTTCTAATTTTGATAGAGACGCAGGTAGTTTTTCTTCGTTTAGTATATTTATGACTTCTTTTGTACTGCTCTTGTTTAGGTTCGAACATAACGTTGTTGGTGGTCTTTCATTTAGATATTTTGCCAGTGATTCACGTTTTTTTAGAATTTTTGCTACATACCCGGAGCACGAGTATCTGTAATCGAAAGGAAGGGATTTTGCTCCTGTTTGGGCCTTTACAACAGCGAGTTGCACATAGATTTCTGGGAGTTTTGCAATGTCTCTTTCTTCTATAATGTGGTCATATAGTTTTTTCCATCTTATGAAATCGTGAACGATTTCAGCGACGTTATCTCTTTGTTCCAATGTTAGTTTAGATGAGGGCAGTATATCTCTCAGGCATCTGCTCATATTGCCTTTTTCAAGATATTTCGCTATTACTTTTGTTGCAACTTTATCTATCATTTTAGGATACATCCATAGGGTATGAAGGTAATAAGTTTTTTTAGGGGCCATAATTGGTATTACACTAAGTATATAACCCGGTTTTTTATTCTCATCTCTCAATGGAATTACCTAAAGATGAAAACAAGGTTAGTACGGAAAGCATAGGCAAAAAAGCAATTAAGGACGAAAAAAAACTAGCCGAATTACTAGAAGGCGTACTATCAAAACAAGAGGATACCCGATATAACAGCTTTAAGACTCTGCTTTTTATCTGCGAGGAAAAGCCAGAGGTTTTATATCCGAACTGGGATTTTTTCTCAAATTTACTTGAAAGCGATAATGCTTATCATAAACAAGTAGGAATGTATATCATCGCTAATCTTACTAGCGTTGATCCGCAGAACAAGTTCGAGAAGATTTCTGATAAATATTTTGACTTATTGAATAGCACCAGTGTTATGAATGCAGGTCATGCTGCGTTAAACGCCGGTAAAATTGCTAAAGCAAAACCTCATCTGCGTGCCAGGATAACTAATCTACTTTTAGATATGGATAAAACTTACCCTGTTAAAGACCGGGTAGACCTCATCATAGGTTATGCTATAGATGCTTTTGACATATATTTCGAGGAAGCAGAGGATAAAGACAGGATAGTTGAATTTGTTATGAGACAGATTGATAGCTCAAGTTCAGCTACTAAAAAGAAGGCAAAACAGTTTTTGAAAAAATGGGAATCTCACCTGAAATAATTATTTTATAAGGGCCCGAGCCGGGATTTGAACCCGGCACAAAGGATCCACAGTCCCATATGTTACCAGGCTACACTACTCGGGCCATAACAAGTTTAGATTCATGCCAATATTTAAAAGAAATATTTAAAGCATATGCATCATACACGACAAACTAAAATAATCAATAACTAATTGCTGTGACAAGACGCAGGGGTAGCCAAGCTTGGCCAACGGCGCAAGATTCAGAGTCTTGTCCTGCAGAGGTCCAAGGGTTCAAATCCCTTCCCCTGCATTCATATGGTTCCAACAGGAGAAAAACCAACATTTTTTGTATGACCAAGTTCTTGTGGGTAAAAAAAGAGATTTAAACCCTCATTTTTTAAAAAACTAAACCATCACTTTTTAATAAGAATATTTTATTTAATCAATTACAATGAAAGAAATAAAATACAAACCCATTGGGATTATACACTCCCCTTTCAAAAAACCAAAAGGAACACCCATACAACCAAAAAGTGCAAAAGGGACTTTAGGAACTATAGAACTATATCCCAAATATAAAAAAGGACTCCAGGACATAGAAGGTTTTTCTCATATTATTTTACTTTATCATTTTCACCTGGTAAAAACAACATCTCTTATAGCAAAACCATTTATGGATGATAAACCACATGGAATTTTTGCAATAAGAGGACCAAGTCGACCTAATCCAATCGGTATTTCAATTGTTAGACTTATCAAAGTTAAAAATAATATTCTATATGTCAAGGATGTAGATATTGTTGATGGAACGCCACTTTTGGATATTAAACCATATGTTCCAGAGTTTGATGAAGTAAAAGTTACTAAAAAGGGATGGTTGAAAGGAAATATTAATAAAATTTCGAAAATAAAAGATGATGGGAGATTCATATAATATCAGTAGAATTTTTTTGTGAATTAATTATATCCCCATTTTACCTTTTCCCATGCCCGTTCATGAAAATAGTAAATGACCATCTGTATACCTTGGAAAACCACTACAATGCCAGTTACTTGACTTAGATCACCTGTAAAAATATAAGAGACTATTGCTAACATCACTATACATATAATACGATAACTAATTGCTTTAGTCAATGATCGTTTAACTCCTTCTTTGACCATGATTTATCACACTTCATAATCTTTTATTTGCTTTTTCATTTTTGTCATTAAAATATTGTAAAAATTCATCCCATTGTTTTTTTACGGAACGTATAAATAAAAGATTGAAAATTAGGGGTGCATAGGTGATGAAGTCCACCGTGGTTAGAACCAGAACCGCAGTCAACTGCTGATGACTTCTCTTTAAATTGGTGTTAAAATGATATTGCAGCAGTTGATTGTTATAAATGAAATGATAGTAAAATCAGTATTTTTTAGTTTTTCAAGGAGGTGCTTATTTTGGCGTTAGAGCAATTTACTATTGCTGCGGTATGGCTTGGTCTTGCACTCATTTCAACCGTTTTTGCATACAAACTGAAAATATCAATGGCACTTATGGAAATATGTATAGGTCTCCTTGCAGGATACATCGCCACGCAATTTATTGGACCAGATGCTATGCAGTCAAATGCAGACTGGTTAACATTCATTGCAAGTTCTGGAGCGATACTCTTAACCTTTTTAGCAGGAGCAGAACTTGACCCAGCATCACTTAAATCAAAAACCAAAGAAGTAACTATCATTGGTCTTATTGGTTTTTTTGCTCCTTTTCTTGGTTGCACAGCCATTGCATATTTTATCTTGCATTGGAGCATACCCGCAAGTTTACTTGCTGGTGTAGCATTATCGACCACGTCAATGGCTGTTGTTTACGCCGTGATGCTTGAATATGGTTTTAATAAAACAGAATATGGCAAAGGAATTCTTGGTGCATGCTTCATAAATGACCTTGGCACGGTTATTGCTTTAGGGCTTCTGTTTGCTCCATTCACATATAAAACCGGTGTTTTCCTTGTAATCGCTGTTATCACTTTTATCACCATGCCTAAAATTACATCAATTTTAATCAAGAGATATGCCTATAAAACAGCAGCGATAAGAACAAAATGGATACTGTTTGTTCTTTTTGCTCTGGGTGCTCTTGCCATCTGGTCAGGTAGCGAAGCAGTCCTGCCAGCGTATATCATTGGTATGGTGCTTGCAGGCACCATCAGCAAAGATGATTTCTTTGTAAGAAGACTGCGAACATTAACCATAGGTTTTCTCACGCCTTTTTATTTCCTTCGTGCAGGCTCATTAGTTTCTCTACCAGTCATTCTTGCAGCACCACTGATATTCTTTGTTCTTCTTGGTGGGAAAGTTATATCTAAAATCTTTGGTTTATATCCTGTGATTGGTAAATTTAGAACAGATAAACGTGAAAGATGGTATTATACGCTTCTTATGTCAACAGGTTTAACTTTTGGGACAATTTCAGCAATCTACGGATTAACGCATGGTATTATTTCTGAGGAGCAATATTCATACCTTGTTGCAGTGGTAATAGGTAGTGCAATAATTCCAACTCTTATTGCTAATCATTTGTTCTTACCAAAGCATCTGCTTGAAATCCCACTTACCGATGAAGAAATACCACAAGAAGACACAGTTAATGGTGCTCAATATTACAATAAACGTAAACCAAGGAAAAAATTAATAAAACTCCAAAATATCAAAAATGAGAATGAACCAAAAGATGAGAAGTAGCATCATTTAATGAAGGAATATGATAACTGAAAAAAAGAAAAAGGAACTGATAAATTTTATACATTCACGTGAGCAAACAGATGGTGGTTTTAGTTTTTCACAGACAACACCACCAACTCTTGAGGATACATACTTTGCTCTACGGCTTCTTGAAGAATTAAAACAATATTCCCTGAGCAAACAAACAATATCTTATATCACAGGATTGAACCAAAATGAGTTTCATTATCCAAAGCATCTATACCAGTTAGCAGTAATCTACAGGATAATTCATAATATAGATTTACAGAAATCCTTATGTGATAAAATTATTCATGAAAATGAAATCATATCAAACGATCTTTATGATTCATATTATATGATATTGACAGAAGAACTCCTTATAATAACAACTAACCTTACAAAAAAAGAAAGAGATATTCTTTCTTCAGCACAAAAGAAACAAGTAAAATCCATGGAAGAATACAAACAACTCATCATTATAATGAAAAAATTAAACATACCTTTACAATCACAACAATATATTAGTATTATACAAAATAGCCAAAATCATGATGGTGGTTTTGGGATTGTTCCAAATTCAACGTCTTATTTAGAACCAACTTATCATGCATTACGTAGTCTGAGAGAATTGCATGTTTTCCCAATTGATATTAATCAATGTGAACGTTTTATTGATTCATGTATGGCTAATATCGGTGGATATGGGCGGCAAACAATAACAGTGCCCACTCTTGAATATTCTTATTATGCTCTTATGAGTTTAAATATTATTGAAGAAATGAAAAACAGTAAAAAAGAGATTTGAACTTGAAGTCCAAATCCCTTCCCCTGCACTAATTTATACTGGTTTTATTTGCACCCTAAATTATAAGTTCCAATAAATTATTCTATAAATTGAAATGACATGAAACTGTTCGAACCATCACTAAGAAAAATGATTTTTTTCCTATTTTTGTTTATATTTGGGTGTGGTTTTTTTACCGGCCCTTATTTTATTATTGCCCCTGGCAGTCCAGGACATGAAATTACCTGGGGGATGTTTGGAATAACTTTTGGAGATACATCTTCAGATATGGTAAGTTTGATAATTTACATTTCGATGATTCTAATGGTTATTAGTCTAGTTTTTTTGATTATTTATCTAATAAAGGAATTAAAAAAATAGATATTGTTTACATACATTTTTATGACTAAACTCGTGTTCAAGCCCCTTCCTTTGCATTCTATTTGTTAATACTCGTAAAGAATTGTTTTTAAGTTGTTTTTTAATTGTTTTTGAGCTGTTTTCTAGTCATAGTTTTATACACTTTAGAATTTATTTGTAATAAAATATGGAGAATATTGCTAAATAAAAAAGAGGGAAAAATCTATGCCAATCTGTTTTATTCTGATAGGAGTAGAACCAGGACGTGAACGTAATGTCTATAATAAACTATCAAAGTCCAATAGAATTATTGAACATCATCTCGTCTCCGGGGAATACGATATAATTGCTAAAATAAAAGTTGACAATCCTAAAAGTTTACTAGGCATTATCAAAAACGAGGTAAGATCAATTCCTGGTGTGAAAAATACGAGAACATTAACTAGATTGGAACTAGATTAGTGGGGGGGTGGTTTTTATGAAAAAAGTTGGAATTAATGGCTTGGGCCGTATCGGCCGTTTGGTTCTACGTCATTATATGACAAATCCATCTGATGCTGTTGATATTGTTGCTGCAAATGATTTGACGCCGATTGAAGATTTAGCTTATCTTATTCATTTTGATTCTGTTCATGGTAAGACTCCTTATGATGTTAGTTTTAGCTCCGATTACATTCAGCTTGGTTCGAAAAAGATAAAGGTTCTAAGTGAAAAAGATCCTGCGAAACTTCCTTGGAAAGAACTTGGCGTTGACATCGTTTTAGAATGCACAGGTCTTTTCAGGAGACGCGAAGATGCTGCAAAACATATAACTGCTGGAGCATCCAAAGTAATTATTAGCGCTCCTTCAGAGAGTGCTGATTTGACTGTTGTTCAAGGTGTTAACGAAAAATTATATAACCCTAAGATTCACCATGTTATTTCTAATGCATCTTGTACGACGAACTCACTGGCACCTGCAGTTCAAGTTTTAAATGACGAGTTTGGCATAGAACATCTTCTAGCTACTACTGTACATGCATACACTGCTAGCCAAGCATTAGTTGATCGCTCTGCTCGTAAACTTCGTAGGGGACGTGCCGCAGCTGTTTCTCTTATTCCTACAAGTACCGGTGCTGCAAAAGCAACAGGTTTAGTTATCCCCCAGTTAAAGGATAAAATGGATGCTTTGGCAATTCGTGCCCCAATTCCAGATGGCGCTATAACAGATATTGTTTTAGAGTTAAAAAGTGACGTCACTGTAGATATGGTTAATGAAGCGTTTAAGACTGCTTCGATGGGAAAACTTAAAGGTATACTTGGCTATAGCGATGACGAGCTTGTCTCCGCCGATATAATCGGTGATACTCATTCAGGAATTGTTGATGGTACATCAACAAGGGTTGTTGATAACAAAATGGTTAAGGTGCTCGTCTGGTATGATAACGAGTTTGGCTATGCGAAAAAATTGCTTGAACTTGCTGAATATATTTCAAAAAAATAATTAGGTTTATTTGAGCTTATGAAAAAAATAGCGATTTTGACAAGAGATTGTGCTGGTGTAAATGCTACAATTAGGGCTATAGTACGTACTGCAAACAAGTATAACATCGAAGTTTTAGGTGTTTTGAAAGGCTACGATGGATTAATAGACGATAAACTCATCCCGCTCGATAGACATTCAGTTTCTGGAATAATCAACACGGGTGGAACAATTCTTAAAACTGCTCGTTCTCATCGTTTCCTTATTGAATCCGAACAAAAAAAAGCTGTTCAGACCATAAAGAAACATAATATCGATGGTTTGATTGTAATTGGTGGAGACGGTTCTCTTAGAGGAGCGCATATTCTTGCAAGTAAATATGGCATACCTGTTGTTGGTATACCTGCAACTATTGATAACGACATTAATGGTGTGGATCTGACTATCGGTGCTGATACAGCGGTTAATGTCGCTCTTGATGCACTTGATAAGATAAGAGACACAGCTACTAGTCTTGAGAGGATATTTGTTGTAGAAGTAATGGGTCGTGAATGCGGATACATTGCTCTAGAAGTTGCGCTCGGAGGCGGATGCGAAGAAGTCTTAATCCCCGAAAAAGATTTTGATATTGATAAGATGTGTGAAGAAATCAAAGTCGGTAGTTCTCACGGAAAAGAAAGCTGGATAATTATAGTTGCAGAAGGGAAAGCAAAAGGTCATGACATCGCACGAATAATCACGGAAAGAACAGGTCTTGAAACCCGCGTAGCAGTACTTGGCCACATCCAAAGAGGAGGACGACCAACTTCTGTTGATAGAACATTGGCCGCACGTCTTGGAAACTATGCTGTAAATGCTTTAAAAGAAGGCGCAACAGATCACTGCGTAAGTTTAAAAAACGGAAAATTAGCAACATTGCCATTAGAATCTGCAGTTCAACCTAAAAAGATTGATGTCGATACTTATTACAGGCTGATAAAAATTCTTACTTAAATCGGGGGAAAAATTTGATGGATACTCCTAAAAAAAAATGTGTAGATATTCCTCAGAGGATAACCGGTCTTACTGCACTAGCAAATAATTTTTGGTGGAGCTGGAATAACGATGCCAGAGTGCTCTTCAAGATGTTGAGTCGATCTGGATGGAAGCTTAGTGTACATAACCCCGTGAAGATGCTTTGCGATATTGATAAGGATGCTCTTAATAAGGCGTCTAGAGACCAAAAATTTCTGAGGCATTACGATGCAGTGATGGCAAGATTTAATGACAGCATGAAAAAGGAGAACAGTTGGTTTTTTGAAAATATTATAAGACCCGATGATCTGTCAATTACATTTTTTTCAGCAGAGTACGGTCTTCATCATTCCTTACCATTCTACGCGGGGGGGTTGGGTTTCCTTGCAGGAGATCTATTGAAAGAAAATGTAGTGATCTAGGGGTTCCTATGGTTGCACTTGGATTTATGTATCCTGAAGGTTACTTGAGACAGAGGATTACTGCCGATGGCTGGCAAATCAACCAAGATGAAACATTAGATAGAGAAAACGCATCTATATCTAGAGTTTTTAATGAAATAAGGGCTGCGCCCTTATAATCCCCATTCCGCCTTCGTTCCTCGGCAAGCCCATCTGGGCGTTGCCGTATCTCACTCGGCGGCCATAGTAGGCAATCGCTGTTGTT